>VOFI01002511.1_pt1 | contig 10977 bp, 17 predicted proteins | sample 5384131 | NCBI WGS metagenome assembly VOFI01 (sample SAMN12384728, study PRJNA508395) | human gut metagenome | isolation source: healthy gut H | host: Homo sapiens
CGGCCGTGCTCGGCCTGGACGTCGGCAAGTCATCGCACTGGGCCTGCCTGATCGACCGCGACGGGGAGGTGCTGGACAGCGCCCCCTGTCCGCAACAGGGAGGCCGAGCTCGACGCGCTGTTCGCCTCCGCGCCCGCCGACACGCTCGTCGTCGTCGACCAGTTCCGCAACATAGGGGTCCCTCGCCGTGAGGCGGGCCCGCGCCGCGGGGCTCGGGGTCGCCTACCTGCCCGGCCTCGCCGCCAGCCGCGCCGCGGGCCTGTTCGCCGGCGAGGCCAAGACCGACGAGCGCGACGCCGCGGGCGATCGCGCGGACCGCCCTGGGCGTGCCGGACTCCCTGTCGGGGGTCCCGGGCCGCGGCGAGGCCCCTCGAGGCCGCTCGCGCCCTCTCGTCGCAGCGCGACCACGTCGTCGCCTGCGCGACCAGGGACAAGAACCGCCTGCGCGCGGTGCTGCTCGAGTCCCTGCCCGGCCCTCGAGGCCGCGGTCGACCTGTCGGACCGGCGGTGGCTGGAGCTGCTCGCCGGGTTCGGCGGGGCGTGGGGGATCGCCCGCTCCGGGGCCGAGGGCCCGCGGGCCGAGGCCGCCGGGGAGGCCGCGGCCGCCTCCACCGCGCCCCCGCCGGCGCTCGTCGAGGCCGAGAACAGGCAGGTCAGGTTCCTGGCCGCCCGGATATCGGAGGCCCTCGACGAGGCCGGGGCCCTCGAGGCCGAGACGGCGGCGCTGCTCGAGGGCGACGAGACCTACGCGTGCCTGCTCACCGTGCCCGGCATCGGCCCGAGGACCGCGGCGCAGCTCGCGGTGTCGGTCGACATCGGGAGGTTCCCGGACCACGACCACCTGGCCTCGTACTGCGGCATAGCCCCGAGGGTGAGGAGCTCCGGCACGTCGGTGAGGTCGGTCAGGGCGTCCAGGCGCGGCGACGCGAGGCTCAAGTCCCTGCTGATCTTCTCGTGCAACAGCCTGGTGAGGTCCTCGGGGCGCTACGGCGAGTACTACCGGGCCTGCAGGGCGCGGGGCATGGGGCACGGGCGGGCGCTCAAGGCCGTCGCGAGGAAGCGGCTCAGGGCGATATACGCCGTGATGCGCGACCGGGTGCCCTACCGGGAGTAGCCCCGACGGTTGACAAAACTATAGGAAACCCAATGACTAGTCGATTAGGAGTATCATCGTCTGCGCAAATAAGCACGAAAGAGCATGTTAGAGATTGAGAGCGTATGGCTGACGCACCGTATCTAAGCACATTGACATGACCACCGGCTCGCTGGCGCAATATTCCCTGTTCGCCTTCCCCGTGGCCGCCACGAGGCATCTTGGAGCAGCTGTCGAACCTCATCGCCACGGTCATCATCGGTAACTTCTCGGGCGACCAGGGAACCCTCGCCATGGCGGCGGTCGGCTCCAATGTCCCGCTTACCAGTCTTATGCTCAACCTGTTTATTGGCATGTCGCTTGGCTCCAACGTGGTCATCGCCAACGCTATCGGCCGCAACGATCAGAACATGGTCAAACGCGCCGTCCATACCTCGATTTTAATGGCACTCGTGGGCTTTGTCGTCATCGCGCTGGGCGAGATCTTTGCCGAGCCCATGCTCGCCGCGCTCAACGTTCCCGCCGAAACCATGCCGCTCGCTTCGCTCTACCTGCGCGTCTTTTTGCTCAGCATGCCCTCGATCTTGCTCTACAACTTTGAGGCCGCGATCTTCCGCTCCGTCGGCATCACCCGCATGCCGCTGCAGGCGCTTGCCGTGTCCACCGTCCTCAACATTGGCCTGGATCTCATCTTTGTCCCTGTGCTCCACTGGGGTGTCGCGGGCGTCGCCATCGCCACCGCCATCGCCTACACCGTCAGCGCCGCTACGCTCTTTATCCGCCTGCTCAAGACCGACTCCGTCGTCCGCGTCACCCCCTACGCGACCTGGCTATCGACCCCGTCGCCCTCAAGCGCATCGTCAAGATCGGCCTGCCCGCCGGCATCCAGAGCGCCGTCTTTGCCGTCGCCAACATCATCATCCAGTCTGCTATCAACAGCCTGGGCACCGAGGTCATGGCGGCATCGAGCGCCGCTATGAGCTTGGAGTACGTATGCTACAACCTGCTCAACAGCTTTAGCCAGGCTTGTACCACCTTTGTGGGACAAAACCACGGTGCCCGCCAGATCGACCGCTGCACCAAGACGCTCAAGGTCTGCCTGGTCGAAGGCGGTATCGTTGCACTCACCACGATTATCGTTATTGTCGGCCTGGGGCGCGAGATCTTGTCGCTGTTCAATAGCGATCCCAACATCGTCTCAATCGGCTATATCCGCGTGTGCTCGATCTTCCCGGCGTACGCCTTTAGCATGTTCTACGAAAACATGTCAGGCTACCTGCGCGGCTTTGGTATCTCGCTCACGCCCGCCCTCATCACCATGATCTGCGTCTGCGGCATCCGCTTCTATTGGGTGTTCTGCGTGTTCCCGCACTTCCGCAGCTTTGCGAACATCATGATGGTCTACCCCATCAGCCTGGGCACCACGGCGTTCTTTATGGTCGTGGCGGTACTACTTTGCCACCCGGCACGCACCTATCGCGCCACCCAAGCCAAAGCGACAGCCCGCTAAACACCGCACTCAACGCCACGCCAGTCATTAATTGACAATATGCGAGCTCATATAGTCGATAAAGCACCTCGTGGCGATGGGCATGGTGTCCCAACTGCGCCAGGCGGCCACCACGTCACGCGAGGGGGCATGCACGATGGGCCGCACATGAATATCGGCTTGCATGCCCTCTACAGTACGACGGTAGAGCATGCTCACGCCCAGGCCCTCCTCCACCATCGCCATGATGGTGTAGTCGTCGGTGACCTCCTCGTCACGTGCGGCGACAGCCCATGCGCCGCGAATGCATCGAGCACCAGGCTCTGTTCGCCCTCATCCAGCAGCACAAACGGCTCGGACGCCGAGATCGGCGAGCGTCACCTTTTCCTTTGCCGTCAGCGGATGCGCGGGCGGCAACAATGCTACCAACTCGTCGTGATAGACCACGCGCTTCTCGAGCCCTGCGGTAAACCCGCGCGCCGTAAAGCAAAAGTCAACCACGCCATCGTGCACCCATTGAGCGTTGCGCGTGTAATCGCCCTGCTTGAGGGTAAAGCGCACGCCCGGGTGCAGCGCACCAAAGTCGCGAATCACGCGCGGCAATACGGTGCGACTCACGTTGGTAAACGTCGCGATGCGAATATCGGTCGACGAAAGCCCCAGCAGCTCCTGGCGCTTGCCCTCGAGCTCAGCCTCGGCAGTCACAATCTGTCGCAGATACGGCAGGTACTGCTTGCCGTCGCGCGTAAGCGAAACGCCCTGCTTACCGCGCTCGATAAGCGTTGTACCCAGCTCGCGCTCGAGCGCTTTGACGGCCTGGCTCACCGCACTTTGCGTATAGCCCAGTTCGTCCGCCGCGCCCTTAAGACTGCCGCGATCGACCACCATACAAACAATCTGATACCGCGATGCCATCGTGCCTCCACATCGATGTAGCCGTAAAACGTTTTGCCGGGCTTTTCTGCCAACTTTAGCATTTCTTAATCATACTGAAGATACATTCGCTTTACTACATCCACATCTGGGAGCAGAATCCTTTTTACGAAACCGTTCTGTAACAAAAGGAGCCCCATGGACCGCAAAAAAGCAATCGCGCTCTCATTTTCCGTTCCCGTCGCATGGGGCTTTTCGTACCCCCTCATGAAGATCGGCATGGACAGCATGAACGCCACGAGCATCGTTGCGTTGCGCTGCATCATCGCCTTTGTGGCCTGCCTGCTGCTCTTCCACAAGCGCGCGTTCCGCATCAACCGCGACCTAATGGTCCGCGCCGCCATCATCGGCGCCATCATGGCAACCGAGCTCACGTGCATGTGCCGGGCTCCAGCCTCACCTCCGCCTCCACCGCCGGCTTTTTGCAGAGCCTGACAGTCGTAATCGTGCCGTTTGCCAACGCAGCCCTGCTGCGCCGCGCCCCCGAGCGCAAGGTGCTCGTCGGCACCGCCATCGTCACCTGCGGCATGCTGCTGCTCTCGGGCGCCGACTTTACCAGCCTGAATCCCGGCGCAATCATCATGCTGCTCTCCGCTTTTATCTATGCCGGCCACATCATTGTGGCGAAGCGCTTTGTCGAAGATGTCGACCCGCTGGCTCTGGGCGTTTGGCAGCTGGGCTTCGGCGGCCTGTTCTCGGGCATTGCCGCATGCGTCTTTGGCGGCTTCACGCTTCCCAGCACGCCGAGCGAGATCGTCGTTGTCGTCGCGCTCGCACTCATCTGCTCTGCCTACGGCTTTATCACCCAGACGCTCGTGCAGCCCCACGTGCCCGCCGAAACCACCGGCTTCGCCTTCTCGCTCGAGCCGGTATGCTCCGCCGTCTTCTCGTTCTTCCTGGTCGGCGAGGTCCTGAGCCCCATCGCCTTCTTTGGCGCAGCCCTCATCCTCACCGGCGTCATGGTGGCAACCGTCGAGCTTCCGCGCCTCCGCGCACATGGACAGGCTCGCATGGCAGGAGCGCCCGAGCAAGTCTCGTAGACCCCGCTCTTCATACAGCCGTGGCATAAAGGCAACCGGTGCGCCTTTACAATAGATGTCAACAGAGCATCTGCCATAAAGGAGCCCCATGGACGCCGCAACCCGCGACCGCAACATAGCAACTTGGTTGGGCGATGCGCCGCGGCCGGTACGTGAAACTACGAACCGGCTGCTCGAGCGCATCGCCCTTTTGCGTGCCAAGCAAACCATCTACCCGGCACAAGACGACATCCTCAATGCCCTCGCCTACACGCCGGCCGACCAGGTCAAGGTTGTCATCTTGGGTCAAGACCCTTATCACGGACCCAACCAGGCCATGGGACTGTCGTTCTCGGTCCCAGCGACGCAAACCAAGTTGCCGCCGAGCCTGCGCAACATCTATAAGGAACTCAAAGCCGATCTGGGCTGCCCCATTCCCGCCACGGGAGACCCTAACCCCCTGGCACAACAGGGCGTCCTGCTCCTCAACACTACGCTCACCGTGCGCGAGCATGCCGCGAACTCGCACGCCAAACTGGGCTGGAGCACGCTCACCGACTACATTATCGAACGCTGCTGTCAGCTGCCCCAACCGGTCGTCTTTTGGCATGGGGCCGCTTTGCCCAGCAGATGGTCGATGGTAAGCTCGCCGCGACCGGCGCGGGCAAGGCAACCGACAAGTTCTGCCTGGCATCCACGCACCCCTCGCCGCTTTCGGCCAACCGTGCCACGGCAGAACTCCCCCGCCTTTATGGGGTCGCGTCCCTTCTCCGCTGCCAATCGGCTACTCGAACAGCACAGCTCGACCCCCCGTCAACTGGGCTTGCCTCGGCTAAAAATCGATACATCAAAAACGCGCCCGACGGCTTTCCATCGGGCGCGTTTCCTATTCGGGCCAAATAAATTGCGTGCGGCCGGCCTCGCCGCCATCGATCAACAGGCTCTGCCCGGTCATAAACCGGTTGGTCACGCCCACAAAGTAGATCCACTCGGCGATCTCTTGGGCGGTGGCCCAGCGTTTAAGCGGCGTGAGCTCCATAATCTGGTTCCACAGGTGTTCGTCTTCCATCACGCAACGGTTGAGCGGCGTTATAACGCCGCCCGGGTCCACACTGTTGGCGATGGCCTGCGGTGCCAGGCGGTTTGCAAGGTTCTTGGTGTAGGCGATAACACCGCCCTTGCTGGCAGCATAGGCGGGAAACTCCGATCCCGTATGCCCGCTCGCCGACCCCACATTGACCACGGATTTAATAGCCGGCGCCGGCTTGGCAGCAAGCCCCTCCCCCACAAAGGCGTAGCGCTCGGTCACGTTGATGGTGCCACACAGGTTGGCGGCGATGTCGTCGGCCGAATCCTGCGTACCGGCAACATTCACGATTACCTGAGGCTCAAGGTCGCTTGGAAACGAGTCCGGCTCGCGGACATCAACGATCAGATGGCGGTAGCGCTCGTGTTCGATCGCCGCCGGCAGCAGATCAAAGCCCACGACCTCGTGGCCCTCGTCCAAAAAGCGCTGCACGCACGCGGCTCCGATACCGCCCGAAGCGCCCGTGATCAAAACCCGCATACTTGCTCCTTAGGCGGTTGCGTGGCGCTCGAGGTACTCGGAGCCCACATTCTCGCGCTCCCAGCCGCGCACGACCTTGTAGCCCACGGGGCTCAGGAAGACCTCGCACAGCAGCTCGGCAACAGCGCCGGTCAGCGAGCACATGAGGACCTGCACCCAGGTCCAGCCAAAGAACGTGTGGCTCACCACAATGGCAAAGACCAGGTTGTCGATAAACTGGCCAACGCCCGTGGACACATAGGAGCGGAAGGCGAAGCTCGCAAAGTTATTCTTTTTGAGCATACGGCCGAGCGACTGGTTGAGCGTGGAGTTAACCACGGCAGAAACGAGCATTGCCAGCGAAGAGCCCAGCACCACGTACCAGGTGCCACCGATGGTGGCGTTAAGGGCAGTGTTGACCTCGATCATGCCGTGTCGTAGTAGGCGCCCCACATGCCGGGCGTGAGCGAACATGCCCAAAAGCACAGGCTCACGGCCAGGTTGACCAGCAGCGCGAGGATAGGGATTTTGATGGATGCCTTGGCGCCAAAGCGCTTGCAGATCATGTCCTGGCACAAAAACGAAACCCAGCTCACCACAAAGCCGCAATCGAGTGCCAGATACGGCAGGCTGATGAGCTCTTTGTTGGCCAGCAGGTTCATCATGATGACACTCACGAAAAACAGCGAAACCGTTGCCGCGGGAATGCTCCGCAACAGGACCTTGTAGTCCTCCATGACCTTCTTGATCATTATGTACTCCTTTGGTTTTAGGTTTAACGAGCAGGATATCGGGCCCGAACTGCTCGGACGCCCCGGTCTTGAGACGACGGTGGGTATGATAGCCGCTCACACGGCATCAGGCAAGCAAACGGCGCGGCAGCCCCGCAGGGCCACCGCGCCGATGCGTTAAAACGCTACGTTGCCAAACTCCGACAGGATAAGGTCGGGGTTGTGGTCGGTAGCCCAATCCACGTTCCACGGGCTCGTGAACAGCAGCAACTTGCCGCCGCGCATGTCCTCGACGCGCAGCGTGTCGCGCGTGAGCGAAAGGCCCGGGATATCGATGGCGTCGGGGTCGTTCTGGATCCAGCGGATGTCCGTATAGGGCAGCGGCTGGCGACGAACCTCAACACGGTACTCGGCCTTGAGGCGGCGCTCGAGTACCTCAAACTGCAGTACGCCGACCACGCCCACGATGACGCTCTCCATACCGGCACCCAGCTCGCGGAAGATCTGGATGGCTCCCTCCCTGGGCAAGCTCCTCCATACCCTTGACAAACTGCTTGCGCTTGAGCGTGTCGACCTGCGTAATGCGGGCGAACATCTCGGGGGCAAACGTCGGGATCTGCGGATACTGCACATGGCGCTTGCCGGAGCACACGGTGTCGCCGATGCTAAAGATACCCGGGTCGAACAGGCCCACGATATCGCCCGCGTACGCCTCGTCCACGATGGCGCGGTCATCGGCCATCATCGACGTGCCCGTGGCAAGCTTGAGCTTGCGGTTGCCCTGCACGTGAAAGGCGTCCATGCCACGCTCGAACTTGCCCGAGCAAATGCGCACAAAGGCGATGCGATCGCGGTGGTTCTTGTCCATGTTGGCCTGGATCTTAAACACAAAGCCGCTAAAGTCGTCGCGGCAGGGATCGACCGGCTCACTGGTGAGCGTATCGGTATAGGCGCGCGGCGTCGGGGCCAGACGCAGGAACTCCTTGAGGAAGGGCTCCACGCCAAAGTTGGTGAGCGCCGAGCCAAAGAACGCCGGGCTCAGCTTGCCGCAGGCCACGGCATCCAAGTCGAGCTCGTCGCCGGCGCCATCGAGCAGCCTCGATGTCGTCCATCAGGTTCTTGTGGTTTTCCTCGCCAATAAGCTCGTCCATGGAAGGATCGCCCAGCTCGGCCTCGACCTCGGCGACTTTCTTGGTGGCGTTGGCGTGACCGTCGCCCTCAAAGGCAATGACGCGACGGGTCTGACGGTCGAACACACCGCGGAAGTTGCGGCCGCTGCCGATCGGCCAGTTCATAGGATACGTATTGATGCCCAGGACGTTCTCGATCTCTTCCATGAGCTCAAACGGATCGCGAGCCTCGTGGTCGAGCTTGTTCACAAAGGTGAAGATGGGAATGTGGCGCAGCGTGCAGACCTTAAAGAGCTTTTTGGTCTGCGCCTCGACGCCCTTGGCGCCGTCGATGACCATGACCGCGGCGTCGGCGGCCATAAGGGTACGGTAGGTATCCTCCGAGAAGTCCTGGTGGCCGGGGGTATCGAGGATGTTGACGCAGGCGCCGTTATAGGTGAACTGCAGCACCGAGGAGGTAACGGAAATACCGCGCTCCTTCTCGATATCCATCCAGTCCGAGACGGCATGCCTGGCCGAGCTCTTGCCCTTGACCGAGCCGGCGGTCTGATGCTGCCGGTATAGAGCAGCAGCTTCTCGGTAAGCGTGGTCTTACCGGCGTCCGGGTGGCTGATGATCGCGAATGTGCGGCGCGACGAGATTTCATCCGACAGGCTTGCCATGCGGATCCTTTCTTGCGTTGAGTGCATTACGTCGATGTAACCGCCCTATTGTAGCCGTGAAATGCGCCGTGCCAGGGCACCTATCAGGACAAATTCATCAGTCTTGCCTTGGCCGCAGTGGCAGCTTGTCTCGATCTGTAACATCTAGACGGGTTTTGGGCTTCTAACTGTTACAGATTGAGACGAACGAACAGGCGGCTCGGAAAGATCTCAATCTGTAACAGTTAGACCCGATTTAACCCGCTTGCTGTTACAGATTGAGACAAACGGTTGAGTCCCTCGGCAGAATCTCAATCTGTAACACCTAGCCGCCAAAATCGACCCTTGCTGTTACAGATTGAGATATTACTGAAGAGCATAGAGCATAGAGCCTCAGTGTTTTGCCTACCGACAAACAATCCCACATCTCCTCTTGCGCAACTGTGCATAGTGTATATATACTGTGCTTACCGGTTATATACACGTGTAGCCCATCAGCTAAGGAGCCGCTGTGGACATCATCCTATCCAATTCGAGCGATAAGCCCATATACGAACAGATATCCTCGCAGGTCAAAGCTCAAGATCCTTTCGGGCGCGCTTGCTGCGGGAGCCAAGCTTCCCAGCATTCGCGCGCTCGCGAGCGACCTGGGCGTGAGCGTCATTACCACCAAGCGCGCCTACGCCGACCTGGAGCAGCTCGGGTTTATCTGCACCGTGCAGGGCAAGGGCTGCTTTGTCGCCGAGGGCAACCAGAACTCTTGCGCGAAAACCAGCTCTGCCATATCGAAGATCTGCTTGCGAAAGCGGCAAGCCAAGGCCGAAACCCCTGGGTGTCACGCGCGACAAACTGCACGAGATGCTCGATCTTGTAGCGCCCCGAAACCATGCAGTAGCCATCTGCAAGAAAGGCTATACCATGCAAAACCTGCTAGAACTCAAGGGCGCGTCGCGCCGTGTTAGCGACCGCTTTTCGCTGCGCGATGTCAGCCTTAGCGTAGAGCCCGGCCAGATCGTTGGCTTTGTGGGCGCGAATGGCGCCGGCAAAACTACGACCATTCGCGCCGCGCTTGGACTTATAAAGCTCGATGCGGGCGAGGTGCGCCTGCTGGGACAGAAGTGTAGCGCGGGGGCATCGAACGAACTGCAGCGCAACGCCCGTTCTCGCATCGGCCCTCGTGCTAGACGCCTGCCCCTTCCCTTCCACGCCTCAAGGTTGCCGAGATCGAACGCGCCGTGGGGTCCGCCTACCCCACCTGGGAGTCACGAAACGTTCCGCGGCCTTATTGATCGATTCAGCTTGGAGCCCAAGACAAAGGTCAAGGCCCCTCTCCCGCGGCATGGGCATGAAACTGCAGCTCGCCTGCGCGCTCAGCCATAAAGCCGAACTGCTCATTTTGGACGAAGCCACGGCCGGTCTCGACCCCATGGCACGTGAAGAGCTACTCGACGAGCTGCTTTCTCCTTTGTCGCCGACGGCAGCACGGCGTTTTGTTCTCGAGCCATATCACATCCGACCTTGAGCGCGCTGCCGATCGCGTTGTCTGCATCGATAACGGGGCGATCGTCTTTGACCTGCCGCGCGAGGACATTACCGATCTCGCCGGCATTGCCCACTGCACTCCAGGCACAGGCCACCGAGCTTTTGGCCTGCGTCGACGGCGCCCGTGCCGCCCGCCACGCCTACAGCGTGGACGTACTCGTGCCCAACCGTCGCGAAACGCTCGAGGCCTTCCCCGAGATTCCCTGCGATCGGGCAACCATTGATGACTACCTGCGCTTCATGCTGAAAGGGGCTTCGAAATGAAACGCGCCTTTATGTCCGAATTCGCCATCATGCGCTCATTCATCCCGAGCATTGCGGGGGTCGGATTGTTCATCTTCGCCATTCTGACCATTGCAAACATGTCGGATGGCGATTCCGGCATGAGCGCCGGGGCCTGCGCCGTAAGCGCTATGTCGCCCATCATGGTGATGAACTCGTTGGCCGGCTACGACAATCAAAACGGTTGGGAGCGCTACCGGGCAACACTGCCCTTCACGCGCAAAAAGACATCGTCTGTGCGCGCTATCTGTGCATCATTGTTTTCTCGGCCAGTATGGCATGCGCTGCTGCGCTTTTTTTGAATATCATTGCCCTTCCGCTCTTCAACGGCATGGGCATCTCCTCAACCGGACAGACCATCTTTGAGATCGTGAGCGCCTCGTTCGCATCGATGCTCATCTCACTTGTGCTGGTGTTCCTAACACAGCCGCTGTTCTTTCGATTTGGGCATATGGAGGCATTGCGCTTGTCCGTCGCCTGTTCGCGCTGCTCGGTTGCTTCACCATGGCAATGTTGAGCTCCTGTCCAGCAGAAGCCTATGCGCAGGTGTCGCAGAAAGACAAAGAATAGC
>VOFI01002025.1_pt1 | contig 10925 bp, 20 predicted proteins | sample 5384131 | NCBI WGS metagenome assembly VOFI01 (sample SAMN12384728, study PRJNA508395) | human gut metagenome | isolation source: healthy gut H | host: Homo sapiens
CAGATCGCCTTCGAGCTTTTGGGGAAAGTCCGGTACAGATACTCCGCCGTCACGAAGCCGACAATGGAACTCTTAAGGAATTCCAGCCGCTCATAGCTGCGCAGCGGGTCCTGATAGATCTCGTTTGCACAGGAGGTGTGTGTCAGCGCCATGCGCAGAAGCTCCGGATCGCGGAACTTGTAGCCCAATGCCTTTTCCAGCTTATTCAGCATGTTCTTCCCCCCTGGGCAGGATCATCTGCCCGATATTGGCACGAATTTCCTCGCAGAAGCCGCTCTCGACCGCGCGGATGGCCTGCCGGATCGCGCCGCGGACAGCGGCGGCGTCGGACGAGCCGTGCGCCTTGATGACCGGGCGGCTGATGCCGATGACGATGGACCCGCCCGTTTCGCGGTAGTCCATGGTCTTGCGGATGCCGTTCAGGCCTTTTTACACAGCAGCGCGCCGAGCATCGTCAGCGGATTGCGGTAGAACATCTGCTTCATCATGCCGGACATGAACATGGCCGTGCCCTCCATGGTCTTGAGCAGGACGTTGCCGGAGAAGCCGTCCGCCACGATAACATCCGCCGCGCCGAACGGCACATCGCGCGCCTCGACATTGCCGACGAAGTGGATGGTCCCCTGCTCCGCGGCGCGCTTCAGAAGCTGATGGGCCTCGCGGTGGAGCGGGTCGCCCTTCGTATCTTCCCGCGCCGTTGTTCAGAAGGCCCACGCGCGGCGACTCGATGCCGAGCGCCTTCTGCGCGTAGAACGAGCCCATGCAGCCGAACTGCAGCAGGAATTCCGGCGTGCACTCGGCATTCGCGCGCCCGCATCGATGAGAATGGCGTGGCCGTCCTTCGTCGGAAGGACCGGCGAGAACGCCGCGCGGCGGATACCGCGGATGCGCTTGACGAGCAGCGTGGCCGCCGTGAGCAGCGCGCCGGTATTGCCGGCCGAGATGAACGCATCACCGCCGCCCTGCGCCAGCATTCTTGCGCCCAGCACGAGCGAAGAGTTCGGATGCTGCTTCACGACCGCGGCGGGATCGCAGTGCATGTCCACCCATCCTCGGCATTGGCAAAGCTCCACGCCGTCCGGGAGCGTATCCCAGCCCTGGGCCTTCATGCTGGCAAGGATATCCGCGCCGCGGCCGACCCAGAACGATCTGCACGCCGAACTCCTTTGCCGCCTCAGTGCACCGCGCACCACGGCATCCGGGGCGTTGTCGCCTCCCATTGCATCAGAATGATTTTCATGCCTGTTCCCTCATTTCTCCATGGCCTCCAGGTGCGCAAGCGACCGGTTGGCAATGGCCAGATTCTTGTTTGCTTTTCCACGCACACCCGCTGCTCGAGCGGGGCGATGATGCCGAAATTCACATTCATCGGCTGGAACGATGCCACGGTGCTGTCGCTGACATAGTGCGCCAGCGCGCCGATGGCCGTCACGGTGCCGAAGTCCGGCACGGGCCTTCCCTCCAGCCGCGCCGCCATGCTGACGGCGGCAAGATAGCCGGAGGCGCACGATTCGACATAGCCCTCCACGCCCGTCATCTGCCCGGCAAAGGCGACCATGGGGTCGCGCCGGTCTGCGTAGCACGCGTCGAGCAGCTTCGGTGAATTCAGAAACGTGTTGCGGTGCATCACGCCGTAGCGGACGAATTCCGCATCGTGCAGCGCCGGGATCATGGAGAACACGCGCTTCTGCCCGGAAAACGCAGGTGCGTCTGGAACCCGACGAGATTGTAGATGTTTCCGGCCGCATTGTCGCGCCGGAGCTGCTGGCACGGCATGGGGCTCGCGGCCCGTTGCCGGATCCCGCAGGCCGACGGGCTTCCATCGGGCCGTAGCGGAGCGTATCCTCTCCCCGGCGCGCCATGACCTCGACCGGCATACAGCCTTCGAAGACGTGCTTGTCCTCAAAACCGTGCACCTCCGCTTCCTCGGCGGCGGCCAGCTCCCGGACGAAGGCCTGATATTCCTCGCGTCATGGCGCAGTTGATGTAATCCGCGCCCCGCGGTCATAGCGGGAGGCGTACCACGCCTTCGTCATATCGATGGACTCCAGCGTGACGAGCGGCGCAGCCGCCGTCAAAGAAATGCAGATAATCCGTCTGGCCGAAATAGCGGCCGATGGCCTCGCTCATGGCGTCGGACGTCAGGGGGCCTGTCGCGATGATGACCGGCCCCGTTGGGACCTCGGTCACCTCCTCGGAGATGACCAGATATTCGGGTGGCTGCGGATGCGCTCCGTCACTATACCGGAAAAGCCGTAGCGGTCGACGGCAAGGCAGCCGCCCGCCTCGACGCGTGTGGCGTCGGCGCACTGCAGGATGAGGCTCCCTGAGCCGCCGCAGCTCCTCCTTGAGCAGGCCGACGGCATTTTCCAGCCGGTCGCCGCGCAGGAGTTGGAGCAGACAAGCTCCGCAAAATCCGCGCAGTGGTGCGCAGGGGTCATTTTTACCGGCTTCATCTCGGACAGGCGGACGGCAAAGCCGCGCTCGGCAAGCTGCCATGCGGCCTCACTGCCCGCAAGTCCCGCGCCGATCACGCGTACTTCGGTCATGCTTCGCTCTCCGTTTTTGTCTTTTTGCGTGCGGCAGGCTTTTTCTCCGCCGCTTTTTTCGTGGTCTTCGCAGTTTTTGCGGCCTTGGCGGCCTTGGCCGTCTTCCCGGTCTTCGTCGTTTTGGCCGTTTTGGCGGGCTTTTTCGGTCTCCTCCGCAGCCGGGGCGATCTCCTCGGCATTCTCGACGGTGTCCGTCGTGGCCTTCGGCATGCGGCGCTTATAGCCGCGCTTATCCTCCGGCAGGAAGTCCGGGCACTTTTCGTTGATGCAGAAGGGCTTCATCTGCCCACGGCCGGATTTTTTGAACATGGTCTGGCCGCAGCTCCGGGCAGTCCTGCGCCGTGGGCACGTCCCACGTCATAACGCCGCACTCCGCGCCGCGCTCGCAGGCGTAGTAGACATAGCCCTTCTTCGACTTGCGCTTGAGCATCCCACTGCCGCAGCGCGGGCAGCGGCCCGGCATACGCTCGACGAGCGGCTTGGTATTTTTGCACTCCGGGAAGCCGGGGCAGGCCAAAAAACCGGCCAAAGCGGCCGCTCTTGATGACCATTTTGCGCCCGCACAGCTCACAGACTTCATCGGTCTCTTCATCCGGCACCTTGATGCGCACCGTCGAGAGCTTTCTCGGCATTCTCCATCTCGCGGTGGAAATCCTGATAGAAATCGCGCAGGACGGTCTTCCAGCCGACCTTTCCGGCCTCGACCTCGTCGAGCTGGTGCTCCATATTCGCCGTGAACTCGACATCGATGATATCGCGGAAACGCTCGATCATCAGCTCGGTCACGACACGGCCGAGCGGCGTCGGCCAGAGGCGCTTGTCCTTCTTGATGACGTACTCGCGGTCCTGGATCGTCGCGACGATCGACGCATAGGTCGACGGGCGGCCCACGCCGCGCTCTTCCATCGCCTTGACGAGCGTCGCTTCGGTGTAGCGCGCGGGCGGCTGGGTGAAATGCTGGGCCTTTTCCTGCTTTTCGGCAGTCAGGCGCTCGGGCCGTCAAGATCGGGCAGCGAAGAGGAGCGCTCCTCGGCCTCGTCGTCGCGGCCCTCTTCATACACGGCGGTAAAGCCGGAGAATTTCAGGATCTGGTCGCTGGCGCGGAAGGGCATGGCCCGCGCATCGCGCGTCGATCTGCACGGCGTCATAGCGCGCGTCGGACATCTGGCAGGCGACAAAGCGGCTCCAGATCAGCTTGTACAGCCGGTACTGCTCGCGCGTCAGGTCTGCCTGAATGCTCTCGGGGTCGAGCCGGACATTGCTGGGGCGAATGGCCTCGTGCGCGTCCTGCGCGCCCTCTTTCTTTGCGGAAATGGCGGGGCTGGCCGGGATAGTAGGCCGGGCCGTAGCGATCGGTGATAAAATCACGCGCAGCGGCCAGCGCCTCCTCGGACAGGCGCAGGGAGTCGGTACGCATATAGGTGATGAGACCGACGGTGCCCTCGCCGCTGATGTCGACGCCCTCATAGAGCTGCTGCGCAACGGCCATCGTGCGGCGCGGCGTCATATTGAGCTTGCGGGAGGCCTCCTGCTGCAGCGTGGAGGTGATGAACGGCGGCGTCGGCGAGCGGCGCTTTCCGTGCGCTTGATGCCCGCAATGGTGAATTCCTGCCCGGCGATGTCGCGCAGGACCTCGTCGGCCTCGGCCTCGCTGTGCAGCTCGCGCTTCTTTTCCTCGCCGTAATAGTGCGCCGTGAAGCTGCCCGGCTTGTTCAGGCAGCGCAGCAGCACGTCGATTGTCCAGTATTCCTTCGGCACGAAGGCCTCGATCTCCTGCTCGCGCTCCACGACAAGACGCGTGGCAACAGACTGCACGCGCCCGGCGGACAGGCCGCGGCGGATCTTCTTCCACAGCAGCGGGCTGAGCTGGTAACCGACGATGCGGTCAAGGATCCGGCGGGCCTGCTGGGCGTCCACCAGATTATAATCGATGCTGCGCGGCTCCTGAATGCTGCGCGTTACGACATTTTTTCGTGATCTCGTTAAACGTCACGCGCTCCCCGTCTTGTCGTCCGGCAGCTCAAGCAGCTCCTTCAGATGCCACGAGATCGCCTCTCCCTCGCGGTCAGGGTCAGTTGCAAGATAGATGTGCTTTGCGGCTTTTGGAAGCGCTGCGCAGCTCAGAGATGATCGCGGCCTTGCTGGCCAGTGGCTGATAGTCCGGTTCAAAATCGTGCTCCAGATCGACGCCCATCTTGCTCTTGGGCAGGTCGCGCAGGTGGCCCATGCAGGCCTCGACGCGATAATCCGGGCCGAGATATTTTCCAATGGTCTTTGCTTTAGACGGTGACTCGACGATCACCAGATTCGATCCCTTTGTCATGAAGGGAACCTCCATATATCCATTATCCTCCGGCGCGCTGATAGCGGTTGCCGGGAAGCTTTTTGGCCAGCCCCTTGATCTGGAGCATGGTCATGGCCGCAAGCAGGCGCTGCGGCGGAAGGCCCGTATGCTCCGTGAGAAGATCCGCAAGGATCGGCTCCGGCGTCAGGGCGGCATAGACCGCCGCTTCGTCGCCGGACAGGGCGGGCGGTGCTTTCTTTCTGTCACTATAAGGCCTTGCAGGCGGATTGTCAATGTCTTTTTGTCGAGGGCTGGGGACTTTTTCCGGTGAAGGCGCTGCCGGGCGGGCCGGTTTTGCCGGTCTCGGCAGGGGCTGCGCAGGGACGGCCGCTGCGTAATGCGACCCAAAGCGCTGCTCCATCACCTCGCGGCGGCGACCGTCCGCCAGCTTGCCCGGAAACAGGTGCGTGTATTCCTGCAGCAGCTCCCAGCCGTTTTCGGGCATAAGCGCACCCTCGCGCAGCAGGCGATTCGTCCCCTCGCACGAGGCGACGCCGAGATTGCCTGGAATGGCAAATACGTCCTGCCCTGCTCCAGCGCCAGCCGCGCCGTGATGAGCGCACCGCTCTGCGCCGAGGCCTCGACCACGAGAACGCCAACGGAAAGGCCGCTCAGAATACGGTTGCGCACCGGGAAATTGCCGCGCATCGGGCTCGTCCCCGGCGGGTATTCGCTCAGGAGGCAGCCTCGACGCGATCTGCGCAAACAGCTGGCCGTTTTCCGGCGGATAGGCGATGTCGAGCCCGCAGGCCAGCACACAGACGACCGGCTCCGGCAGGTCCATCGCGCTCTGCAGCGCCATGGTATCAATGCCGCGTGCACCGCCGGACATCACAAGCCCGCCGCTTGCGGCGATCAGGCGGGAGAACTGCTTGGCGTGCAGCAGGCCGTAGGCGCTGCACCGGCGTGAGCCGACAACGGCGATCGCGGCCTCGTGGTCAAAATCCGGCAGGCGGCCCTGATAATACAAAAGCGCAGGCGGGTCTGCAATGTTGCGCAGCCGCTCGGGATAGGCAGGCTCCGCATAGGTCAGAAGGCGGATGTCAAAACGGTCGCACTGCGCCAGAATGCGCTCCGCGCCGTCCAGCGTTTTGTCGAGCAGCGGCTCGAGCCAGCTCCGCCGCAGGCCTTCCTCCCGCCTGCAGCGCGGCCCGGTCCATGGCATAAATGCGCTCTGCGGTGCCGAACCGGCGCACCAGCGCCGCGCGGCCCCGGACCCTGATGCCGCTTCGCGTTGCCAGCCAAACCCAGTGCTTCTGCATCTGCGCGCCCTCCTTCCGTGTTCTCCCGCGCTACGGCCGCATCTGCCACAGCACGATCGCCGCCGCGACGGCCGCATTGAGCGACTCTGCAGCGCGGCTGCATGGGAATGATGATCTGCCGGTCCGAGGCGGCGAGCAGCTCCGGGCAAATGCCCTGCCCCTCGCTGCCGATGACGACAAGATGGCGCATCAGATCGACCTCGCGCAGATCGCACGCCGTGTCGGACAGCGCCGTCGCCGCAATGGGGATTCCGGCGGCATGGCAGACACGGAGGACGTCCTCCATCGGTGCGCTCTGCGGCGGACGGCGGAACACCGCGCCCATGGAGGCGCGCACCGTCTTTTTCGGAAAACGGATCGGCGCAGCCGTTCGTCAGCAGGACCGGCAGGTCGAAGGCGTCGGCCGTGCGCAGGATCGTGCCGAGGTTTCCGGGGTCCTGGATGCGGTCGAGCAGGAGCATGCCGGGCTGCACCCGGAGCGCGCCCTCCTGCGGCAGGCGCAGGAGAATAAAACGCCCTGCGGCGTGCGCATACTGAAACGCTCTGCATCAACGACGCAGGGACCTCGACCAGACGTGCCGACGATGGGAGTGCCGGGCAGCGCTCCGGCTCGCTCGTCAGAACGGCCGTCACCTCGGGATACCACTTGAGTGCCTCCTCCAGAAGCTTCCAGCCGTCCGCCACAAATTCGCCGCAGCTCGCGATAGGCGCGCGAGGTCTGCAGCTTCCGCATGTGCTGCACGAGCGGATTGTGACTGCTTGTGATACGCTCCATTCGGGAGGCCCTCCTCTGGTTTGATTTCTATATTAAATAGTATAGCACATCACTTTTCGGAAATCAATGCATGTTTTCCCGCCGCATCGTGCGGCCAGTTGCGTCAAAATGCGAAATATGCTATAATGCTTACAGATACGATATTCCGGGAGACGATCGGCAGCGGCAGCAGCGCAACGATTATGGATTTCATCTATGATAATCAGGGGCTGCCGTTCGCCCTGAATTATTCCACCAACAACGGCAGCAGCTTTACCACCTATTATTATGTCTTGAACCTGCAAGGCGATGTGGTCAAGTTGGTCGATGGCGGCGGCACGTCTGTGGCTTCCTATGCCTATGACGCATGGGGCAATATCCTTTCAAGCTCCGGCTCCAAGGCAGAAATCAACCCTCTGCGCTACCGTGGGTACTACTACGACACCGAGACTGGGTTCTATTACCTCCAAAGCAGATATTACGACCCGGTAACACATCGGTTCATCAACGCCGACAGCTACTCCAGCACAGGCCAAGGAATTATTGGCTATAATATGTTTGCATATTGCAATAATAGCCCAGTTATTCAAGCCGATCATACCGGGGAGTTTGGCCTATTAACACTGGTCAGCGCTGTGGTAAGTGCAGCTGTTAATGTTGCTACAACATATATTGCAGCCAAAGCAACAGGCCAAGAATATACTCTTACCGATGCACTTGTATCGGCTGCAATAGGGAGCAGTAAATGCAATTCCGGGCGCTGGGCCTTTTATTGCAGGTGGAATTTCGGGCGCATACTCTGCATATACGGCGGTTAAAATGGAGCTACTGCTGGTGAGGCTGCGCTATGCTTCGCAGTATCCGCTACTGCAACCACGGCAAGCATTGGAAATTTGGCAAATCTCGGGACTGAGTCTGTTTTTACGCATTGCAGCAACTGCAAGTGCAGACTTAGTATTCGGAACAGGGTATAATTGCATAGCTGCAACAACAAACAAGGCCGTATGTGAAGGCTGAAGAAAAGGAAAGCATCAGGCACACAAACAACCAGTACGACTCGTTCTCGTAACACGCAAAAACGCGGAAACAAACGTACAGGGTATACCATGTGCTTGTACTGACGGTGAATACATGATAATAAAAATCCGACAAAGGGAATATAGTTTTTATTATATTTTCCTATATACTGTTATCACTCATCGGGGGACTTTTTTGTTTCTGAGAACAATGGCCTAACCAGCGCAGTCTGCATGGGGCTGCTTGTTTGGATTATAGGATCCATCTTCTGCATAAGGTGGTATATTGCTGTTTTTCGTAAAATTGCAATAGGTTCAAGCGGTGTAACTATCTCATTATTTCACAAAATCAAATTTTATCCCTGGGATTCCATGTCAATATATTACGAATCATATCAAAATCAGCTGGGCCTGCGCCTACAGTATAAGGGCACCGTAATACTTTCTCCACGCAGGTTTAAAAACCGAAGCATATTTCGCCTCTTATGTACTGCATTGTATTCCATCCGTATTCATTTACATTTATTTACTTTTATGAGGAGTCAATAATGAAAGATGCTCCAAATGTATATCCTGTTAAAAAGCAAGAGTTTCTTTCAAAAATGGCTGCCCTAGGTATTATTGACTCCAACTCTTTCCTATCTGCCTAGCAAAAGTTAAAGCAATATCTATTTAACATTGGACGGCTGCAAGGCATCTGCGACACAATCGCTGCCTTATCATTTTACAAAAGATGCAGTGTGCGGTATAATGCCTTGCAGCCATGCTTTGCTTGCATTCACAACTAATAGCTCAAAATCTTTTTTGAACTTCCTCACTTGGTGGCAAGTGTGCTGTCAGCTACCGAATAAAAAGTGGAAAGAGCAAAATCAAGGGGATATCAACTCAAATGAAAGACGTAATCAAAACAGGTGTCCAAATCGTGCACATTTTGTCGTTTTGCGGTACGCTGCTCTGCGGGGTGCTTGGTGTTGTATATGAAATCATTGGGCCTGTCAAATATAAACAATTACTGTCTTCGTTTGGTATTTCTAATGGATTCGAGCGCACTTTGATTTGGGCGGTGGTGATGCTGATTTTGTTACTCTCAACCCACTTTATTAAAGCAGAATTATTATCTAAATAATAACCGGAAGCTGGAAAGGCGCCGGGCAGGCTGCACTGAGGGCATGGGAGACGGCGCTCTTACCGGCGCAATCACCGGCGCAATACAAGGCGGCATGAGCGGCTATTCCGGTTATTTGAAAATGGCTCATGCTTTGTCGCTGGAACGCTGGTTGCTACAGCGACAGGGTATGTTGCAATTGAAAAAAATCAGAGCGGGGGATCTTGTTTGGGCGTGGGATGAAAAACCGGAGACGTTGCGCTCAAGCCGGTCGTCGAAACCTATATCAACGAGACGACCGAGCTGACGCACATTTTCGTGGACGACAAGGAAATTGTCTATAGTTTGGTATTCAAACTTTTTAATTCCCCGGCCCTTGGGCTTCACACAATTAGAGTGTCCACTTTATGGGGGTACATTTTAACGAATACCCCTATCTTTCAACGAATCCCCTAAAAATTCAACGAATACCAATAAGTTTAACGCTTACTTTGGCCAAAGTCACCACAAAAACCGTAAAACGCACGAATCCCCGCTGCAGAATTGCTCTGCAGCGGGGTTCACTTATGCTCCAAAACGGCAAGAGCCTTTGATTTCAAGCGGTTTTGGGCATAGAAAAAGTCCACCGTAATTCTATCAAAATTACGGTGGACTTATGGCAAATGACTCTAATTTTGACAGAAACCGTGTAAAGGGGTGAAACTTCGGTTCGGAGGGGGCAGTTCTCAATTTGAGGGGGCATTGATTTTCCTTTTAGGCGGCGCATTTTCCTACTCTGTTACACCTCTTTGAATTTGAAATTAAGACAGATACCCCCTCTCTTGCCTTCACGCCGAAGTGGGCCTCTAACTGGTGCATCTGGTCGTCAGTGATGGTATTGACCAGCGGCAGATGGGCGATCTTCATGTAAATCTCTGCCGCCTTTTCGGCGGTCTCGATGAGGCCGAACGTCTCGTCGAGGTCTTTTCCCCGCGCCGTAGATGCCATGCTGCGCCCAGACAACAAGCCGGGCGGTGCGCATCTTCTCAGCGGTGGCCTCACCGATCTCGTTCGTGCCGCAGAGCATCCACGGCAGCACATTCACGCCGTCGGGGGAACACCACGATGCATTCGGTACACATCTGCCAAAGGGTACGGGTAAAGGCCTTTTCGTCCAGGCTGTGGACGTAGGTCATGGCCAGCAGATTCGCCGGGTGGCAGTGCATCACCACATGGTTTTGGGGTCGATTTTCAGCCGTGCGGCATGGCTCATCATGTGTGCCGGAAATTCGGACGTGAATTTCCCGCCGTCCGCAAAGCCCCACAGAAGCTGTGCCGTCTCGCCGCCGTCCGTCAGACGCACGAGGCCGAGATTGATCTCCGGCGCATACTGGACATTCTTGAAATACTTGCCCGTGCCGGTGACGAGGAAGTACTTGCCGTCCAGCTCTGGACAGGAAAAGCCCGTGGAATCTCCCGCAGAACCGCGCCGTCCACATAATCGTTGACCTGCGATTCCTCCAGCAGCAGGCTCACATTTCCGCCGTTGCGCTCGTCCCAGCCGTGGTCGTACATATTCGTCACGGTGCGGATCATCTCCACCATCCACGGGGCTGTCAGAATATTTTTCATGCTCTCGCCTCCAGAATGTTCTTTTCATACGCCCACACCAGCGGCAGCCACGCGCCGTCCTCCGGCACGCCGCAGCGGCGGCAATACTGCCCAGACCTCGCCGAAGGGCATGGTCTTCAGTTCCTCCTGCCGAACGAGCAGATCGGTAAAATTACCCGCGTTCTGTTCAGCCGTCATATCCGGCGTCAGCAGGGCGTTCAGCAGGGCCTTCTGCACATTGCGGAAGCCCGTGACCCACGCGGCGATGCGGTTGACAGAGGCATCGAAGTAATCCAGCGCCAGAT
>VOFI01003836.1_pt1 | contig 10916 bp, 15 predicted proteins | sample 5384131 | NCBI WGS metagenome assembly VOFI01 (sample SAMN12384728, study PRJNA508395) | human gut metagenome | isolation source: healthy gut H | host: Homo sapiens
AGAGGGAATTTGATGACTGGATTGCGAATGCACAGAGCTGTGGGATTAAGGAATTTGAGGCCTGTGCTAAGACCTACAGGGCCTGGCGAAAAGAAATCCTGAATGCCTTAAATACGGATTGACAAATGGTCCCACAGAAGGATTTAACAACAAGATAAAGGTGTTAAAAAACGGAGCAGCTACGGAATCCGGAATTTCAAACGGTTCCGAACCCGGATACTTCACTGTACATCATAGGATAAAAAGTGTCGGTGTAATGGAGGCTTATTTAGCATGCCCAAAACCAGTAAAAACCTGAACTGAAATGTGCGGGGCCCTCAATTGGGGCGGGATTTTAACAAATCCCAACTTTAACCATTGACAAAGAGCCATTATGTCATCCATCCCGCATCCAATATAAACGGGGTAGAGTAGAAGAAGCCGCCATACCTTTATGGCAGCTTCCTACAAAATATATTGGATTTTCTCATTATCGGCGTGTGTGCATGTTTCTTTATGATTAAGACTGTTGCCGTCATCAGCAGCCGGTTACGCCATGAAGAAGAAGCCAGGGAAGAAGCACCTGGCACCGGCTGGTCCACACAGGAAGAGCTTCTGGCTGAAATCCGCGACCTTTTAAAGGAACGAAGGGACATAGCCTGATATTCCTAGAAAAGAACCGAATCCGCTTGGCATTCTCCACAAATTCCCTGTTATTCCTGGTTCTTGCGAAAAGGTCAAGTATCTTTTCCACTGCATCCTCGGGTTTCAGGGAATTGGTGGCCTTGCGGATAATATCCACTGCCTCTGCTTCCTCCCTGGACAGCAGGAGGTCATCCCTTCTGGTGCCGGACTTCAATATGTCGATGGCCGGGAAGATACGCGTTTCTCAGACAGTTTCCTGTCGAGCACCAGCTCCATGTTGCCGGTGCCTTTAAATTCCTCATACACAACATCATCCATGCGGCTTCCCGTCTCCACCAGAGCAGTGGCCAGAACAGTCAGGCTTCCGCCCTCGCGCATATTTCTGGCAGCGCCGAAAAACGTTTCGGCATATGAAGGGCTGCCGGATCCAGACCGCCGGATAATGTACGGCCGCTGGGGGCATACCGTCAGGTTATACGCCCTTGCCAGACGCGTAATGCTGTCCAGCAGGATGATCACGTCGCGTCCGTGCTCCACGAGACGCTTTGCCCGCTCGATTACCATCTCGGAGACTCTCTTATGGCGCTCAGGCAGCTCATCAAAGGTTGAGTAGATTACTTCCACATTTGGACCCACAATGGCCTCTCTTATATCCGTAACCTCCTCAGGGCGCTCGTCAATCAGAAGGATCATCAGATGCATATCCGGATTATTGGTTGTAACTGCCTTTGCTACCTGCTTTAACAGTGTGGTCTTTCCTGCCTTTGGAGGGGATACAATCATACCGCGCTGTCCCTTTCCAATAGGTGCAAGAAGGTCCAGGACACGCATGGCCACCGTATTCCTCTCACCAGGTGTTTCCATATGAAGCCGCCTGTTAGGGAAGATGGGTGTCAGGTCCTCAAAGTTGGGCCTTGTCTCCGTGGCGCTTAGGGGATAGCCGTTTACCGTCTTGATGTAGAGAAGGGCCGCAAACTTTCTGTTGCAGACTTCACCCTGCGGTTTCCCACTATAATATCTCCTGTTTTCAGATTAAAACGGCGAATCTGGGATGGAGCCACATAGACGTCGTTTTCACCCGGAAGGAAATTTTCACAGCGGATAAATCCAAACCGTCGGGCATAACTTCCAGTATGCCGTTTGCCTCAATTCCGCTGTCTAACTCGGCCATATCCTGGCTGGAAAGGCCGATTGCGTCACTTCTATTGTCCGCTCTGGCAAAACGCTCTCCATCGTTCTGGGAAGGCGCTGTTCTGGCTCATTCTGTTATTCATACTGCTGTTTCCATGTGTTTGGGGAGTCTGGGTCCTGTTCTGTGTATACTTGCTGTCGTACCCTCTTGAAACAGGGCGGCGGTTATCCGTTCCCCTGCTGTCATTCGGTTTTCCTGATAATCCTGGCTCCTTGACTGGTTACGCTCAAAAGCATGGGGCTGGTCCTGGCGGGATGTTTCCTGGGGTGTTTCCTGGCTCGGGATATCTCCTGACTCCGGGCGTTTCCTGGCTCCGGATATCTCCTGACTCCGAGGCGTTTCCTGGCTCCGGATGTTTCCGTTTTTACTTCCCGTTTTATTTCCGCCGTATGCTTTATATCCGGGTTTTTCTCTGCCTCATCGCAGAGCAAATCAATAATTTCTGCCTTTCTTAATGAACTGATGCCCTTAATTCCACGGCTCTTGGCCATTTCCTTTAGTTCTGAAAGAGGAGGGTCTGCAGTTTTTCACGCATAGTATTTCTCCTTATTAAATTCAATTCTTCACCCGCAAAAAAAAGCCGGTGTACGCCTTCTGTCTATATTTAAATTATCTTCTGTTCATTCAAATTCGGGGTTTATTCAGATTTGGGAATTGCTCAGGGACTAACAGACTGGCAGTATCAAGAAAACTGCCAGCTAATCTATGTATAGCCCTATTATATACACGAATATCAGGGATTGTAAAGTTAAAATTTGAGAAAATCAGCTTTTAAGCCATTTCATATGCGCATTTATCTGCTTCTCATAGCCATTGTCAGAAGGTTCATAAAATACGGTTCCCTCCATACCTTCTGGGCAGATACTGCTGCTGCACATAATGCTTGGGATAGTCGTGAGCATAGAGGTAGCCTGCCCCGTGTCCCAGCTTTTCCGCTCCCTTTATAATGCTTTGTCCTGCAGATGGACCGGCACTGGCATGGTCCTGTTCTGTTCCTCACCGCTTCCATGGCCTTCTGTACCGCCATACAGGCAGTCGTTGCTTTTTGGAGCTGTGGCCACATAGGTCACTGCCTGGGAGAGGATGATATTGGCCTCCGGGAATTCCGATGCGCTCTGCGGCCTGGGCTGCGTTTACCGCCACCACAAGGGCCTGAGGGTCCGCATTTCCCACATCCTCCGCAGCACATATCATAATTCTTCTGGCTATGAACTTGATGTCCCTCTCCTGCGTACAGCATCCGCGCCAGATAATCACGGCCGCGTCCGTCCGACCCCCGCATGCTTTTAATAAACGCGGATATAGTGTCATAGTGGTTGTCCCCTGTTCTTGTCATACCGGACAGCCCTTTTTCTGAATACATTCCTGGGCCACTGCCATATCAATGTGAATCCGCCCGTCCGCTCCCTTTGCAGTGGTCAGTACCCCCAGCTCCACAGCATTCAGCGCGGCCCTGGCATCCCCGTTGGCCGTGTCTGCCAGAAAATCAGCTGCATCCTCGTCAATGTCGGCATCGTAAATGCCCATTCCCCGTTCCTTGTCATAAACTGCCCTGCGGATCAGCTCCTGACATCCTCCTTTTCCAGGGGCTTAAGCTCAAATATCCTGGACCGGGAAAGAAGAGCCCCATTTACCTCAAAGTAGGGATTTTCCGTGGTAGCTCCGATGAGAGTCACCGTACCGTCCTCCACAAAGGGAAGGAGATAATCCTGCTGGCTCTTATTGAACCGGTGGATCTCATCCACAAACAGGATGGTCCGCTTCCCATACATGCCCAGGGCGTCCCTTGGCCTCCTTTACGATGTCCTCCATATCCTTTTTTCCGGCCACTGTGGCGTTGATCTGGCAGAACCGGGAGCTGGTGGTATTGGCGATCACCTTTGCCAGGGTGGTCTTTCCCGTTCCCGGCGGGCCGTAAAGATCACGGAGCCCAGCTTATCCGCCTTGATTGCCCGGTACAGCAGCTTGTCTTTTCCGATAATGTGCTGCTGCCCCACCACCTCATCCAGGGTCGCCGGCCGCATCCGTGAAGCCAGCTTATTTCGCATCCTTATCTATCCAGTATATGTGCAGGGGCAATATAAAAATGCTTTTTACCTTTTTCTCCCTTTACAGACTTCATAATATGTGTGGGAAGAAGAAAACAGCGCTGACTGCTCCCCGGCGCCGCATGGCTGATTTTACATCATATTAAAGTTATATTCTGATAAAATTATACCCTGATTGAGCTTTTATTGTCCATTACACTAAACCCAGCGGCTGCTGTCACGGCCCTATTGGTGTGACCACCACGCCCGGTCCGCCGGATGAACCGGTGACAGCCTGGCCCAAACCCGGTGCCTGGTTAGATACCCCGCCGTTCTGTGAAGGCTGTGGCGCCTGTCCTCCCTGGCTGCCGTCCGGCGCCTGGGTCTGTACATTTCCTGTCTGGCTGTCTCCGGTCTCATTTCCCGATTCCTGCGCAACCTGGCTGAGCACTCCGTTTCCGTCAGCAGTATAGGCCACGCCGCCGATATCCACGGTGGTGCCTGCCGCCATCCGGCCTGTGGATGGGTCCATATAGTAGTGGAGGCCGCCCACGTCTATCACACCTTTGGCCATACGTCCTGAGCCCTCAAAATAATACCAGGCCCCATCCATCTCACGCCAGCCTGTAGCCATGGCGCCGGACCCCTTAAGATAATACCGCTCCCCGCCATCATCCAGCCATCCGGTCTGCATCACACCATCCTGGCTGCTGTAATACCAGGTTCCGTTATCATTAATCCAGCCCCTGGAAAGCGCTCCTGAGCTGTCCAGATAATACCACTTCCATTCTGGCTGGTCCATCCTTGGCCATGGCGCCATTGCCTCCAGGAAGTATCTGCGGCCGCCGTCGTCCAGCCAGCCTGTCTGCATCACGCCTTCCTGGTTGCTGTAATACCAGGTTCCGTTGTCATTAATCCAGCCCTTGGAAAGGGCGCCTGAGCTGCCGAAGTAATACCATTTCCCGCTGTCGGATTTCCAGCCGGTTATCATCTTACCGGTAGTGTCATCCAGATAGGACTTGCCGGACTGGTTAAGCCAGCCCTTGGACACCAAACCGTCCCCTGTTCATATAGTACCATGTGCCGTCATCCTGAATCCAGTTGTTCTTCTGCTTTTTGCATAGTTCTGGTAATAGTAGGTCTGGCCATTGATGGTTCTCCACGTATTCGCCGGAATCACAGAGGTGAAATCCTTGAACTGGAAATCAATATCTACATTGCCGCTTATACCGTTTACAGCGCCGGTGCTGGTTGCCTGCCACATAACGGGATTCTGATAGGCCGGTTTGGCGGAATAGCGCGCCACCCATACAGGGTAATTCATCTTGCTCATATCCAGCTTATTGGCAAGCCAGTTGTCATTGGCATAGATAACCGGATAATAGCCTGCCTCTGAAATCCGCCCGCAGAACGCGTTGGCGATGGCTGCCAGCTCATCCTTGGAAAGGGTTCCCGGGTGGAATCCTCCATGTCAAAGGCCACCGGATAGGAGACCGGATAATCGTGAATCAGGTTGAGAACAAAATTGCCTCCTCCACTGCCATCTCCGGCGTCATGGCCAGAGAATAGATGTATACACCCACCTTTGACGCCTGCCGCGCTGGCCTGCTTGGATATTCCTGTGGAAATAAGGGTCTACTGCGCCCTTTGAACGGGTGCCCAGCATGACGAAGGACACGTCGTCCGCAGCTACCTGGCTCCAGTTAATATCCCCCTGCCACCTGACACGTCAATTCCCCGGAACAGCACATTATTGATAGCTGAGCCGTCCGGCATCTGGATATACGCCGTTTACCTTCTTCCACGCATTGGGATTTGCAGTGGAAGCAGACTGTCCTGAGGTGCTTCCTGTTCCGGAAGCAGTCCCTGTGCTGCCGGCGGAGCTCTGCCCCGGTCCTACGGGAGATATGACCGTGGCGGACTGGGTCTCCCCCGGTCCCACGGCCAGGGATGTACCGGCAGGTACAATTGTCCCTGCCCGATGAGTCCTGCCAGGGGCAAGTGCGTGGCAGCGCCTCATTATCTGCGTCGTATTTTTCATAGTATTCTCCTCATACCTTTGTATTTTTCAAAAAAGGGATGTCAGCCATCCGCTGTCACATCCCCCTTATTAAACCGCTGTCAATCAACCTGGTCCGTCTGTCCGTCCTGGTTCAAGCGCAGTTGATGAGCCGGATGGGCTGTTATTGGAATTGCCGCTGGTCGGGCCGTTTGAACTGTTTCCGGAGCCGACCGGTGTGCCGCTGCTGATACCGGAGCCGGAAGAACCGGACACTCCAGGTCCGCCGCTGCCGCCGGAACTGCCGGAATTATTGTTCACAGTTCCCGGTGTCTGGGCCGATACGCCGTTGGCATTCTGGCATACGCCGCTGCCGTCAAAGTTATACTGAACGCCGTTGATGGTAGCTGTGGTGCCTGCAATCATCTTGCTCCCTCGTTGGCAGGGTTCAGATAATAATACTTGCCATCCAGCTGAATCCATCCCGTCATCATATGTCCGTTGCTGTTGAAGTAATGCCAGGAATTATCAATCTGCTTCCAGCCCGTGGACATCTTGCCGTTGCTTGTATCCATATAATATTTGTTGCCTTCGCTGTCGCTCAGCCAGCCGATCAGCATCCGGCCGTCCGTATTCAGGTAGAAATAATCATTATCCACTTTAGCCCAGCCCGTCATCATCTTTCCGTCTGTGCCGAACAGATACCAGTTGTCCTGAATCTGAGCCCATGCGTTCACAACACACTTGCCGTTTTCCTGGAAATAATACCAGGCTCCGTCCATCTCACGCCAGCCGGTTGCCATGGTACCGTTGCCCCGCATGAAGTAGTAGTCATTGCCAATCTTCAGCCAGCCTGTAACCATGCTGCCGTCATTCAGCATATAATACCACTTGCCGTCCTCCGGATTAATCCAGCCCATGGCCATAAGACCATTCGGCCTGAAGAAATACCATTTTCCATCAATCTGCTTAAAACCAGTGGTCATATGTCCCGTGGATAAGTCCATGTAATACCAGCCCTCGCTGGTCTGAAGCCATCCTGTATGTGTCTGTCCGTTATAGATATAAGTCCAACTATCATTGGATTTACTCCATCCGTCCGCCGCATAGCTGGTAAATACAGACCCCAATGACATGGCCCCAATCATACCGGCTGCCGCCATTGCCGCCCAGTACTTTTTATATCCCATTTGTCATCCTCCTCGCCTGGTATATCTGGCCGGGGCATACGAATCCCCAACCGTTTACATATCTCCGATTATAGCACAAACCCATATTCATTTGGTAACAAATTTATTACAATTTCCGTAATTTCCTATAATATTTTTTTGCATACCGGTACATGATGATGGTGTATTCTCCGAACTCATCTCCCAGAATACTTTTATATACAGCCCACAGGCACCACAGGAATCCTGCCCAGGGCAGCATTGGCATAGAGCGCAAACAGAAGTTCGTCTCTCCGAGGGCCCCGCCTGAGATAAAGCCTGAAAAAGCCGCTCCATGTCCTCTTCATTGTAATAGGAATAAATAGCGCTCATGGAAATATCCATAATGGGATCACACATGCCCGCGTACCCCAATCCAGAAGTTTTACACTGCCATCCTCAATTAAAAACAGGAAGTTATCCACATTTGCATCAATATGACACAGGCATTTTGGGCGTTCCATTGAGTCAAGGGTATCCATAAGCCAGTCCATCCACCCCTTTACCTCCTCGTAATCCTCAAACAAAAGGGCGCCATGGCTCCTGCACAGCTTTTCGTAAAAGTCGATCCGCTCCCGGATATCAAAGGAATGGGCCACCGTGATGCCTGACTGGTGAAGGCGGCGCACCATGGACATGCATTTCTCCATATCGGCCCAATCTGCGGAATCCGCATTTGGTACCTTCATAGTAATCCGCTATCTTATACCCCGGTCTTTTCATTCATGTACAGCACATGCTCGGTGATTTCCAGTGAGGCAACGGCATCGTAGACTGTTTTCCTGTTCCCTGTTAATCAGAAGTTCTGTTCCCGGACCTGGTATGCGGCAGATGCAGTGGCGGTCCTCCACCTTAAACAGAAAGGACTTGTTGGTCATGCCTGCTTTTCAGGCAGCGGATATCCTTAATGCTGGATTCCGGTACCTTGAATACCTCTGCGACCAGCTTCATGGCCGCATTGTCAGAATGATTCTGATAGCGGGTCGTCAAACAGGCGCAACTCCTCCAGGTTCTCAAATTCATATACCTGCTCATCCGGCTGACGGTTCACATCCATCTCTCTCTATTTCATCCCACCGGGAAGGCCGCCAGGCCGCCGGCTTCCTAGGCTGCTTCCAGCAGTCCGCGCCTTCCTCCTCAAGCCGCCGTCTGGCCTCTCCCTCCAGCATGTCCATTATAGACCTGTTCCCAGTAAAACTGCTCTGTCCCTGGCGTCTTATAGTAGCTTCCAGCACCGGAAGGAACTGCCAGGAAAAATTCCCAGGAAAAATAAGCCGGACCATACATGACCCACTGGTCCCTGACCGCCTACTTTTACGCCGGTGATCCTCCCCTTATTAAAAAAGGCACCATTCCCTGGTCTCTCCTCTGAAAGGCAGAGCTGTACCAGGCCCCGCATCTTCAGCATGATACATATTCTCACGCATCCAGTTATCCGATGACAGGACGTACATATTGCGCCCCTCCAGCACCCTTCCTGGCCCGGTAAATGGTGGTCAGGGTGTTTTTGCTGGTATACTAGGATTGTACAGAAGCTCCACACCGTATTTATCAATAAGGTATTCAAACTTCTCCTTCAGATACCCCACTGCTATGGTTATGTTCCTTATGCCCGCTTCATGGAGCTGCTTAATCTGACGTTCAATCATACGCCCCCAAAGACCTCCAGAAGCCCCTTTGGGCGTCTCAAAGGTCAGGGGGACAAACGTGAACCGAAGCCTGCTGCAATAATAAGGGCCCTGTCCACCTTATATTGGTCTAATATTTCCGGCCATCCGGCATAAGCCTCCCATCGGGCCTTGCCCCTTTGGCTGCTTTCCTCCCCTATATCCCTTTGCCAGACATTCCTTAATCAAAACCATTGGCCGTGCCCAGGGAGACATCCAGCTTTCCGGCCAGCTCTCTGGGTAATATCCGGCTTCAAAGGTTCCAGTACTGCTCCTGCATACAAGTCCATGTCTGAAGTCCGGCTGTAATCCCTGCTTCCTGCCTGTTTTATGCGTTCAAATCTATCGCTTTTGAAAAATATATATGAACATTATATCACAGGAGCGTGAAACGTAAGTTACATCTTTTCCCAAATATTTGTCCCGGCAATACATACATTTTTCTTATAATTAAAAAGACACGCCATTAAAGCAATTGTGGCGGTTACTAGCCTCGCAACGCTTTAAGACGCATCCTTTTGACCAAATCTTATTTAGCGTTCTGACGAATATTAATTCCCGGTGTCGTATGTAAATGTTCCCCGTCACGTAACACCCAAACCGTTTACTATAACATGTGTCACTCCGCGGGCATATTGCGCAGGCTGCCGCAAATCGAATGGTGTATCCATATGTTCATAATCAAACACTATAACATCCGCAACTGCCCCTCATTGTAGCCCCGTCCTTTCAGGTTGTCGGGAGGCCGGCATGCTTGTCATCTTGCGAACCGCTTCTTCCAGACTGAGAATATGATTCTGCCGCACATGATGCGTCAGGAACCAGTCCATTCCGATGTAATGAAGCGGGAACTGTGTGTGTCTGGCCACCTCGCCTTCAACAGATGTACTATATCCATCTACCACAAGCATATAGAGGGATTCGATATTGTCTCTACAAGATGTTCATCTGTAAACAGCCGTGACACAAGAACAACATTCATTGTCAATATCTGGCGCAACAGCGGCCAGAATATCGAAGTAGCAATCCCAAGGTTCTTTATTCCATAGATGTGATATTTCCGGAAATGTCATCCCATTAATGTCCGGAAATGCATTATTGTTCTGCATACGCACCCGTTCCCACTCACCGCCGGCAATAAACCTCCAGTACCGGTCACAGTCATGTTTAAGCCTAGTCCTGATTTCCGGATCCATAAGCGCATCTTTCATCTGTTGGCCTGGCAATGAGGTCAGCCACTCAGGTAATATACCCGCCATCTGACCGATACCATAATTTAAGGGGGTCATATCTGTCAGAACCTCAAATCCTCATCCCTTGCCTGACTAATTTTCTCCATACACCTGCGCACTGCATCTTCAGGTGCATGCGTATTGTAGCGTATATTCATGTGAGATACTTCACCTCGAATACGATGGTGACGGATTACCGCTGTGCCCCTCCAATGTCCTCTAAAGCACATGGGCATCTCTTTCGTTCCGAATATGACTGGTATAAATGGCATCATATTCCTTACAACACCTGCAAGACGCATTAATTCCTCCGGACAGCTTGTACGTCCTGGCTCTCGAATTCCAGACCGCTGCTAAGCCCGATGGCTCCATCCTCAAATGCCTGTCTGAGGGCATTCTCCATTATTTATACTGTTGCTCTGTTACCTCCGGTCCTTTGACACCGGCCAGAGTTCGTGCAAGGAATTGTGTCCCACCAGCCATGCTAAATTACCAGATATACCTATATATGTTCTACTCGCACATGTGCTCTCCCAGTGTGCGGCCATAGGGACTGGGCCCATTATCGAAACGGCCAAATCCTCCAGCCGTACCATTCCCCCACCGGTGGAAACAGGGCCGTACTGTCTCCGCAGTTCCCTACAATTTCTGTAGTAATTCCCTGGCGTATCGTACTCTCGCAAAAAGGATTACTTTCAATCGTCACATCCGAATGGCTATGTGCGTCAAGCCAAATCGGACTCACACCATCAGCCCGTCTGCATTGATGACATGCCGCGCCTCCTCGGTAATATTACGCTCCATACAAGCAATACACTTTCCCCTGATTCCCACATCCAGGCGCCGCCGCGGATTTCCTGTGCCGTCTATTACCCATCCTCCGCGAATCAGAATATCTCTAACATTTAACTACCTCCATCTGTATCTAACTTCAATTGTTTCTCAAGTTTCTTCACCCCTTTTCACT
>VOFI01002484.1_pt1 | contig 10909 bp, 17 predicted proteins | sample 5384131 | NCBI WGS metagenome assembly VOFI01 (sample SAMN12384728, study PRJNA508395) | human gut metagenome | isolation source: healthy gut H | host: Homo sapiens
CGCAATCATATCGTATCCCATCAATTTAGCCATATTTACAATGTTATTCGGCTATGTCATATCCTCGCTTCCACAGGGGAGATAAACAAGAGTGCAGATGCAAGTCATAGTATACTCGTTTCATTCTGACAATAACCTCGATAGTTGAACTGCAACCTGATAGCTGTTTGCATTTGATGAAAATACTGTGATTCCTTGCTGCTGTGCTTTTTTCTTTGGCCTCTTCATCCAGTGCAGCAGCATCCGTTAAAATAATACAAGCTGCATCTGACAAAGCGGCTACGGCAATTGCATGGATATTTCCCATAACCGTAAGCCAAACATCTCCGGCCTGTACTCGGCTCATGGCCCAACTGAGTAAATCTCCAATATAACATCCGGTTATTTTTTTTATCTGTTGTTTGTTCTACCAAAACAGTAAGTTCCAATGATTCTTTTTAATTGATGTACTGTCATGTACAATCACCCTTCCTAGTTACTTCTTGCCAATCACATCTACACTGTTCTATGATGAATTCTTTTCATGAGTTCCTTGTGTCATGTGGTTTTAAGTCTTGCCTTTATTTTGTAATGGCGGATTCATGTGTGCCATATGAGACAATGTATCCGTTACCTGTTTGATTTCTTTCTTCATAACAAAGATACAATTGCTTTTTATCTGCCAGACCGCATACCACATCTTCTGCAAAAGCGTGGCAAGTGGGCGCTCCGCATGCGCCGCAATCCAGACCCGGAAATTCCTCACACATACTGTCAATCCGATTCATCATGTCCATTGCTTCTTCTAAATTGTCCGATAATTTTAAAACAGGAGCAAACTCCAAATCATCTGTCCATTTCATGCAGGAAGGAATGTGTGCGGGCAAATGATTTTTGCCACAGGCAAGTATCTGCGTAAACTTTGCAGCCTTGCTTTTTGCAACATAAGCATTCTCAATACAAAATACGCCGCCTACACATCCCCCTGTACAAGCATTTAACTCCACAAAGTCAATCCCTTGGATTCTTTCTTCTTCCAAGCCTTCTAAAAATATCAATGATATTTTCCATACCGTCTGCCGCTAAGTAACGGTCGTTGAGTAAAGCGGATGCCTCACCGCCGCTGGAAGCCCAGCCGACTCCGATAACACCGGACTGAGACAACGGTTCTGCTTTTTCAATGTGCTTCATCGCATCTGCAATCTGATGATAAATTTCACTGATTGCAATTGCTCCGTCCACATGAGATACTGTGGTCCCGATAGGAGACTTAATATCCGTTACTTTTGCAGCGCAAGGTGTGATAAAAAATACGCCTATTTGTTCTATTGGCAGCCCTGTTTTTTGATGGGCTTCTTCCTTTGCAAGCAGTGCAGCCGTTTCCATGGGAGAATGCAAGGGAAGCACATGAGCGCATAAAGCCGGAAACCTGACACGAATCAATCGCACAATGGCCGGACAGGCCGAACTGATAATCGGTTTTGGCATATTTCCATCCAAAATGATTTTTCTTGTAGCATCCGATACCAGCTCTGCCGCTTTGGAAACTTCAAAAATATCATCAAATCCCAAGCGTTTTAAAGCTGTTAATATCAAATCTATATGATCCAAATGGCGGAACTGCCCATATAAAGATGGTGCCGGCAGAGCAATATTATATGTAAAACGATTTAACATTTCCAAATGGTCAAACTTGGCTTTTTTTGCGTGATGGGGACAAACACGAATGCATACACCACAGTCAATGCAACGTTCCGGCGTAATAATTGCTTTTCCTTCTCTGACGCGTATTGCTTCTGTCGGACATCTTTTGATACAGTTGGTACAACCAACACATTTGTCTACATCTAATGTAACTGAATGATAAAAACGTTCCATAAGAAATTCCTCAAGACTGATTTACTTGAACTGTCATGTATATCGTAGTGCCTTTTTCAACTTCTGACTCAATATGAAGGCTGTCTGTATATTTTTTATATTAGGCAGCCCCATACCTGCACCAAATCCCAAGGCACGTACATTCGCCGGTGCGGTAGAGTATCCTTCCTGCATAGCTTGTTCAATGTTTTCTATTCCCGGACCTTTGTCTTCCATCTTTATATCTATATGATCAGGATATACCTCTACAAATATTTCGCCGCCTCCGCCGTGAATTACCATGTTTATTTCACCTTCATACATGGCAATGGCAGCTCTGCGAATTGCTTCAGAGTTGTACCCTAACTGTTTTAACTTATTTTTTACTTTACTGGAGGCTTCTCCCGCACACGTAAAATCATCTCCCAATACAGTAAAATGAAGCGGCAAAAGAAGTCATTGCTTTTCACCCCCGCCTCTGAGACCGTGTTGATACAACATACCGCAGGCAGTAAACATACTGTAAGGCGTTTGTAATATTGCAATGTTTCGTTGAGCTGCTAAATTTACAATGGTATCATCTGCATGTTTACCGCGTACAAATATAATACAAATCATGTCCATCATTTCAGCAGTTCTTACCACTTGAGGATTTGTTAATCCGGTGATTAACGCAGATTGGTCCTTTACATATGCCAAAACATCACTCATCATATCACTGCCGCAGGCAGTGTGCACTTCTTGCTCCAAATCTGCCTGGGGAGTCAATAACTGCGCATTTAAAATTGTGATAATATCTTTTATTTTCACAGCAATACCTCCATTACATACATTTCATTGTTGCTATTTTATAATGATGGAATAGATACATTCATACTAATATTATACCAACAAAATTCATAGAATGAAATATGACAAAATTGAAAATTCAGATTCAATTATCTAAAAAATAATATTACTTCGTGAAAATGCAGTCAAAAAAATCAAATTTAAAAAAAAATTATGTTACATTTTACTCTTTTGTATGATTGACTTCATTTTAAGGAAGAGATATAATTATTTTATCTTATCATTTTGTCCAAGGGCTTTCTTATGCATTGGACATTATGTACTTTTGAGGTAAATTTATGAAACGCGTTTACAACTTTTCCGCAGGCCCATCTGTACTACCAGAAGCTGTACTTCGTCGTGCAGCTGACGAAATGCTGGACTACCAAGGAAGCGGCCAGTCTGTTATGGAGATGTCCCACCGTTCCAAAACATTTGATGCAATTATTAAAAAAACACAGAAGCTTTGCTCAGAGAATTAATGGAAATTCCTGATAACTACAAAGTTCTGTTTTTACAAGGCGGTGCATCTTCCCAATTTGCAATGGTACCTATGAATTTAATGACAAAAAACGGCAAAGCTGATTTTGTGATTACAGGTCAATGGGCAACAAAAGCACAAAAAGAGGCAGCTCGTTATGGTGAAGCAAATATTGTTGCTTCCTCCAAAGATAAAACTTTCTCCTATATTCCGGAATTAGACCCATCCACATTCTCAAAAAGATGCAGATTATTTCCACATTTGCTACAACAATACTATTTATGGAACCAAATACACCAAATTGCCTGAAACAGGTGACGTTCCTTTGGTAGCAGATATTTCTTCCTGCATTTTAAGCGAGCCGATTGATGGGTAAATTTGGTTTGCTGTATGCAGGCGCACAAAAAAACATGGGTCCTGCCGGCTTAACTGTTGTAATTGTTCGTGAAGACTTAATCGGCGAACCAATGGAGAAAAACTCCAACTATGTTTACATATAAAACTCATGCAGAAAATGATTCTTTGTACAATACACCTCCTTGCTATTCTATTTACATGTGCATGTTGGTATTGGAATGGCTGAAAAATGATATTGGCGGTTTGGCTAAAATGAAAGAGTTAAACGAGAAAAAAGCCAAAATTCTTTATGATTTCTTAGATCAATCCCAATTATTCAAAGGCACTGTTGTTCCAAAAGACCGTTCTTTGATGAATGTTCCTTTTTGTTACAGGCAACGATGAATTGGATGCAAAATTCATTAAAGAAGCAGGAGAGCATGATTTTGTAAACATCAAAGGTCACCGTTCTGTTGGCGGTATGCGTGCATCTATTTATAATGCAATGCCAATCGAAGGTGTTGAAAAACTGGTTGCTTTCATGAAAGAGTTTGAGCAAAACAATAAATAATGAAGAAATAAGGTGACACACATGTACCAAGTAAAATGTTTAAATAAAATCTCTCCTTTGGGCACAAAGCCGTTTGGGAGAAAACTATCACGTTGGAGAAGATGTAGAAAATCCTGACGCAATTCTGGTTCGTTCCGCTGCAATGCATGATATGGAATTTAATAAAAATCTGCTTGCAATTGCACGCGCAGGTGCAGGTACCAATAATATTCCTGTTGAAAGATGTGTACAGGAAGGTATTGTAGTATTCAATACTCCCGGCGCCAATGCAAACGCTGTAAAAGAACTTGTAATTGCCGCTTTGTTATTAACTTCCCGTAAAATTGTACCCGGCATTGAGTGGGCAGGTACATTAAAGGGAAAAGGCGATGAAGTAGGTAAACTGGTTGAAAAAGGAAAATCCTCTTTCGTTAAGGTCCTGAAATTGCAGGCAAAACCCTTGGTGTTGTCGGTCTCCGGAGCTATTGGTATTCTTATGTTGCAAACGCAGCAGAAGCTTTGGGTATGAAAGTAATGGGATATGACCCATTTTTATCTGTTGAAGGTGCATGGGCTTATCCAGCAATACACAACGTGCCACTTACTTTTAAAAGAAATTTATGCAAACTGCGATTATATTTCTTTTACATGTACTCTGACACCCGATACAAAAAGAAATGATTAATGCTGCTACAATTGCACAAATGAAAGAACATGTTCGCATTTTAAACTTTGCACGCGGTGATTTGGTAAAAATAATACAGATTTACTCAAAGCTCTGTCTGACGGTAAAAAGTTGCAGCATATGCAACAGACTTCCCAAATGATGCGTTGCTGGGCGTAGAAAATGTATTGGCAATTCCTCATCTTGGTGCTTCCACTCCTGAGTCTGAAGACAACTGTGCATGTATGGCAGCAGATGAAATCAAAGATTATTTGGAGAATGGTAACATTAAAAATTCCGTAAACCTACCGAATGTCTCTATGCCAAGAGAAAACGGTGCAAAAAACGAGTTTGTATCATTCATCAAAACATTCCTAACATGATTAGTACTCTAACCGGTGTACTGGCCAATATCGGCGTAAACATCGAAAATATGCAAAGCAAATCTAAAAAAGAGTACGCTTACACCATTTTAGATGTAACAGGAAATGTAAATGATGACACAGTAAAAGCAATCAATGATAATGACGGAATTATCTTTGTTCGCGTAATTTAAATTTATGAATAAAAGCAGCCTGGATATTCAGGCTGCTTTTTTATTGAAATATTCACATTTGATAATGTATGGAATAAAAAGTTTTGTAATTGTTATTTCTTATAACGACGTCGTTTTATACCTAAGAAAGTCAATACTGAAGCAGAAATACCAGCTAGAGATGCCCAAAGACCAATTGCCATGGTGTTTGTATCTCCTGTTGGTGGGGTATCTAACTGATTTTGCTGGTTCATACTTTCCTGTTTTTATCATCTTGTGCTGAAGCATCAGGAGTCGTTGGATTTGTCGGGGTATCCGGATTTAAATTTATTTGTTCTGTAATACGGAATTCCTTTTCTGTGGTTACACTGTTATAATTTTCATCTTCCGGTATGATTACTGCTAATTTATAATTTCCTATCTCGCTTGGCACTGTATCTAATTTTCTCCATTCATTTGCGTCTTGTATATACCATTCATAAATTGGCTCAGCTTGGCTTCCTGTACGTGTGATATTCGTGGGGATTTGTATGCTCTGTCCGTCATACTGTTTGTCCAATGCATCATGAATGATAAATGTGCTCTCTGCTTTGGAAATAATAAACTCCTTTTCTACAGAAGCACTGTGATAATTGGTATCCGCCTCAACAGTTACAACTACCTTATATTTGCCTGCGTTTACCGGAGCGTCATCCATATCTATCCACCGCTGTTGTTCCTCATTCCATATTTGATATTGATACGTCACTTTACCCGTACTTCCTTGTATCATCAAATCGGCATCTTCAGTTTGATTTTTTGACCATTATATGTTTGAGCCAATGTTTTATTGATAGATAATTGGGTATCTGCCTGTGCAATCTCAAATGGAACCTTTGCTTCAATCCTGCATAATTATTGCTTTCTTCTATCACAGCTTTTACCCAATAAGTTCCTGCTTGTGTTGGTACCTGCTCTGAGTAAATACCATTTTCCGAATCACAGTAGGAATAAGTTACTGTACCAAATTGTGCTGATGCATTAGGCACATTCTCCTGTTCCCCATAAGTCCAGCCGATTATGGATAACTCTTCCTTCCAAGCGTTATTTGCTTGTGAAATATGAAAATATTTTTTCTGCAGATGCACTTTTATAATTGGTATCTTCCGCAACGATTGCAACCACTTTATATTCACCTGCATTCACAGGAGAAGCCTGCAATTCTACCCAACCATTTTCTTGCTTTTCATACCATACAAAGGATACTGTATTTTGACTTCCAGTTTGGGTAATGTTTGCGGCTCTTGCACCATCTCGCCATTAAATACTTTGTTTAAGTTATCATTAATCACAATAGTACTTTCTGCCTGATTCACCTGAAACGTTATAGGAACAACTGTTTTTTAACACATCTCCATTCAAACGTCTTTGTTGAAGTTACTTCCAAATAATAATAGTAATTTCCTGCATTTTTCCAGACTCAACATTCAGTTGAGTTGAGTCAACCATAAATGATATTTCCGCCTTCTGTTTGTCCTTCCCGCTCTGCTTGATACCACTGATAGGTATTTGTCTGTCCGTCCTATCATTTGTACATCTGCGACAATCTCAGCTGTATCATAGCCATAAGTGACTTCATTTCCCATTACGGTGATATTCGGTTGCTGTGCAGGATTAGATGTAACTACATCAAACAAATAGGCGGTATTTGTAGTACGGTCCGGATCTGATCCAATAACAGTGGAAGCTGACTTATAGAATAACTCTTTGAGACCTCCCTGCTTATGAACAAAATAACCGTATACTTCTACAAGGTAATAACCATCTCCGTAATCTTCACCAGAGTAATCTCCTGTAGTTCTTTCATGTGTTGGTCCATCAATGGTAATTGTATTGGTCACATCAGGATTATCCCATAAATTATATCGGCCAAATCCGCTTTCACTCATTCGGGGACCTTGTTTTCCTCCCTGATATACATCTGTCCATTCATACTCAAATACTACATAACCTTCTTGATTTCCTTCGCCTTCCAGTGGATGAGAAACATCCACACCTATTTTATGTTCTTTATGATTGGACAAGTTCAATTTTGGATATGTTGTTTGAGTATCTATTTTTATTCCATCAACCGTAAATGTTACAGTCGGCTCCATCAAAACTTGCCCTGCTTCTACGGTTAAAACATCTGCATTTGGAGACAGTACCGTCTTAATTGTTAGTATTTCATCACGATATTTCCAACCTCCTGTGTATCCTTCATCTACATCAATAGAAGGGGCCTCAGGCAATGTATATGTTTCATCAATATACCATTGTCCGTTACTATCTTTTACACATTGTACTGTCTGGTTATTTAATTTTTGTTGCTGTGTTCCATTTTCACCAAAATTCAAAGTAAATTCATAAGTTAAGGATTTTCTATAGGATTGTAGTCCTCCCGTTGGAAAACTGCTGTAAGCAGCATAATTCTGAAATACCGTCATGCGTCCGTTCAGACTATAAGAACCGTCTGCTGATATAAATGCTTTACCATTGTAATTGGACACGTCATTTGCCTGTACTGTAATCATTGTAACTGCAGGTGTTTCAAAAGCACTGTCACCAATATAAGATACTTGTTCGGGAATCACAATCGGGTAGGTGTTGCAGACGTCATTGCTCCTGAAAAAGCATCCTGTCCGATGGAAATCAATGAATCCGGTAATTCAATACTGGCTGTCGAATTACTGCCAGCAACCCGAACAAACTTTAGAGAGGAACTATCCTTAAATACACTTCCTCCATTTGCATTTCCAATTTCTTGTAGTCCTTCGGGTAAATACATTCCCTCAAGTTTGGTACAACTGCCAAAAGCATATTTTCTAACGTTTTTAATGAGCTTGGCAGTGTAATTACACCTGCCAATTCATTATTGCCTTTAAATGCCTGTGATTCAATACTTTTAAGTGAGGTGGCAGAAGAAAAATCTACCTCCGCAATCTTATAATTAGATGGATGAATATAATTGTATCGGTCATCACCGTCATAGTTTGCTTTATTCGTACAAAATGCATTTGTTCCTATGGAAGTAGCATGACTGGGAATAGTAATTTTAAGGTATGCAGGATTACCGCTATTATTTTCGGAACAATATTCTCTAAACCACTGTTTGGTGATACCCATTACGGTGGTTCCTTCCATATATAACGCTGATTCAGGAACTTCAATGATAGATACATTGTTTAATAAATTGCCTGAGTTATTTTGATTTTTTGTGGAATATCGGAACATGTATCAATATCTAATCCATTATTAATTTCTAATCTTGTAAAACCTGCATCGGTATCCTTTTCCATATTTTCTAAAAAGATATGACGTATCTTCCGTATTGATTGAATGTGAAAAAGTATTTTCCGCAAAAACAATATTAGACATACTTGTTGCAGTTAATGTTGCCCCAATAAAACAGCCGCACTGAAAGATAGCGCTTTTTTTCCTTTTTTTCATTTGTTTACCTACCTTTTTCAAAATATAACTACAATACATGGATAAACGGAATAAAAAGTAGACATAAAGTAGAGTTTTTATTCTGCTTATGTTATAATAATGAAAAGGCTAAACTGCGTTATATTTTTTACATAATATGGAATATTACACTTGGGAATAAAAGTCTACTTATTTTACCAAAATTAAAGGTAAATTTTATGATACAAATACAAAAACGGAGGAGAACTGTGGTTCTCCTCCGTTTTATATTCAGCAACAAAATTTCGATAAAAAGGGTATCAATGCATTGAAACATTAATACCCTTGTATGCCATTATTTAGATTAGTTCGATAATTGCCATCTCTGCAGCGTCGCCACGTCTTGGACCCAGCTTTGTAATACGTGTATAACCACCATTACGGTCTGCATATTTAGGAGCAATCTCTGTAAATAGCTTATGAGTAACGTCTTCTTTTTGTAACAAAAGCCATTACCAAACGCTTATTGTGAAGAGAATCTTCCTTAGCGATTGTAATCATCTTCTCTGTCAGTGCACGTACTTCTTTTGCACGGGTAACAGTTGTTTCAATTTTACCGTTCTCTAACAAAAAATGTTACCAATCCACGAAGCATTGCGGTTCTATGACTAGTAGCTCTACCGAGCTTTCTTTTGTTCCTGGCATCGAATAATCACTCCTTTACCTTAGGTTAAAACGAAGATTTAGTTATCATCATCTTTATGAAGATTAAAGCCGAGAGAGTTCATTTTCCAAATAACCTCTTCTAAGGACTTACGTCCCAAGTTGCGAACTTTCATCATCTCTTCTTCAGATTTATTGATTAAATCCTCAACTGTATTAATTCCTGCACGTTTGAGACAGTTGAAAGAACGTACGGATAAATCCAATTCCTCAATTGTCATTTCAAGCACTTTTTTCTTTGCCCTTATCGTCTTTTTTCCCACCATAATCTCTGTATTGCTGCCTGCATCGGACAAGTCAACAAACAGATTTAAGTGTTCTGTCAAGATTTTAGCAGCTAAAGAAACTGCTTCTTGTGCACTAATAATGCCGTTTGTCCACACTTCTAGGTTCAATTTATCAAAGTCGATACTTTGACCGACACGTGTAGGCTCAACATTGTAGTTCACTTTTAAAACAGGAGTGTAAATGGAATCAATAGGAAGCTCACCAATTACGTTGGTAACCATCTTGGCCTTATTACGGTCTGCAGAAATATATCCACGGCCGCGGTCTAAGGTGATTTCCATTGACAATTTTGCTCCGTCGCTTAATGTAGCGATGTGCATGTCAGGATTTAAAATTTCAACCTCACTATCACAATGAATAGAGCCGGCTGTAACATTACATGGACCCTCTGCGGAAATTTCCACAGTTTTTGGACCGTCACAGTGTAAATTTGCAATTAAGCCTTTAATGTTCAAGAACAATTTCTGTAACATCTTCTTTTTACACCCGGTACGGTAGAAAACTCATGAACAACACCATCAATTTTAATAGATGTTGCTGCAACACCTGGTAGAGATGAAAGCAGCACACGTCTTAGGCTGTTGCCCAGAGTAGTACCGAATCCACGCTCCAATGGTTCTACAACAAATTTGCCGTGAGTTCCATCCTCAGATAGAATTTCAGTTTCAATCTTTGGCTTTTCAATCTCAATCATTTAGCAAACCTCCTTCACACATTTAGGCAACATAAAAATTACCACGATGTACATTATGCCTACAATGGCATTATTTGGAGTACAACTCAACGATAAGTGTTTCATTAATATCGTAGTCGATATCTTCTCTGCTAGCCAGAGCAACTACTTTACCTTGCAGTGTATTTCTGTCCAGTTCAAGCCACTTAGCGATAGGAGTTTGAGCATTTTGCTCTAAAACTTCTTTGATACGTACAGAGTTGCGGCTTTTTTCTCTGATTGAGATAACTTCACCTGGGCTTACCAAGTAAGAAGCAATATCAACTTTTTTACCGTCAACAGTAATGTGACCATGGCTAACCATTTGTCTTGCTTCACGTCTTGTATTTGCAAAGCCTAGTCTGTAAACAACGTTGTCCAATCTGCTTTCCAGAATAGATAGCAAGATTTCACCGGTAACACCGTTTTGTTTTTGTAGCCATTACATAGTACTTTCTGAATTGCTTCTCAAGTACACCGTAAATGAATTTTGCTTTTTGCTTTTCATTCAGTTGCAATCCATACTCGCT
>VOFI01003681.1_pt1 | contig 10907 bp, 19 predicted proteins | sample 5384131 | NCBI WGS metagenome assembly VOFI01 (sample SAMN12384728, study PRJNA508395) | human gut metagenome | isolation source: healthy gut H | host: Homo sapiens
AATTCAGCAAAAGATGGTCCGTTTAATGATTGTGGCTCCATTACGAATCCCTGTTTTATGACTTGGGACCCGGAGGACCATAATTTGCTATATGATGCAGAAGACGCAGGGGACGCTGAAGGTGTAGGACAAGGTATTCGTTGTTTTGACTTCACAAACAAGCAGGTCTATACAATGATTCCCAAGAACTCATTTGTAGGCTCACAGCGTTGCCGAACCATTGATTTCTATAAAGATGACAATGGAAAATATCACATGATTGTAGGATTAGCGCAAAGGAAATGTTAATAGTACGGCTGTTATGATGTTCGATCAATTGAAGGAGGAACGAAGCCGTGTGGGTTCACGTGGGGGCAATGGAAGGGTGATCGCACAGAACCAAGGATGCCAAGCTGCTGCAATACATCCTACTACTGGCGACCTCTACTTCTCCAATTACCAGAACAGTCTGCTTTATCGGGTAAAGAAATATGTTATAGAGGAATTTGCAACAGGAAAGAGAACAACCCCTGTCAGACCTGGTACAGCAGATGATGCCGCTCAGACAATATTAAAAGTGCAAGACAAAGAATGGGAGTTCAATATTATGATTCATCAACTGGTAAATATGCTTATTTCATGGTCATCAATCGCAATTATATTCTTCGCTCAGATTTCAATGGGGAAACCTTTACCGCTCCTATGTCATTGCAGGTGTTAATAGTAACAAAGACACTTATGTTTATCAGGATGGGGTCGGTAATCAGGCTCGATTCGGTAATCCCTACTCTGGTGTATTTGTAAAGAACCCAGAATATGCCGGAAATTCGGATGAATATGACTTCTATTTGACAGACAGGCATAATCATGCCATTCGTATCTTGTCTCCTTTGGGTCAAGTGACTACCTATGCCGGACGTGGTAGCGCTAGTTTGAATTCAAACCCATGGGGGTATGCAAATGGCCGCTTACGAAGATGCACGTTTTAACCGGCCTAAAGGAATTGCGTGGGATGAGCGTGATAATACGATATATGTGGGAGACGCCAACAACTATCGAATCAGAAAGATTGGCCTTTGAAGAAGATGTGCCTGAAGAAGATATTAATGAATAAACACCGTATAAAAATGAAAAAAATAACAATTTTATGTATACTGTTGCTATGTGTAGTAACCGACACAGCTCAGAAAACTAGTTACTATCGGGTATTGTTTCTGACAGTAATAAGGAACCGCTTATTGGTGTGAATATTATCGTCAAGGATGTTCCCGGATTAGGAGCCATTACTGATATCAACGGAAATATACCATTAAAGTAGAACCTTATAACCGACTGGTCTTCTCATATATTGGATATAAAGACACAAGAAGTATTGATTAAGGAACAGCGTTCGGTCAATATAAAAATGGAAGAAGATGTAGCTACTACTATTGATGAGGTTGTAATCACAGGTACCGGTGCACAACGTAAATTGGTACAAAACCGGTGCCATCACTACAGTAGACATGGAACATCTGATGGCTAATCCGTCGTCTAGTGTTGTTAATGCTTTGGCAGGTAACGTTGCAGGTGTATTAGCCCGCCAGACTTCCGGTCAACCAGGACAAAATGTTTCAGAATTCTGGATTCGCGGTATTTCCACATTTGGGGCTGGAACCGGTGCTTATATTTTAGTAGATGGGTTCGAACGTAGCATGGATGAAATCAACATTGAGGATATTCAAGACTTTTCTATCTTGAAAGATGCTTCCGCTACTGCAATATACGGTTCTAAAGGAGCTAATGGCGTTGTATTGATTAACACTAAACATGGTAAATCCGGGAAAATCAAGATCGACATAAAGGCACAAACCACCTACAACATGCGCACTATTACACCTGAATTTGAAGACGGATTTCGTATGCAAACTTATTGAATGAGTCACGAATTACACGCAATTATGAACCTGTATATCAACCGGAGGAACTGGAGATTCTAAAAAACGGATTAGACCCAGATCTCTATCCGAATGTGGATTGGATGGATTTATTGTTGAGGAAAGGCTCATGGCAACACCGCGTTAACCTGAATTTAAGCGGTGGTGGTTCTACTGCACGGTATTACGCCTCTATTAGTTACCTTGATGAAGAAGGCATGTACAACACTGATAAAGCGTTGAAAGACGATTACAACACTAATGCAAACTATCGTCGTTACAACTATCGTCTGAATACAGATATTGATATCACGAAAACTACACTATTAAAGTTAGGTGTATCCGGTTGGTTATCTAAGAGAAACAGTCCGGGACTGGGTGATGCAGATGTATGGGGTGAACTTTTTGGCTATACCGCCATTCGTACTCCTTTACTTTATTCCAACGGTCGTGTTCCGGCAGTAGGTACAGGCAACAAAACAAACCCATGGGTAGCAGCTACACAGACTGGATTCAATGAAAACTGGGAAAATGTGATTCAGACAAATATTACGTTGGAACAGAATTTGAAGTTTATCACCAAGGTCTGAAATTTGTTGGACGCTTCGGCTATGATACCTATAATAACAATCACATCAATCGTCGTAAATGGCCTGAGCAATGGAGTGCCGAACGTTCACGCGATGAAAATGGAAATTTGGTATTCAAAGAAAATTTCGGACAGTAGCAATATGCATCAAGAAAGTGGTTCTAGCGGTAACCGTCGTGAATTTTTAGATATGATGCTTAATTGGGAACGCGGTTTTAAAGGCACATCATCTCAATGCTACGTTGAAATACACACAGGACTCGTACATCAAAACACAAGACTTAGGTGATGATCTGAAAAATGGTGTCAACAGACGTAATCAAGGATTGGCAGGGCGAATTGCGTATAACTGGAACTATCGATATTTCGTAGATTTCAACTTCGGCTATAATGGTTCGGAGAATTTCGCAAAAGGACATCGCTTCGGTTTCTTCCCAGCATACTCTTTAGCATGGAACATTGCAGAAGAATCATTTATCAAAAGAATTGGAAATGGATGGGTATGTTCAAAGTGCGTTTCTCTTATGGTAAAGTAGGTAATGATAAGATTCGTCATAACAATGCAGATGTACGTTTCCCTTATCTGTACGCAATTGGCGAAGGCAATAGTTATGATTGGGCAAACTACGGTAGTTCTTATGGATTCACAGGATTAACTTACACAGAACTAGCTTCCGACCAAGTTACTGTGGGAGGTGGCAACGAAGAAAAGATTTGGGGAGTAGATTTGGCTTTGTTTGATGACAAATTCAAATTGACAGTTGATTACTTTGATGAAAGCCGTAGCGGAATTTTCATGCAACGCCAGTATTTGCCTGGCATGATTGGCCTGCAAGGAAAGAGTCCTTTGCAAATGTCGGTAAAAGTAAATTCCTAAGGGATTCGATGGCAATTTCTCTTTCAAACAGAGGTTCAATCAGGTAAGTTTGACAGTACGTGGTAATATGACTTACAGCAAAAATGAGATTATTGAAAGAGACGAAGCTAACAATGTATATCCCTATCAAATGCAAAAGGGCTATCGAGTGAACCAGAATAAAGGATTGATTGCATTAGGACTGTTCAAGGATTACGATGATATTCGCAATAGTCCTACTCAAAAGTATGGTCCTGTAATGCCCGGTGATATTAAATACAAAGATGTAAATGGTGATGGTGTAGTGGATGACAACGATATTGTAGCAGTAGGAGCTACTAATCGTCGAATCTGATTTATGGTCTTGGGCTTTCTGTTAAATGGAAAGGACTTGATGTCAATTTGCATTTTCAAGGCGCGGGCAAGTCGCAGTTTTTCTTGTCCGGGAAATGTATCAGAGCTTTCAGCGAAGGGCAATGGGGTAATATTATTAAAGGAACTTTTGGATAATCGCTGGGTAGATGCGGATACTGCCGAGAAAAGGTATTGCAGCCAACGAGGATCCCAATGCTACTTTCCCCCGCCTAAGTTACACGGATAAGGAAAATGGAAATACAACGATTTATGCTTATACTAATAACTACCGCAACTCTACTTACTGGTTGCGTGACGGTTCCTACGTACGTTTGAAAACGGTTGATATCGGCTACACACTTCCCAAAGCACTGGTTAACAAAATACATTTTAATAATGTACGTATTTTTCTTGACTGGAACCAATTTACTTACATGGTCTAGTTTTCAAACTCTGGGACCCGGAAATGGGTAGCAATAATGGAGAGAAATATCCATTGTCCAAATCCGTAACGTTAGGTTTGAGCGTTAACTTATAAATGATTAATGATATGAAAAAAAATATATATACTATTAGTCGCAATTTTTGCGATCAGTTCCCACTTCTTGTTCCGATTATTTGGATTCTGATTACATTTTTGAGGATAGAGAAACAATTGATAAAGTTTTTACCGACTATAAAAAAACAGAACAATGGTTGGCACAGGCGTATACCTATTTGTTGGGACAATGTTGTGATGTTGCAAGTAAACGTAATACACCTTTTTGTGTTTGATGATTGCATGTATTATGGCGATGATGATGTTACAGTGGATGCAACCAAAGGCGGTGCTTTATCTTATAATAAATTCCGTGAAGGAGCATACGATGAAAACACTTTCCAAGATACTTGGAACCGTTGTTATAATGGTATTCGACAGGCTTCTATTTTCATCCAGTATGCAGATATGAGCATTGAGCATAGTGCGGAGGAAATCATTGACCTCAAAGCACAAGCCCGCTTTGTTCGTGCCTATTACTATTGGTTGTTACTCCGGAAGTATGGTCCTATTCCACTGGTTCCGGATGAGGGTTTTGATTACAATCAGTCATACGAAGATTTTGGAACTTCCCCGCAATACATACGATGAATGTGTAGATTATATCGCTAAAGAGATGGTCTTGGCAGCACAGGGTTTACCTTTGAAAAAGAGACCAGCTTTCCATTACCCGTCCTACTCGCGGTGCCGCCTTAGCTACCCGTGCTTTGGCAATGCTTTATGCTGCAAGTCCGCTAATGAATGGCAACGATGATGCGTATGCACAGCAAATGACCAACCGTGACGGGAAACGTTTATTAAATCCTGTATACGACAACAGTAATGGGCTGAAAAAGCAGCAGCTGCTTGCAAAGATGTAATGGGACTAGGCGTTTACCATATTTATACAGCCGATTTCCGGTCGACTCATTCTATTGCTTTTCCTGCTACCATCGCTCCTCCGATTCACCCGGAATATAGTTATAAAAATTTTCCAGAAGGTTGGCAGAATATTGATCCGTTCGAATCTTATCGTTCTCTATTCAACGGACAGGTAACTGCTATGGACAATCTGAATTGATTTTTACCGTGGAAAAAATATTTCCGGTGAACGCATCAAAGATATGGTCATTCATCAATTGCCCACTGTAGCTAAAGGATGGAATACGCACGGCGCCACCATGAAACAGGTAGATGCCTATTATATGAGCGATGGCACTGACTGTCCGGGAATGAACTCTGAATATGCAGGTACTCCAGCTTATCAAGGACGCATAGATACTCGCCCTCGCAACTGGTTATACAACAAATAATACAGATCACAAACCGCTTCCAAATGGAGTATCTTTGCAATATGCTGAACGTGAACCACGTTTCTATGCGTCCATTGCTTTATAATGGTATGTACTGGCATCTAGGTAATGAACCAGAAGTTCAGAATCAAGATCAACAAGTATTCTATTATCGCGGAGATGGAAATGGTTATGCAAATAGTATGTTCTGGTTGCGCACCGGCATTGGGGTAGCTAAATATGTGCATCCTGATGATACCTATTATAATAGCGATGCAGCCAAGGTAAAAAAGATAAAGATGAACCAGCTATTCGATATGCTGATATCCTGCTGATGTATGCAGAAGCTTTGAATGAATTGACTGCTAGTTATGAAGTTCCTTCTTGGGATGGCTCCATCACTTACACAATCAGCCGCAACGTAGAAGATATGCGTACAGGTATAAAACCAATACGCATGCGTGCCGGGGTGCCCGATTATGATGCAGATACATATAGTAACCCGATTAAATTTCGCATCAAACTGAAACGCGAACGTCAGATTGAGCTCTTTGCTGAAGGAAAACGCTACTATGATCTTCGACGCTGGAAAGATGCGGAAGTAGAGGAAGCAATGCCGGTTTACGGTTGTTATACATTTATGAGTAATGCCAATAAAGACCTGTTCCACACACCGGTTCCTATATCAAATCTTTCTGCTACTTTCTCACCGAAAATGTATTTTTGGCCCATCAAGCACAGTGAACTGAAACGAAATAAACTTCTGACCCAAAACCCGGGATGGACCTACAATGATTAATCTAAAAAACTAGAATATGAAACTGAAAAATATCTTATTATATCTGTTACCCATAGCCGGCTTATGTAGTTCGTGCAATGATGAATGGGAAAATGAACAGTTTACACATTATATATCATTTAAAGCTCCCATTAACAGTGATGGTGTGTCTCGAATCAATGTACGCTATAGATCTGGTAATGAAAAGACGACATTTCAGTTACCAATCATTGTGAGCGGATCTACCACCAATGAACGTAACATTACAGTACATGTTGGTTTGGATACAGATACCTTAAAAAGTACTAAACCAAGAACGCTTCAATAATCGTACCGACTTGTACTATCAAGTATTGCCAAAAAATTCTACTCTCATTCAGAAACGGTGCAGATCAATGCCGGGCAAGATGTAGCATTAATGCCTATCGACTTTTCAATGGAGGGCATCGACTTATCAGACAAATGGGTATTACCATTGACTATCGAAGAATCACCTGATGGAAACTATACCCCAAACTATCGAAAGCACTATCGGAAGGCATTGCTTCGTGTGATGCCATTCAATGATTATTCAGGAAATTATAGTGCTGTAAATTACAAAACATATTTGAATGGTTCAGAAACAGATGCACCATACGTGAAAAATTATGTCATGATGTATGTAGTTGACGATGAAACGTTATTCTTCTATGCAGGTTTATTTGATGAAACTCGTCAAGACAGGAAAGGGTATCGGATTAAAGCAAAATTCAACAATAATGGAACAGTAACGCTTTCTCCGGCAGATCCAAATAATAAAATGCAGTTTGCGCTCGGTAAAGATGATTTTAATAATGAGATCACTGCTTCTTACAGTATCACGGAGTCAATGGACGCTATCCGTCCCTACTTAATGCACCGAACCATTATTATCAATAATATCAACTATACGTTCAAAGACTATACAACGATTCCCGGTGTCGAAACTGAATTTCATGTAATGGGTTCGTTGACATTAGAACGTCAAATCAATACTCAAATTCCGGATGAGGACCAAGCTATCGAATGGGAAGAAGGAAACTAAAGGTTGACCGAAAAATAAATAAACTATAAATGGGGATTGTAAATGCTGTGGATATTTGTAAATATCCACAGCATTTCAATCGTTTATTACTAATCGCAATGAATAAATATGTATTGTTTTTAATTTTTTATATTTTCATGTATTGGCTGTGGAGAAACAAATGAACAGGATGCCAATACAATAGAAGGTAACACCGATACTTCGCAAATAACAATTGCACCAGTGACGAATTTGAAGGCTAAGATTACACAAAATCCCAATGAACTTTATCTAACATGGACGAATCCGATTACTGTGACCAATATGCTAGGGGTAGAAATCTATTATAAACAGAAAGGTTCCAATGACGAAAAAAGAGTGAATACGATCCAGAAAGGAGAAGGGTATGTACTCCGGTTGACATCCGCAGAGCCTTATTTCATATCTGTTGTTGTGGTGGATAACTACGGAAGAAAATCAGAAAGAGTCACCATTACTGCTATTCCATCGAATAAGGGAGTGCCTTTGGCAGATAGTTGTACGTATGTGCTTATTGAACAGTTTATGGATAAAACGAAAGGAACGTTTTGGGTATCACCCCAAAAATATATCTGGAAATTCGGCTAATACTTATATTTATTGGCAACAGGCTCATGCTATTGATGTGGTATTGTATTCTTATGAACGTATCAAAGATAATAATCCTATATTGGCTGCGACATATAAAGAATATTTTGAAAGATGGTTTCAAAATCATGGAAATAATTATCATCACGACAACAACGATCCTACAGGCTTTTCAAATCCATATACTGATGATATGTGTTGGATTGGTCTGACTTTGTTACGAATGTCAGAAGTGTTAGACGATAATAAGTTTGCCGATACAGCCAAGAGGTTGTATGACGCTTACATTATTACACGAAAATGGACAGATGATAAAGGAACTGGACTTCCTTGGAATAATGAAAATAATTCTAATGGGCGAAGCCGGAATATATGTACCAATGCTCCCGGTGCTTTGATGGCTGCCAAATTGTATAAAAAATACAATGAAGATAAGTATTTATCAGATGCTAAAATACTTCATAAATTTGCCTACGACAATAATTACTTAACATTGGGAGATGGTAGAATAGAGGAACCTCCTTTAACCTATACGCAAGGTACGTATGGAGAAGCAAGTAGGCAATTGTATCATATTACAAATGAAAAATATTATCTGACATGTGCAGAAAAAGTAATTAGCTATGTCACAACCAGTAATAGGTGCTTAACTAATGGCATTTTGCGTAATGAAGGTCCGTCTATGGACCAAAGCATCTTTTAAAGCTGTTTTGATTCCTTATATAGTCAATTTGGCATTGGATGAAGCTGCTAATAGTACACTTAGGCAGAATCTGATTCTTTTTCCTGCGAAAAAAATGCAGAAACGTTGAGCGCAAACTTGATTCGTGGAACTTATCCGGAAATGTATTGTAACTATTATTGGGGATCCATATTTACTGGAAATATTGCTTCTATGGGCGCACAAGCAAGTGGAGCTTCTCTTTTGGAAGGTGTTCTCCGATTGAATACAGCACTAGAAAATAATTAGTCATAAGCATCACTGTTTAAAATGAAGCAATGCAACCTTAATTATTCATGCGAATCAGTTGTTGAATGTAAGTTCTTGTTTTTAAGAAATTCTTTGATGCTAAAATAGCTTTGATACGCTCCGTAGAACAGATAGAAGGTATATTATTGAATATAAGATAAATAATAAGCAGCTTGCCATTGTTTAAATCCAGCTCAATGACAGGCTGCTTAAATTATAATTACTTATAATATGCTGCAGATATGATTATAAAAAGATCTAATATAAATAGAGAACTTTAAATTAAAAAACAGAGAAGTTTTGCAAATTCACTTTTAAAGATTAAATTTGCAAACAGTAAAATAAGAGCAGCAATGATAGAACGAATACTGAAATCCAAGCTAATTGAAATGGCAAATAAATATCCGATTGTTACATTGACAGGACCTAGACAATCTGGAAAATCAACATTATTGAGGAATTCCTTTCAGGACTATGAGTATGTGTCTTTGGAAGATCCTGATATGAGACTATTTGCTACAGATGATCCGAGAGGATTTCTTTCCACCTACCTGGATAAAACAATTATCGGATGCTCGGATTGAATGATGTAGCTGACAAATATGCTGCTATAGCTAAGAAAATGGCAGTGAAATGGGAAGAAATGGCGAATGAGGGTGATCATTACCGTCTGGCTTTTGACAGTAAAGATACCTGGAGCCAGAAGTATAATATGGTTTGGGACAAATTATGGAATTTGAATCTATTTCCTAATAATGTAATTGGAAAAGAGATCAACTATTATCTAACAAAGCAGAATCCTTACGGACTCCCTCTGGACTCCCGCAAAGAATACACAAAATCCGACTGGATAATGTGGACGGCGGCTATGTCTTCAGACAAGGAAACCTTTCCAAAAATTCTCTGATCCTGTCTATAAATATATCAATGAAACAGTATCTCGTGTACCTATCAGTGACTGGCATCACACTGACAGTGGTAAGTGGGTGGGTTTCAGAGCCCGTTCGGTGATTGGAGGATACTGGATGAAGGTATTAATGGATAAAGTTCAAAACAATCAATAATTTAAATCTAGTGTATTATGAAATGTAAAACTATGAAACATGGGAACATAGGGTTACAGTGTATGATGTTGGCATTCGTTTTTGCAGTCTGTTTTACTGGCTGCAAAGATAGCAAAGACGAGACATCAGCACCTTATGATCCGAATCAGCCAGTAGAGGTAACTGATTTCACACCCAAGTCGGGAGGTGGAAAGAAGAAGATGATCATCTATGGTAGCAACTTTGGAATAGATCGTTCCATTATTTCTGTTAAGATAGGTGGAAAAGAAGCCATAGTCGTTAGTTCTAAAGGTTCCAGTATTTACTGTTCCACACCGGAGAGCTGTTTCGAAGGAACTGTAGAGATAAAGATAGGTGAACAAACTGTGATAGCATTGATTATCCTTTTTTGGGTTTTCTTTCGATCCTCAACATCCTAATATTCTTTACTTGTCTCAAAATGATAATGAAAGACCTTTAAGGGATACTGGATTTGGAAAAAAAATGATCTACTCTAAAAAATTAAATGACATTAAACGTGCTACTACTATTACATGGACTAATGATGGTGACATGATACTAGCTGTTCCCCAGAATGGTGGTGCAGAGAATAGAAACAACATTATTTTAAAGCGTGGAAGTAGTACGGACGGACAGGATTTCAAAGAGTCTAGTTGGGTCGCTTTGGCACGTGGTAATGCTTGCAATGGGTCTATGGTGCTTCCACAAACGGGAGAGCTCTACTTTAATCATCGTGCACAGGTAATGTATACAGATATAATTTTGAGGAAAACGGCTATAATAACAATCCGGAAGTTCCTGGCGGATCAGGGTTGAATGAACTTTTGGCATTTAGTGTACCTAATCAGACGGTTGACTTTAGTATGGTTCCTCATCCAACAGGTAAATATGTTTATATCATCATTCATGAATCGCATTATATA
>VOFI01003916.1_pt1 | contig 10904 bp, 14 predicted proteins | sample 5384131 | NCBI WGS metagenome assembly VOFI01 (sample SAMN12384728, study PRJNA508395) | human gut metagenome | isolation source: healthy gut H | host: Homo sapiens
GACATGGACGGCACGCTTTTTGGACTCCATGCCGGTCTGGAAACGACTGACACAGCGCTACCTCGCGCAGTTCAACGTTCACATCACAGACGCGGACTACGCGGTATGCGAGGGCTTTTCCCAGCCGCAGGTCGCGGAGTATTTTCTGAAACGCTATCCGAACCTGCCGCTGACCCAGCAGCAGATGCTCGACGGCATGGACGAGATGATCACCTACGACGATTGCCCGGCCGCGCTACGAGACGCGATTGCCCGGCCGAAGGACGGCGTGATCGACTTCTCGAAGGTGGGCCTGCGCGCACGCGGCATCAAATGGCCATCGCTACGGGCTGACGGCACGCCGCCACGCGGAGAAGGCGCTCATCGACCGCGACATGCCGCGAGCGAGGCGGTTTCGGCTTACGCTATCCAGTATTCGCACCTTGCGGTCGGCATGAGTATTTTTGTTATGATCTCGATGATGTGCGAGAAGATCCAGCAGTCCGGCGGCAACATGATCATCCCGATGTGTCAGGGGTTTGACCGGTGCGATCATCAACATCATCCTTGACCCGCTGATGATCTTCGGCATCGGCCCGTTCCCGGAGATGGGTATTCGCGGCGCGGCGCTCGCGACCGTTATCGGCCAGATCTTCGGCATGGCGCTTTGGTCTGTGGGGCGTGTTCCGTCAACAGAAGGTGCTGAATGTCAACATGCGCGAGTTCAAGTGGCGCGGACAGACGATCAAGGACATTTACCGTGTCGGCCTGCCGGGCATCGTCATGCAGAGTGTCGTTTCCATTATGACGGCGGGCATGAACGGCATCCTCATCGCGTTCTCGCAGACGGCGGTCAACGTGCTCGGCGTGTATTTCAAGCTGCAGACCTTCGTCTTTATGCCGGTGTTCGGCCTCAATCAGGGCGCGCTGCCTGTCATGGGCTACAACTACGGCGCGCGCAACCGCAAGCGCCTGATGGGGGCTTATAAGATCACGCTGACGGCAGCTGTCGTCATTATGGCGCTTGGTCTGGTGCTGTTCCAGCTGCTGCCCGAGCAGATGCTCATGCTGTTTGTGGACAAGTCCGATGCGGCGGCAGCACAGGAGATGATCGAGGTCGGCGTTCCGGCGCTCAAGACCATCAGCCTGTCGTTCCTCGGCGCGGCGTTCGGCATCATCAACTCCACGCTGTTTCAGGCCACCGCACGCGGCATGAACAGCCTGATCGTGTCTGTCTGCCGTCAGCTGGTCGTTATCCTTCCGGCGGCGTGGATTCTGGAGCAGTTCGGCTTGAATGCCGTCTGGTACTCGTTCCCGATCGCGGAGATCGCGGCGTTCTTTATCTCGTATATCCTGCTCTGGCGCGAATACCGCACGGAGCTTCGATTCCTCGGTATTGAAAGGGAGGCAAAGGCATGAAACGAATTGCCAGCTTTGAAGTAAACCATGACAAACTGAAGCCGGGTATGTATACCTCGCGTATCGACGGTGACATCACCACCTATGACATCCGCATGGTGTACCCGAATGCGGGTACTTACATCCAGCCTGCGGCAGGGCATACGTTCGAGCACCTGTTTGCAACCTATGCACGCAACTCGAAGTTTGCCGATCAGATTCATATACTGCGGTCCGATGGGCTGTCAGACCGGCTTCTACTTCCTTGTGCGCGATATGAAGCCGTCGGATGCGATTGCGCTTGTGCAGGAGAGCATGGCGTTTATCGCCGCTTACGAGGGCGAGATTCCGGGCGCGAGCCGCATTGAGTGCGGCAATTATCTGCTGCACGATCTGGCAGGCGCAAAGCAGCTTGCTGCGTCCATGATTCCCGTGCTCGAGGGCTGGAAAGAAGAAAATCTGATTTATGAAAAATAATGCTTGCATTTTCGGAAAACATGTGGTAAGATAATTTTACGACTGTTGGAGATATGTAAACATATCCGTGGAAAGAGGTGAAACAACATGAAACAGGGCATCCATCCCGACTACAAGCAGACCACGATCCGCTGTGCCTGCGGCAATGTCATTGAGACCGGCTCCACCAAGGAGAACATCGTCGTTGACGTTTGCTCCAAGTGCCACCCCTTCTTCACGGGTAAGCAGAAGCTGGTAGACACCGGCGGACGTGTTGATCGCTTCAAGAAGCGTTTCAATCTGGACAAGTAATGAGAAAAGCCATCGAAACGTGTTTTCGGTGGCTTTTTCGTTATCTATATGCTGCCCGCTGGGGGGCAAGAGGGTAGACACCTGCGGTTTCTACCCTCTTAACTCCCGTTTCCCTTTGTTTCCGAATTCGGCGCAGACCAGAGACCGGCGACCGCTTCGAATAGGAGAACGGCAGAGGATTTTTTCTACCGTAGGGGAGCACAGTGTGCTCCCATGTCTCGAGCTATCCGCAGTGCCGGATACCATACTGCTACACAGACGGTTTACTCTGCGCAGGCGCGGCATATCTGTGCCGCGCAACTCGTTTACGCGTTGTTATGGACAGCAACTACGAGTTTAATTTGATAACAGATGTTACCGCAGGGTGCGCTGACTTACAACGATAGAGCATTTTCTATATAACAAAAACCCGCCACGGTTTGCCGTGACGGAAAAATATTCACTTTTTGCCCTTTATATTACCACAAAACAGACGAAAAATCAAGTCTTGTACGGTTTTGCGTTTGGGTGTAATAAATATAGAGGACAATTTAAGGCAATAATAATTGAACAAGATTTGCGAGTAAATTTTGCGTACTGACGAGGCGGTTTTGCGTTTGGATGTATTACCGTGAAACTGCAACAAAGCAAAATTTACCGCGGCAGCGCGACCGGAGCCTGCACGAGGAGCCGCCGCTTTAATTGTGTTGCCAGGAATTTTCCATGCCGTTTACCAATCAAACAGAAGAAAAGCAGATCGAACGGGCGGTTCTGGTCGGTCTGTCGTGTCCGAGCTTCAACACCGATCAGGATGCGGACGAGCGCACGATGGACGAGCTGCGCGCGCTGGCGGAGACTGCCGGTGCGGAGGCCGTTGCGATGACGCTGCAGCGCCGTCCGGCGCCGGATGCCCGCACGTTTATCGGTGAGGGCAAGGCGGAAGAGGTTAAGCAGCTTGCCGAGATGAACGACGCAAGTCTGATCCTGTTCGACAACGAGCTGTCGCCGTCGCAGATGAGCAATCTGGAGGAGCTGACCGGCCGCACGGTACTCGACCGCTCGGCGCTCATCCTCGATATTTTCGCGCAGCGTGCGCACACCGGCGAGGGCAAGCTGCAGGTCGAGCTGGCGCAGTACCAGTATATTCTGCCGCGTCTGGCGGGTATGGGCAAGGCGATGAGCCGACTCGGCGGCGGCATCGGCACGCGCGGACCCGGTGAGAGCAAGCTGGAGAGCGACCGCCGTCACATCCGCAGCCGCATCGACAAGCTGCGCCGTGATCTGGAGCAGGTGCGTCAGGTGCGCTCCGTGCAGCGCCGCCAGCGCAAAAAGGCCGAGCTGCCGCTGGTTGCCATTGTCGGCTACACGAATGCGGGCAAGTCCACGCTGCTGAACACCCTGACCGGTGCGGGCATCGAGGCGAATGACCGTTTGTTCGATACGCTCGACCCGACCACGCGTAAAAAAACGCATTTCGGATACGCAGGAAATCCTTCTGTCCGATACCGTAGGCTTCATCCGCAAGCTGCCGCATCATCTCGTATCGGCGTTCAAGGCAACGCTCGAGGAGCTGGCGTATGCCGATCTGCTGCTGCATGTTGTGGACGTTTCGGACGAAAATTGGCAGATTCATGCACAGACTGTGGATAAGGTTGTGGCACAGCTCGGCGCACAGGATATTCCGCGCGTGATGGTGTACAACAAGGCGGATAAGTGCGATCCGGATGTCATTCCGTTCATTCGGCCGGATGAGGGCGTGAAGATTTCCGCAAAGAGCGGCGAGGGCATTGACGACCTGCTGACTGCCATCGAAAAAGGCGCTCGGCAAGGGCAAGCATAAGGTAAAAGCTGTGCATCCCGTACAGCGACGGCGCCGTGCTCGATATGCTGCACCGTGAAGCGCAGATCGACTCGACCGACTATGCCGCGGAAGGCACGATTGTCGAGGCGGTCGTGGATGATAAGACCTACGGTAGAGTTTCAACTTATATAATGGAAGATTGAGAATTGAGAATGGAGAATGTCGCTATCCTTGCGCGAGTTCCGTCCGCGCTGCAACGAGAATCCGTCCGCAAGGACGGAGTTCCGTCCGCGCTGCGACAAAATCGAGTTCCGCGCGTAGCGCGATACCATATTAAATTCTCAATTCTCCATTATCCATTCTCAATTAAATTTCCCATCGGAGTGAAATAGATGGAAAAAGACTACTTTGTGCCTTTTGCCGATTACGGCGAGGATAAATTTGAAGAAAAACGCTCCAAGTTCACCGGACGGCTGTGGCACGTTGAAACCGCCGAAGAGGCGGTAGCGAAGATAAAGGAGATGCGCGAGACCTACTGGGACGCGACACACAACTGCTACGCCTACATTCTCCGTGAGGGCAATGTGATGCGCTACTCGGATGACGGAGAACCGCAGGGCACGGCAGGCATGCCGATCCTCGAGGTGCTGCGCCACGAGAACCTGACTGACTGCGTTTGCGTTGTCACGCGCTATTTCGGCGGTATTCTGCTCGGCACGGGCGGATTGGTCCGCGCGTACACGCAGGGTGCGCAGGTGGCTGTCGCGGCGGCCGGTGTGCAGAGAATGAGCCTAATCTGTACGAGATTATTCTGCACCTGCTGCCTGATCACGACTGCGCGGTCGAGGAGACCGACTACGGCGCGGATGTAACGCTGACCGTGACGCTGCCCGCCGGTCGGGAGGACGAGCTGAATCAGGCGCTCGCCGAAGCCACGGCAGGACAGGTCTACGCCGAGGTCATGGAGACCCGATTCATGGGTCGGCGTGTCAAGTAAATATCGGCTTGCAAGGCTCACAAAATTCTGAAAAAATTTTTGTGAAAAAAAAAGAGGATTTTCAGATTTCGTTTCGTATAACTATTATGTGACGGATTCTCCGAGGCTGAGGAGGCGGTACATATGACCATTCGAGAGCAGAACGAACAGCGCGAGCACGTGGTGCTTGAGCCGTGGGCGACCTTTGCGGACAGCTCCGCAGGCAGGCTGCGCCCGATGGAACCGTGTCCGTACCGCACCTGCTTTCAGCGCGACCGGGACCGTATTATCCATTCAAAGGCGTTCCGGCGGCTGGGCAACAAGACGCAGGTATTTATCTCGCCGGAGGGCGACCACTACCGTGCTCGGCTGACGCATACGCTCGAGGTCGCGCAGATTGCGAGGACCATCGCGCGGGCGCTCGGACTCAACGAGGATTTGACCGAAGCAATCGCACTTGGACATGATCTCGGGCACACGCCGTTCGGTCACGCCGGAGAGGCGGCGCTTGACGAGGTTTGTTCGTTCGGGTTTCGGCACAACGAGCAGAGTTTGCGCGTGGTGGATGTGCTCGAGGATTTGAACCTTACGCGCGAGGTGCGCAACGGCATTGTCTGCCATACCGGCAGGCGCAAGGCGAGTACGCCGGAAGGTCGCATTATCCACTTTGCCGACCGCATTGCCTACATCAACCATGATATTGATGACGCGGTACGCGCGGGCATTATCCGCGAGAACGATATTCCGCAGCATTTAAGGAAACGCCTGGGTGAGACGCACGGCAAGCGCATTGACACGCTGGTGACGGCGATGATCGAGTACGGTCAGCGGTATCTGGAGATCGGCATGGACGAGCAGATGCACGCGGACATGATGGAGCTGCGGCAGTTTATGTTCGATCATGTGTACCACGGCACGGCTGCACAGCGCGAGGAAAAACGCGCAAAATCCATGCTGCGCAGTTTGTATGAATATTTTATCGAGCATCCCGACGAGCTGCCGGATGATTACTTTGTGCTGCAGGCCCGGGGGAGGCGCTCGAGCGGATTGCGTGCGACTATGTTGCAGGCATGACCGACCGCTACTCGATAGCGGTCTATAAGAATTTATTTATTCCGAAAAGCTGGAATAAGATTGAGGATTAACGGAAATGGGTATCATATATTCGTTTTCGTTCGATAAATAGGGAAGGAGGGGTACGAAATGCCGTTTGACCGTATATTTCTGGACGAGCTGTCCGCGCGGAACGACATTGTAGAGATCGTTTCGCAATATGTGCAGCTGAAAAAGAGCGGCGCGAACTATTTCGGTCTGTGCCCTTCCACAACGAGAAAACCGGTTCGTTTTCGGTTTCGCCGGACAAGCAGATCTTTCACTGCTTCGGCTGCGGCGCAGGCGGCGGTGTCATTACCTTTATTATGAAGGCGGAAGGTCTGACCTTCCCGGATGCGGTACGCTATCTCGCCGAGCGGGCGGGCATGCAGATACCCGAACAGGGCGAAGCCGAGCGCAAAGCGGCGCGCCACAGAGAGCGTCTGTACGCGCTCTGCAGGGATGCCGGCCGCTATTATTATGACACACTCTGGCGGCCGGAAAACCGAACCGCACAGCAGTATTTTATCAACCGAGGTCTGTCCCGAAGGACGATGAACCGTTTCGGACTCGGCTATGCACCGGATTCCTTCCACGCGCTCATCGATGCGATGACAGCCAAAGGCTACACGCGCGAGGAACTCATGGACGCCGGTCTGGTCAGCCGCAGCGAAAAAGGGACATATTTACGACCGGTTCCGCAACCGTGTCATGTTCCCGATCATCGACGTGCGCGGTCATGTGATCGCATTCGGTGGCCGTGTGCTGGATGATTCCAAGCCGAAGTACCTGAACTCGCCGGAAACGCCGATCTTCCACAAGAGCCGCAATCTGTTTGCGCTCAACCTGTCAAAAAGCACGAAGAACGATTATTTTATCTTAGCCGAGGGCTATATGGATGTCATCGCGCTGCATCAGGCGGGATTTGATTCCGCGGTTGCATCGCTTGGCACCTCGCTGACCGAGGAGCAGGCGCGCATTATCGCGCGGCATACCGACCGCATTGTCATCTCGTATGACGCGGACGGAGCCGGTCAGGCGGCGGCACAGCGTGCGATCGACATCCTGAAAAAATGTGATCTGCAGGTCAAGGTGCTGCGTATTCCGGGGGCTAAGGACCCGGATGAATTCATCAAGGCACGCGGTGCGGATGCGTTCCGCAGCCTGATCGAGCGAAGCGAGGATCACAACGCGTTCCGCATTGAGCAGATCGCCGCGAAGTACGATCTTGAGGATGATGAAGCACGCGTGCTGTTTCTCAGAGATGCAGCGCGCATGCTCGCCGGCATCATCGAGAGCACCATTGAGCGCGAGGTCTACGCCGGACGTGCCGCCAAGATGGCAGGCGTGACCGCCGAAGCCATGAACGTTGAGGTTCGGCGCGAACTCGGCATTCAGCGCAAGCGGCGAAAGGCCGCCGAACGGCGTGAGATACGCTCTCCGGTCGGACTGGCGCAACCGAAGGACAGGTCGCTGGCGTATACCGACATGAAATCCGCAAAGGCTGAGGAGAATGTGCTTAGACTTCTGTTCTCGGACCAGAAATTGATTGCCGTTGCCGAAAAGGACTTGCAGCCGGCGTGGTTTTCCGCACCGGTGTTGCGTAAGATATACGAGCGCGTGCTGGAGCTGAACCGAAACGACCAGATGGTCGATGTGCTGTCCTTTGAGGGATGGCTGGAGCCTAACGAAATGAGCCTGCTGTCCGCGATACTCGAACCCGGCATTCCGGCCGGAGAGCATCGAGGGGAACTGCAGGAATACATAAACACCATACGAATGCAGCGCGTCAAGGATGGAACCATTACGCAGGCGGGAGAGGACCCGCTGCTTACATTCGGACGCATCAAAAAACAAAACGCGGGAGGACAAACGATATGACGAAAGCAAACGCAAATGCAGCCGCAAACGCACAGGAGCAGCAGGCAGCACAGCAGCAGATCCTGCGCGACCTGCTCGCGCTTGGCAAGAAGAACGGCCGACTGACCCTCAAGGAGATCTCGGATGCACTGAGCCATCTGGAGCTGTCGAGCGAGGACATCGACAAGGTGTACGAGACGCTCGAGACCATGGGCATCGAGGTCGAGACGAACGGTGTGCTGGAGAAGGTCATCGGTGACGATGACGACTCCTTTGAGCCGGAGGAAGTGGAAGAGGTTCCGGAGGAAGAACTGGTCGATACCTCTGCCATGGCTGAGACGTTCGCCATTGACGATCCGGTCCGCATGTATCTGAAGGAGATCGGCAAGGTCGATCTGCTGTCCCCTGAGGAGGAGGTAACGCTCGCAGAGCGCATGCAGAAGGGCAACGAGGCCGCAGAGCGTATCGCAAACGAAGGCGATGCCATTCCGGCGGAGGAGCGCGCACAGCTTGAGAAGGATATCAAGCTCGGCGACCGTGCAAAGAAGCGTCTGGCTGAGGCGAACCTGCGACTGGTTGTCTCTATCGCAAAGCGCTATGTCGGCCGCGGCATGCTGTTCCTGGACCTGATCCAGGAGGGCAACCTCGGTCTGATCAAGGCAGTTGAGAAGTTCGATAGCACCAAAGGGCTTTAAGTTCTCTACCTACGCAACGTGGTGGATCCGTCAGGCAATCACCCGCGCGATTGCGGATCAGGCGCGTACGATCCGTATTCCGGTACACATGGTGGAGACTATCAACAAGGTCATCCGTGTCTCCCGTCAGCTCTTGCAGGAGCTTGGCCACGATCCCAGCCCCAACGAGATCGCCAAGGAGATGAACATGCCGGTTGACCGTGTGCGCGACATCCTGAAGATCGCGCAGGAGCCGGTATCGCTCTCGAGACGCCGATCGGCGAGGAGGAGGATTCTCACCTCGGCGACTTCATCCCGGACGACGACGCGCCGGAACCGGCAGAGGCGGCCTCCTTTATGCTGCTCAAGGAGCAGCTCGTCGAGGTGCTCAAGACTCTGACGCCGCGTGAGGAAAAGGTTCTGCGCCTGCGCTTCGGCATCGAGGACGGCCATACCCGCACCCTTGAGGAGGTCGGCAAGGAATTCAACGTAACTCGTGAGCGTATCCGCCAGATCGAGGCAAAGGCGCTGCGTAAGCTGCGTCATCCGTCGCGCTCCAAGAAGCTGAAGGATTTTCTGAACTAAGCAAGATATAAAAAGCCGCTTACCAATGGTAAGCGGCTTTTTATGGAAAATAGAGAATTGAGGGTGGAGAATGAAACCGTTATGTTAATTCTCCATTCTCAGTTACTGCGATATTCGAGATACCGCAAAAATGCCTGACCGCCGGAGATGCGTCTATCGTGTTGTAAAACTGCGGCAGAATATTGCTTGAGATCGGCGGAACGGCCAGCTGTGCAAAATGCCGTCACAGGCTTCCCTTTGTCAGATTGTGCGAAGGGTGTTTTTTCTTCCTTTGTGAAGTAGCACTAAAATTATATCATTTTATTTGTAAGAAATAAACAAAAGCGAGTGATTTTGCTGAAAATCTTTCAGAAATGCAAAAAACAAAGGAAAATTCGGATTTTTTATCAGAATGTGTGCGAAACGTACACTAAGTGGCCGCCGCTGTTATTCGACGGCGTTGTGAAAAATGCTACATGAAAATTGCACAAAAAACTGCTTGCATACCTGGTTTGTATGGTGTATAATAACGAAGAAGGGGAACGATCCCGCAAAGAGAGGATCGCTCTCGCGAAACAAAGCGCCCAGGAGTATAACGTGCCGGCAGGGCACGATGACAGGTTAGGGCAGGGAGTGTAATAAACTATGGCGAATTATCCGGTTAACAAGATCCGTAATGTATGTCTGATGGGTCACGGCGGCGACGGCAAGACCTCGCTGGTCGAGAGCCTGCTCAATATCGCCGGTGTAACCGACCGCGTTGGCAAAGATCGCGGACGGCAACACGGTTTGTGACTTTGATCCCGAAGAGATCAAGCGCAAGTTTTCCATTTCCACGGCTGTAGCGCCGGTAGAGTGGAACGGCTGCAAGATCAATCTGCTCGATACCCCGGGTTTCTTTGATTTTGAAAGTGAAGTGCAGTGCGCACTGCGCGTTGCGGAGTCCGCGCTGATCGTCGCAACCGGCAAGTCCGGTCCGGGCGTCGGCACCGAAAAGGCTTGGGCTCACTGTGAGGAGCACGCAATGCCGCGTATGTTCTACATCTCCAAGATCGACGAGGAAAACTCGGATTACTATAACTCTCTGCACAAGCTGCAGAAGCAGTTCGGCGTATCGGTAGCACCGATTGTTGTCCCGATTTTTGAGGGCAACCGCGATACCGTCGGCATTGTGGACTGCGTTATTCGCAAGGCGTACCGCATGGAAGGCAACAAGCGTGTCGAGATCCCGATCCCGGACAACATGAAGGACCGTATCGACCAGCACCGTGCAGCACTGTGCGAGAACATCGCCGAGCTGTCTGAGGACCTGATGGAGCGTTACTTCGCAGGCGAGGAGTTCTCGGATGAAGAGCTGATCGCCGGTATCCGTCAGGGTGTGAAGGATCTGGTTCTCGCGCCGGTATTCTGCGGCACTGCTGCAACCGGTATCGGCTCCTACGCACTGCTCAAGGGCATTGCGGACTACATGCCGTCTCCGGATGAAAAGCCGGTCGAGATCTGCGAGGACGAAAAGGGCGAGCTGATTGAGATCAACTGCACCCCCGAACGGATCTACCTGTGCATTTGTATTTAAGACGGTCGCTGACCAGTACGGCCGCTTCTCGATGCAAACGAGAAGATGGGCCATATCTTCACCGTATGCGGCAAACAGACGACCGAGGTTCCGGTTATCGGCTGCGGCGACATCGGCGCGGTTTCCAAGCTGGTTACCACTAAGACCGGCGATACGCTTTCGATGAGCGTTCGCAAGGTTGAGCTTGAGCCGATCGAGATTGCGCCGCCGTGCTACACGCAGGCAATCGCACCTAAG
>VOFI01003616.1_pt1 | contig 10874 bp, 17 predicted proteins | sample 5384131 | NCBI WGS metagenome assembly VOFI01 (sample SAMN12384728, study PRJNA508395) | human gut metagenome | isolation source: healthy gut H | host: Homo sapiens
TCATTGTGCTTCGTTCAGTTACGTATTGCTAGGCTGAATCCTGGCCCTGACAGCGTGGCTCCTGACGGGCTGCATGGAGCGCTGCGGCGCGGGCCCCGTGGACCGAATGAAAACGATCCGGAGGTCAATGCCGTGAACCGGCTGCCGATGCGCTCTCCTCGTTCCGGCCGGGCGGCGGCTGTCGCTCGGCGTGTGGCGTTTCAAATGGGTGCGCCACGCGACGGAACTGGCCGGTAGCATCTGGCGCACAGTTACGACGACAGCGCATGGGACACGATGCCCGTGCCGGGAGTCTAAGGGCTGAACGGATACGGCGATCGGTCTATGTCAATGTGGGCTACGCATGGCAACTTCAGACGTCATGCGTCCCCGACACTGAGAATCACGTGGTTCCTACCGCCGCACGTTCGACGTGCACCGGCCGGCTGGGCCCGACAGGTCACGCTTTCGAATCGGCTCCACCACGTCAGACGTTTACGTCTGGACGTCAACGGCCACGCTTCGTCGGTTACAGCGAGGACAGCCAAAGCTGGCGGCGCAGTTCGACGTGACAGAGTATTACACCCGGCCGGGCGCGAGAACCTCCTCGTCGCGCCCATGCCGGATCTACCGCTGGTCGGACGGCGGCACGTATCTGGAGGATCAGGACTTCTGGCGGCTGTCGGGCATCGCCCGCAGCGGTAATGGTGGAAGCAAACGATTGGGCAAAATTCAAAGGATTTCAAACTGCTGAATTTTTGCTGGAACATGGATTTATTGATGCAATCGTTGAGCGACCCAAGATGAAAGAAACGCTCATTCGCTTACTAAAGCTTCATAATATTGATAGAGACAAAATAAAATTTGATCTTTCTTTGAGACAGAAAGAAGATGAGGAATATTAGAGTAATTTGAATGAAATAGAAGATCAGAAATCTATTTCAGCCTGGGATCGTGTACAGAAATCACGTAAAAGGTCGCCCGGTTAGTTCAAATTATATTAAAAATTTGTTTACAGAATTTTATGAAATACACGGCGATCGTTGTTATAAAGATGATCCGGCAATAATGTGGTCTGGCATTTTTTCATGGGAATCCAGTCACTGTGATTTCACAGGAAAAGGAACGACGACAAAGGAAAACGTAGCATGTAATTTTGGAATGCCTTCTCCGGATGGATATCGTAAGGCGCTTCGTGTGATGAAACAGGCTGAGAAATTCCACCGGCCTGTAATTTGTCTTATCGATACGCCAGGAGCCTTTTGTGGTATTGAAGCAGAAGAACGAGGACAGGGAAGCAATTGCTAGGAATCTTTATGAAATGTCTGGCTTAAAACCCCGATTGTTTCTTTGATTATAGGAGGGGGAGTGGTGGAGCGTTGGCTCTTGCTACATCAGACGAGGTGTGGATGTTAGAAAATTCGATCTATTCCATTTTATCTCGGAGGGTTTTTGCTTCTATTTTATGGAAAGATAGTAAAAGGCTGAGGAAGCTACAAAAGTCATGAAGCTAACATCCATGGATTTAAAGATTCCAATATTGTGGAACGAATATTTAGGGGAGCCTGAAAATTATACTTCAGATCACCATGGCAAATGTTTGTAAACAGATTGACTATGCACTTTGTCAATTTTTAGAGGGGAAAATCTAAATTAACCATAGAAGAATTGGTAGAGAAACGTTATCAAAAGATTCCGAAGTAATGTAAGATCTATCTTTCTTTTCCTGAATCAATGGTATAATATTGTAGAGTTTTGAAGGTAAATGAAGGAGAGAACAGTGAATACGTACGAAACGATTAACGATATATTGGTTCATTTATTTAATGAAATAGGAATTGGAAGAAAAAGCAATCATCTCGGAGGAATTTAAGGATATTACCAATAACGATATGCATATCATAAAGCTATTGGTTTAGGAGCTGGAGATACAATGTCCGCAATTGCTAAAAAATTAAATGTTACTGCAGGAACATTGACAACTTCCATGAATCGGCTTTTCGTCAAGGATTACGTCGTTCGCCAAAAAGAAGTACAGATGACTTTTCGGTATCGTTCAAATAGTGCAGTTTTTTGTGGTAAACTTCCAACACCAACATAGAAGTGCCACACTTTGGACATTTAAGAGGATCATATCCAAAAGAAAGAAGAATGGAATGTCTCCAATTAAGAAGCGTACGAAGATATCGTTTCTTTTCAGAAGAGATACATTTATGCAGTTTCTTTTCCTGTTTGTGATGCTTGGCATAGATGCCATAGTAGCGTAACATTTTAAAATGCTTTTCAGGGATATGTACAATTAATCTTTTGATGAAATCCAAGGCAGGAATACATTCGGTAATGGTTTTATTATCTTCATGACGAGTATAATGAAATGTCACAAATTCACCATCGTATTTATCAATGCGAGAAGTTGCAATAGTAGGGCGTCCAAGATAACGACTAATGTATTTGATTGTGATATCCGGTGTACAAAGATTAGGTTTTGCACGGACGTAAAATCCGTCTGCGTGTTTGGTGTACATTTCATTTTTAACTTTTCGGAACGATTTACCGATTTTATTCGTAAGACGTTCAAGAAGGACTTTGCGGAAAGCATTTCGTAGAAAAGTGTAGTCAAAATGTTTTACAGGTCTCCAAACAGTAAAATTACCTGCACCGCCTTCCGAGATGAGAGCGTGGATGTGGGGATTCCACTTTAAATCTCTGCCGAAGGTATGTAAAACACAAATAAGACCAGGAGTAAAATTTTCGGTTTTATTCATTTTGGAGAACATACGGAGAACGACATCTCTGACAGAATGAAAGAGACAAGTTAAAAGCGAACGGTCTTTGAGAAAATGAATACGAAGTTCTTCAGGGATAGTGAAAACACAATGCCGATGTACACAAGAAATTAGTTTGCAGGACATGGAGAAAGAACGTCTCAGATTGTACATGTTGCCACAAGTAGGACAGAAACGGGATTTACAACGAAAAAGGAGTAAATTTCATTTCACCACAATCTGGACACACAAAAAGGCACCGCCATAGGATGGATCGCCACAATGGATCATCTTGGAGATGTTTTCAACTTCAGTTTGTCTGGGATGAAGTTCGTAAAGGATATGCTCATAATAATCAATAAAAATAGTTTGTAAGCAGAGCGTTTTAGTAGGATTATCAGGGGAAGAAGATTAATCTTGCGCATGCTGCCAGCAGCTGGCTGTGGTACTCACAGATGCTGCTGAAGGCATGAGAAGAGTGCTTGATTTGGTAAATGGAGAGAATATTTCAGCGGAATTTGTTACAACGATGCTCCGTCAGGGAAGAGGAGGCCGAGAAGGATTTAGAAGCTTCCGAAAGCATCACAGCAACTGGCGTATGATGCGCTTGAGAATAAAAAGGTCAAAATTTTAATTTCCGATGGTCAAAATGAAGCAACGATGAAAGGATTTGGAGATACGCGAGATAATATTCCAGCAATTTTAGAACTTGCGGAAATGGGCGTATGGTACTTATCAGACTCTGTAGCTTCAATGACTGCAAATCCGGTAAAATTGATTGGTGAGACAACGAACAACAGCTGGTGGACAGAAAAGATGGGGCATTTAGGAGTCGGTGCGTTGGCTAATATTACCGTAATTGATCCGGACGACAAGCTGGCTACCTATACGATTGTAAATGGTGAAATTGTCTCTTTTGAAAATAGAATTGTAAGAAGAAGCCAAAGGTGCCGGTGGCTGATCTCCAAATTTGGTATGGTGCGAAAGACAGGGGTTGGTGATCTGGCAATGTTCAGTTATCACAAATAGCCTTATATGTAGAAAGGTGAATAGGAATGTTAGAGACATATTGTAATGATGATATCTGCAAAAAAATTCTACAGAGGTATATTAGAGTTGATTCAAGTCAACCAAAGGGGAATGAACAGGGATATGGTCACTGTAATATTGGACCTTTGCCAGAGGATGTAAAAATATTCCATTATAGAACACACACCTGACAGACAGTCTTTGATTGTGAAAATTGCTGGAGAAAATCCTGAAGGTGGGGTTGCATTCGTAGGACATATAGACACAGTACCATTTGGAGACTGTTCTTCTTGGAAGTATCATCCACTTTCAGCAGAAAGGAGGACGGAAAGATATATGGACGAGGCGCATCTGATATGAAAGGTGGGGTTGCTGCTATGACAGCAGTGATTCAAGCACTTTTAAAATACGGAAAAAACCAAAATCAGATCTTTATTTTTGCTTTACTGCAGATGAAGAAAATGAAGGAATAGGTGCTGTTGCCCTTTCGAAAAGCAAAGAATTAGAAGGAGTGTCCGAATTTATTATTGCAGAACCTTCTTATGAACAGATAGGAGTGTCCGAAAAAGGTGCATTATGGATAAAGGTTTGTGCAAAAGGAAAACTTTCTCATAGTTCCAGACCAGAGGAAGGCATTAATGCAATTGAGAAGTTGATTGAATTTTATCAAAAACTGACACAGTTTTTAGATACAGATACACAGGATAAAAATATCTTGGGCATTCTACCATTGCAATTACGAAGTTACAAAGGTGGGGGTTTCAACAAAATGTTGTGCCCGATACTGCAGAGATGGAATTAGATATTAGAACACTTACAAATATCAACCATGACGATATTCTTCATTTTGTACAGCAGTTGATTATTGATATGGAACGTAAAAGACAAAGGGACTTCAGTTAGATATGACAATTCTGAATAATCGTCCGGCTGTTGGGAACAAAAGAAGACTGTGAAATGGTAAAACATATAGCACATATATACCCAAGAGATGCATAAGGAATCCAGTTATCAGAGGTCTGATGTTTTATACTGATGCATCACAGATCATTCCATCTAATCCAAAAACCGTTTGTTATTATGGGACCAGGAGATGATAAATTAGCACATCAGACAAACGAGTATATTTCAGTTTCGTCTTTGTTACAAAAATGTCAAAAATATATATAAAAATATCTATTGGAATATTTTTATGAGGAGGATGAAAAATGAAAAACAAAAGTTAGGATCTCTGACAGGTCTGTTTATAACAATTGCGATTGGCTTTTCCTGCTTTTTTATATATTTCCACTGTTGTCAGGAACAAATGCGGCATTTTCCTACAATGCAAATTATAGACGGAATCAGTAGTGATGTTCTGAAGCAGATTTACTGGTTTTTTATGGATTTTACTGAGCCTAATTTCTTTGCCGAATTTTTTTCTGGTGTTATGGTCATCATCGGCGGCTTTGTAGCATGGATGTTGAGCATGAAAAATTCTAGGTTTGCAGGGTTTGATATTTGTTATGGAAACAGCAGCATGTGGCCATGGGGTGTTAGCATCTCAAGTGATTTCACTTTCATTAACAATTTTGTATTTGGTTATATTGGATGGTTTGATGTAGAAGGCGCTTCCTGGATTCCTACTTTCATCACTGTTGTAGGAGCTCCTCCATCTATTATGTTGTTATATGGCCCAAGTATACCAGCATTACTTACAAGTTCTATTTTAGGAGGGCTACTTTGTGCTCCAATTGCTTACTGGCTTGGCAACAGTGTAATTCCTGTTTTAGGAGTTCCGGGAGTTGTGGCCAATGTATCTGCAATGGCTATTTCAGGTATTGTAATTTGTTACATTGTGAAAATTCTTCCATTTGTAAAACCGGTACCGATTAAAAAGTACAAGGAAGAGGACTCCGCAAAACCGGAAGATGTCTATTCCGTAGGATGGGCAGTCCGAAGAGCACTTGCAGAATTTACAGAACCACATTTTTATGGAAATGAGATTGCATCTATCTTCCTTTTTATTGGTCTTGCTGTTGATTGTCTGTTAAATGGAGAAATGGTAGTAAATGGCGGAGGGACTGTGATCGGCGCAGTATTGTTGTCACAGTTTGTAGGAGCAGGAATTGGAATATTCCTATATGCCGAAAAAAATTTGAAAATGGGGGATGGTATGCAACTTATGTTCCTGTTGTATCGGTTGGACCAGCATGTGTTTTTGATGTTTGGAGGAACGATACCAGTTGCGTTGCTTTTCAGGTGTCTTAGGCGGTATTATGGGAGCTCCGGTTGCTGATTTCTTTGCCGGTAAGCTGCCAGATGGTGTACATGGTACAAATGCAAATGTTACTTCAATGGCGTTGTGTACGATTATTACAGCAATCGTATTGCAGGGGGGCTTGGTTTTTAAAAAATTGATTAGAATACACTAGTGGTATAAAAATTACCACTGGTGTATTCCTTGTTTTTATATTTGTAATATGTAGGATGATGAAAATATAGAAAGATGTTATAATAGATAAAAAATAACTTTATAGAAATAGGGAGAAACTTATGGTTAATATAGCAGATATATTAGAAATTCCATCTTTAAAACGCCTTCGCATCATTGCGGGACACGGAGGAATGAACCGCCAGGTAAGCACGGTAAGTGTGATGGATGCTCCTGATATATACGAGTGGATGAAAGGAGGGAATTCCTTATCACTTCAGGGAATCCAATTAAAGAGGATCCCGATTATCTTGCAACTTTAATCGAAAAGCTTGATAAACATGGTGCTAGTGCATTCGGTATCAAAAACAGAACGGTTTATAGGAATGATCCCACAAGAAGCAATAGCTGCAGCAGACAGATTGAATTTTCCGTTAATTTATATTCCAATGGATTTTGCTTTTTACAGATATTATCAATCCGGTATTAGAAGAGGTAATCAGTAAGCAAGCGATTCAGTTGAAATTTTCGCAGAAAATACATCAGTCATTTACAGAACTTGCACTTACAGAACAGCCAATTGAAAATTGTTAGAGTCTTTGCAGGCTATTATTCATCGAGAGGTTTTTTTTTTGATATGCAGTTTATCAAACTGTTTATATCACCTAAAAGTCAGGGACTGATGAAAGAATTACCAGAAAAATTTTTGATTCGAGATTTTTATTCTTGGATAGAGAGTCATTATGATACGCATAAGATAAGTAATCAAAGAACTACATACGGAATTATCATTTTAGGAAAAGACAATAAAACAATTAGCGTTGAAAATCAACATATTGCTCTGGAATCAGCTGGGACTAATTTGATACTGGATATGCAGAAAAGAATAAGTAATGATCAGATAACTTCTCGTTTTCGAGATGAATTTATATTTGATATTGTCTATAACAATATTAATTCAAAAGCGGAATTTTATAATCGTGCAGAATTGTATCATTGGAAAATTCAAAACGGTGGAAGAGTTGTAATAGTGGATTTTTGATAATTTTAAAGAACATTATGCTCAAAAAAGACAGCAACCGTAATCTTTTCAATGGAATTTACTATGCAGGTATATTTCCGATCCATTACGCGTCGTTTCAAAGAAGAATTTGCACAAGTGGCATACAGTAAGTTAAATGATTATTTCATATACATCATCTATGAAGAATGTGATATGTTAACATTTCAGAAAAAGATTGGAAAAGGTATATGAGAATTTTCGAGGTGAAATTATAGAAAACCTGGGATTGACGGCAACTATTGCAGCAGGACAATATAAAGAAGATGTGATGGATCTTCATAAAAGTTTTGAAGAAGCAAAAAATGTATTCGAATTCATCAGAACATGAACAGAGGAGACGTAGTAATTCTTTACGAAAAAATCGGCATATACAAATTGATATATTTGATTCTGGGAACAGAAGAAGCCTCGAATTGTTAGAAAACTACATTTATACTTTAAAAAGCTATGATGAAAAAAAACAATGCAGATCTATTGGAAACATTGATTATTATTTGCGAGAATTCCTGGAATTTGAAATTGGCAAGCAAGGGAATTATTTTTACATTATAATACAATTAAATATAGATTCAGCCGAATTTGCCAGATACTTCAAAGTGATTTTAAAAAAAATATGGATGATCGGTTGAATGCAGTAGCCATTCGGATCTATCAAATGACAAAATAGAATCGATATAATGTAATTGGAGAAATAGATCTATACGACAAATACCGATTTTTTTCAAAAGATATAGACAAAAATAAAGAAACTGATATAATATTAGTAATTATAGGGGGTTAAAGGGGGTTTTTATAACAATGTCTGATACTAAAACTTATCACGAACAAACACAAGATCGACAATACTTTCGTTTCGTGAGGTATTAAAAACATTGCCGCCATTTGCAAAAGATTATTTCAGGGCAATTGAACCACGCTCATCCAACGTACCAGAATTAATTATGCCTACGATATCCGAGTGTTTTTTCATTTTTAATGGAAAATAATCCAATCTATAAAAACTATAATTAGAACAATTTACTCCAGCGGTTTTAGAACGCCTAGAGCCTGTAGATATTGAAGAATATATGGAATATCTGAAGGTTTATAAGCGTGACGAAGAATTGATTACGAACGGCGAAAGGGATTGTCAAGGAAAATGTCGGCGCTTAGAAGTTTTTATAATTATTATTTCAAGCATCAAATTATTACCAAAAATCCAACACTTTTAGTGGATATGCCAAAACTTCATGAAACAAGGCAATCATCAGTTTGGATGCGGATGAAGTTGCTCTGCTGTTGGATTTTGTAGAAGTCTGCAGGGAGCCAATTAACAGGACAGGCGCTGAATTATTATTTAAAAACGAAGGATCGAGATCTGGCAATTTTAACATTGCTTTTAGGTACTGGAATCCGTGTGTCAGAATGTGTTGGTTTGGATATCAATGATGTAGATTTTAAGAATAATGGAATTACGGTTACGCGAAAAGGCGGAAGCCAGATGGTTGTATACTTTTGCTGAAGTTGCAGGATACACAATTATATGGATGGTGACAGAAAAAGCTGTTACTCCCCTCTCCGGCCATGAAGAATGCCTTATTTTTGTCAACGCAAAGAAAGCGTATGGGGGTTCAGGCAATTGAGAATATGGTGAAGAAATATGCCCGTCAGGTAACGCCCTAATAAGAAAATTACGCCTCATAAGCTTCGCAGTACCTATGGTACATCTCTTTATAAGGAACAGGGAGACATCTATCTTGTTGCGGATGTTCTTGGGCATAAGGATGTTAATACCACTAAGAAACATTATGCTGCGATAGATGAGAACAGACGCCGGAAAGCGGCGTCCGCGGTAAAGTTAAGAGAAAGCTGATTTATTGAAGCCGCCCATTTCTCCCATTTCGTTGGAAATCCCATCTTTCCAAGAACTTCTTTATGTACTGGATGTTTTCGGAAACACACTTTTAATTCATGGAAAACATTTTAAACTCATCTTCCGGCAATAAAAGTTTCAAGATAATCATCTGCGCGAACAAGTCATTTTTTCCATACACATATCTTCCTTGCTCTCTTGGTAGAGAAAAGTCTTTCATGAATTTTCATATCACATAAAGCATCCTTGGTACGAAAGTCAAACAGACGATCACTATGAGCACACACATTTCTGAACTTTGTCATAACTGCTAACATTTTGATCATCTCATTGATCTTAATCGGTCCAAAATCCTGACAAACCTGTATCTGTACCCGACCTTTCTGGCAGCTATATATTTTTGATAACTGTCCAATCGTCAAAACATTAAACAGCACCCACAACGGTACATACTTATATTTTTTCATATAATGGCGGATGTACACATAGTCGCTATCGTTTCTAAGCTGTCCTTTCATGATTTTCAACATATTTTGAATCACTATCTTTTTCTTGCCTGAATAATCATAATGGTTCATGTCCAGATAATCATCCTGAATATCACCATATGTAAGACAAAAATGATACGATAAAGAAGACTTGATATTCCTCTCCACCATCAAAAAATATACTTTATGAAAATACTTCGCAAATCATTGTCAAATTGATACAATTCATAAATATCTTCAAAAGTAATGCCATCTTGGAATTGGTTCGTTACTGGATTCTTATATGCCTCTTTATATCCATTGATCAACGGGAAATATCCTGTTTTAAACAATATCTTTTTAGCATATTCTTCATCCTGTATTTCCAGATTCTTTTTCCTCTCTTAAAAAGGCAATCTGCTCATCATATGTTAAAAATCCTTTTTTCTTCATTTCCCCGCCGCCTTTGTACTTCCCTAAAAATAACGAAAGGCCCCCCGCAGGGGCCTTCCGGACTACGGCTTTCAAGTTTCCGTAGTGCGATCACTAGGTATAGTATATCCTCAACAAACTCCTTTGTCAAGGACAACTCATACCTGTTTTATTCTATGTGCTTCCCTCGTATTTTTTATGTATCTGTCAGCATTTTATATCTTTTTTCTATTTCCATACGGAAACACCATTTTCTTTTTAAATAGTCTATGAATTCTTTCTCTGTTATTCCAGCAATCTGAGAACACAATTCCACAGATACCCCATATTGCTTATAAAATCCCAATGCAGTTGCTCTTTTGCAAAGTCTGTTGCTTGTTCTATCGTTTGCTTTGTATCGTACAATACTTCTTTGGGTATCTCGATGACAACCTCGCATGCTCTTCCCCTTTCACCTTTATCTGGCTTCATGCCTCTGTCGAAATTCTGTAAAGCCTCCGATGCCTCCCGCACTCTTCCGCATTCCATATCCTTATATCCTGCGCTTCCAGCTTCTGATGAATCTCTTCCACAGTCATGAGATCGGCATTAATAGCACCGTTCATTTTCTGCATTCCATCTAAACCCATGCACTCTGTTTTTTTTTTCTGATCCATGGAACACCTCCCTATCTTTCTGAAATGATTGTAACGCTTTTTCAAACAGATGAACAGAGCTTTTCTATTTTTAAATACTTCTTTGAAAATATATTTCAGATAACTGGAAGATACATCCAGATAGCTGCAAAAGTTCCCATCTTTGAACACTTTCCGACACTACACCTGTCCACGTTCCGTTGCACACCCCTGCAACCTTGAACACTTTTTACAGTCGC
>VOFI01003475.1_pt1 | contig 10872 bp, 11 predicted proteins | sample 5384131 | NCBI WGS metagenome assembly VOFI01 (sample SAMN12384728, study PRJNA508395) | human gut metagenome | isolation source: healthy gut H | host: Homo sapiens
TGACGCTATTGCCGTACTTGATGCGTGGCCGGAGCAATTGCTAACAGTGAAAGTGCTTTATGATCCGAATGGCTGCAAACAAGGCAAATTCTGAGTTCACCGTAGTGATGCAGATTTGGACCATCTGGCGTGGCCACATTAACACCCAAGATGAATCGAAAGTTTATTAGTGGCCCTGTCATCCAAATATGTGAAAGGATTACCAACAACAGGCTGGCCGATGCGTGCAAAAGACGCTCAACACACTGCTACAGTAAAATAATTCAAATCAAACAGGATAGGTTATTTCCTCGATACCTATCCTACATTATCTAATAAATAAAATAAAAAGACTATGAAGAAAGTATTTTTCTTTTGGCAATCATCTTACTTGTATCCGGGCAAGTAATGTGTACCAGTTGGCGGCTCTTCCAATGATGAATATGAAAACAAAAATCAGCCGACTCCTCCGGATGATAATGAAGACCCGGAGGACCCAGGTGAAGAACCTGACACTAAAAGTTTAACAACCGACTTAAAGAATCTTTCCGGCAACACAAGTCTGAAAATGTGGACTTGCGCTCATCGTAGCAACACCTATAAGGGAATACGTGACGGAATTCCTGAAAATTCTATTCCGCTATCCAATATGCAATAGAAGTCGGTGCCGATATGATTGAAATAGACCCTAGAGCAACTTCTGACGGGTAATCGTAAATATGCACAATACAACCATTAATGCTCAACAAACGGAACTGGTGCTGTAGCCAATATGACTTATCAAACTCTTTATCAATATATTTTTAAAAGGTTCTAAAGGTATCACTGAATACAAAGTGCCTACACTTGAGGAAGTATTGGATGCTGCGAAAGGCAAAATCTATGTTTGTGTCGATGTAAAGAGAAGGGTCTTTTAGGTAAAAATCATTAAAACGGTTGCAGAAAAAGGGATGATCGACCAGGTTTGCTATTATACTGGTTCCAGTACATCATATATTGAAGAAATGAATACTATTAACCTGGAGCCATTCCTTTTCCATGGGTATCCACTGCGGCAGAAGTAAAAGTCCTCGCCAAATATTACAGTAAAAGTACAAATGGTACAATTCAGGAATAGACAATGCATCTCACTGAACTAATGGGAGCTATTAAAGATGCCAAGTTAGTAGGTTATGCCAATCATTTAGATTGGGATAGCGATCTACTGAATAGTAAAAATATTCGCACCTTCAAACTTTTATAGATAACAAAATAGAAGTTGTGCAAAACCGATTACTCTGATCTTGTCAACTCTTATTTAAAAGAAAAGGATTAAGATAACTTTATAGGATAGTTTTCATAGGTACCCAATATAGATCAAAACATTTTATTTAAGAAAAAGCACGTATGACAAGGAAAATTATATTTCTATTATCAGTTCTTCTGGTTTCATTATCTGCTGAAGCAGAATCCAGAATTGATAAACTATTGAGCAATCTTCACGACAAGAATTCTCAATATGTATTTGTTATAGCAACAACTTTATTTGTATGCATGACGCAACGCTAGACCGCACTTCAACAGGAAAAGGCGCCATTAAAAAACTATACGACAACAGAACTGAAAACAATTTGTGCTGAAAAGTGGAAACGGTATAAAACCCGCCGATCCATACCCACTTTAGAAGAAGCGTTAATGACATGTAAAGATCGTATTCTTGTCAATATAGACAAAGGAGGTACTTACATAAAAGAAATTATGCCTATCATCCAGGAATGTGGAATGGAGAAACAGGTCATCATCAAAAGGATACTATCCTGTAGAGAAAGTGAAAAAAGAGTATGGCTCAATGAAAGCATGCTTTATATGCCTATCGTTAATTTATGGGATAAAGCAGTTGCCACTATACAAACTTTTATCAAAACTTTACCCCAATTGCTTACGAACTATGCTTCAAAGATGAGCAAATCGAATCTAAAATAATAGATGAAATTCCGCTAAATCAGGTAGTCGGGTATGGATGAATACTTTATGGGATAGTCTATGTGGCATTGGACATGATGACGAAAACGCCCTATTAGAAGGTAAAGATAAGCATTGGGGATGGATCTGGAACATAAGGCAACTATGATACAAACTGACCGTCCCCAAGAACTTAATCAAATACTTAGAAGATAAAGGTTTAAGGAAACTATAAAATACCATTAACACATTTGCAAAAGAAAAAGGCCAATTCACCCCCATGAATTTGACCTTTATTTTTTCTTCTCTGTTATAATCTTTCATTCCTGTTATTCAGCCTTGAATTTGATCTTCAGAATCTTACTGATAGCCGGTTTATATTTCTTCAACATTCGGTCGAGTCCCAAGTCATTCGGATGGGTCCCATCTACAGTCCCCTCATGGTCTGTTCCCAGAATTGATCTTCTTTTTAATGAAAACAGGTTCTTGACATTCTTCTTTCGCAATACTTCTACCTGTTCAGCGATGGCCTCGTTCTGTCGTTTTTACATTCTCACGAGCTTTCTGGTTGAAATTACCTGTTTCCGTATCAATGTCGTATCACAATAATAGGCGTATCCGGATGCTTCTGGCGCAACGTTTACAAAAATCAACAGTCTTGCTCTTTGATTAGGAATACAATCGAGTTTATCCGCATCAATTCCGCCAACATCTCGGCTTCTTTTCTCCATCTTTGCCGTTTCGCTCAATCCCTAAATTGATAAAATTATATTCGGATGAGTTCGGATAAGCCATCCAGGACGATGGCAGATTTCCCCTGGACCCGTGATCTTTGATTTTTCTCCCGTATGTGTGCATCGAAGTCTTTTCAGTTCATCATATAAAGGCAGATACAACAAACATTCTTTCTCTTCGGTTATTTCAACAAGCACTTTTCCGTAGTCACACTTCTATCCCTACTCGGCAAATTGCCATTTCCCATCCCGTTTGATATACAAATCCAGACCTTTCTGAGGGCTTTCTGATTAAAATTTCAGGAACCATCCATTTGGCTTATGACGGGGCTATTCGTTGTAAAAAGATAGCCAGACGGCAGAGTTTGTGAATAGTTTCTTCACTGTGGGATGCATTTACGATCCTGTATCTACCAAGTATTCGTCATTACAAAGCCTTGAGCCGGTTCGGTAATCTCTTTTGGAAGGCTTGGGCCACATCAGCCCCAAGCAAACCCAACATTTCGTATTAAGTTTTTTCATAATCAATTTTTATATTAAATTTCTTTCGCTACCATCCAGCGCTACATTTCGTTTCCTCTGCGCTAAACTCTACACCAACTTTTATCACTTGTTGATCCTCTGCCGTATAAGGAAAAGCATAACCTTTTCTTCAATCTCCATGGCCTGCTCAACAGTCCCATTCAGGAATTCGAAAATATAGATGAACTTCGGGGTTCGTACAACCGCATCTGCACGTCCCCGTGATACTTCTGCCTGCGTGTTGTCCCATCAGTTTGAATATTAAATATATGATGACTTGATAATGACGTTCAGTCTGGTCATTCAACTCGTAAGGAAAATCTGCGCTTCAAAGCGGTGCATGAAAGCGTCAACATTGCCTTACGTAGTTTTGAACAAACTTACCTATATTTCGTTCTTCATCCGTGACTGCCGTATAAAATGGTGAGTATAAGAAAGCCATAACGTACTTCGTCGTTCCTAAACGATTCTAAACTCTCTGTCATACTCCTTGATAGTCAGATAACCACTCTGATAAATCAATGGAATAGGATTTTTCCTATCAGCACGATATTCAGTGAAAGCAGCAGCTTCTCTATACCATCCATCAGCAAGCGAAGATCATAATCGCTCTCTTTCAATAAGTAGGAGTTCCGGTCTGAAACCAGTAATTGCCGAACTCTTTACCGCATTCAGCACACTGAACGGATTGAACACTCCTTCTCCATTAGGATGAAAATGATAGCCGTCATACTGTCGGTCATTGTTTCTACAACTTCTTCCGTACTCATATTTCGCTTGTGATAAAGCCGCAATCTCCGGTTCAAAATTAGCAAAAGTTCTTCTTTTTGGGTCATAATTCAGACTGATGTCATTCAAAGTTACTTGCGAGAATTTGGTACCTGTCAGAAAAGCAAAACGAAGATAGCGGTCTGCACTTTCAACACACCGGACTGTTTTTCAAAGTAGCCAAACGGCAGAATCGAGTGAATAGGTTCATTCTGAATAGCCTGCGGTAAGGGCTTATCATACTCATCCACCAGGACTACAACACCCCTGCCCTTGTTCGGAGGCACGACGAATGACACCCAAGAAGCAGGGAAGACAAAGTGGTTTTCATCTTCTCCCCTGCCATATATAGCTTCCCATTGGAGTTAACTGGTTACTTAAAATAGCATCCAATCTGTCCGGTGAATCATATTTCTCGGCATTCAAATCCAGATGCAGTACGGGATATTCCCCACTTCTTTTCTAATTGTTCCACGGCAAGTCCGTGAAAAGGTCACGCCGTCCCTTGAAATAGGCTTCAAACGTAGAAATTAACAAACTCTTTCGAATCGGCGCGGACGGGTTTCGATGTTTATAGTCCACATCAATGCGGTCTTATCTACATACAAGTATCCGTCATTGCGGATATCTTCGAAAGTCTGAATCCCGATAGGGAGTTTTCTGCCGTCACCAACATACAATTTCTACTATTAGATTGTTATCACATACGTATCTGCTACAAAAAATACGAATTCTGGCAATGAAAAGCAAATCTGTCAATCAATTATTTGTAAATCAACGTAGATAAGTATTCCTCTGCAAACATCTCATTGGCTACTTCCAGTAGTTCTCTGCCGTTAACTCTTCAATACGCTTAAAAACAAGCTCGGATGATTCATACTTATGATAATGAAGGTATGTTTTCGCCATCCCTAATGCATTATTCTCAAAGTTATCAGATGCTACTCCGATTTGTCCGATCAACTGCTTCTTGGCTGCCGCCAATTGCGAAGGAAGTCATCTTCATGTCACGCATCCGTTTCAGCTCCTTGTAAGTCAGTTTCAGGCAAGTATCCACGTCTTCCGGATCCGTCCCGAAATAAATACAGAAAGCCCCTGTATCCGTGTAAGAGGTCAGATTGGATTCGACATTATAAACCAGTCCTCTACGCTCACGAAGGGATACATTGAGTTTGCTATTCATTCCGGGACCTCCAAGGACATTGTTCAATAGATAGAGAGCCGTACGCTTGTCATCATACGCATTATAGCCACGGCTACCGATCATGACATGTGCCTGGTGCGTGTCTCTAGCCACCGTCAAATGTTCCGGCATATACAGAGGCGGAGGTGTGCGCCGATTCTCTACTCTTCACATCAGGAATATCCAACAGGTATTTTTCTACCAGGCGGATGATTCTCTTGAACTCGTACTGTCCCTGAACAAAAACACCATATTCCCCGGTTGGTAAAACCGGCGGGTAAACGATAGAACATCCTCTGTGCGAAAACTTCGCAGAAGTTCCGGTTTACCAAGAATGTTTCTTCCCAATGGATGATTGCGGAAGATCATGTCTTCAAAATCGTCGAATATCAGTTCCGACGGAGTATCTTCATACGACTGGATTTCATCGATAATGACCTCTGTTTCTTTTTCTATCTCATGCTGCGGAAAGGTTGAATGAAATACAATATCCCCCAACAACTCAAGCGCACGTTCCAGATGTTCTTTCAGGAAAGCGGCATAGACGACAGTTTCCTCTTTATTTGTATAAGCATTCAGATCACCACCTACATTCTCCATCCGGTTGAGGATATGCCAGGCTTTCCGCTTCTCCGTTCCCTTAAAAATCAGATGTTCTACAAAATGGGCCATTCCCTGCTCATTCTCTGCCTCATCACGCGTTCCGGCATCAATCGCAAAACCACAATAAGCTACTTTTGAGAGGGTTGGTTCATGGATAATACGCAGGCCATTTGGCAATGTATATTCGTTACCTTGCATCGTTTTATACTTCCTTATTGAATTAATGCCACAAAAATACAATAAAACTTATTGCTGTTTATAGAAAATTGCAGATATTTGTGGACTATAACAGCAACAACGTATATGGAAAAGATAGGAATATTCTGTTCCGCCTCCGATAACATTGACAAAATGTACTTCGAAAGCGCCAGCCAAATAGGCAAATGGATGGGGCAGACAGGCAAAACCTTGATATATGGAGGAGCCAGCCTCGGATTAATGGAATGCATAGCTCGTGCCGTGAAAGAAAACGGCGGCAAGGTCATCGGAGTTGTTCCCGCCAAACTGGAGGAGAACGGCAAAGTAAGCACTCTGTTAGACGAAGAAATTCACACCCGCAATTTGAGTGACCGCAAAGATATCATAACGGAGAAGTCGGAGGTATTGGTTGCACTCCCCGGAGGCGTCGGTACTCTTGATGAGATTTTCCACGTAATAGCCGCTGCCTCTATCGGATATCACCGGAAGAAGGTCATTTTCTACAATGAATATGGTTTCTATGACGAACTATTGAAAGCACTCCACACGTTGGAGGATAAAGGTTTTGCACGGCAACCATTCTCAACCTATTACGAAGTAGCAAACACATTGAACGAATTAAAAGAAAAAATAAACTGATTATATGATAGACTCCATCAAACAACTTTTGCAACAGGAAGCACAAGCTGTGCTCAACATCCCCGTAACAGACGCTTATGAAAAAAGCGGTGAAACTGATTGTAGAACAGATACATCAGAAAAAGGGAAAACTGGTAACTTCCGGTATGGGAAAAGCCGGGACAGATTGCTATGAACATTGCCACGACCTTCTGTTCCACCGGTATTCCATCCGTCTTTCTGCATCCCAGCGAGGCGCAACACGGGGATTTGGGTATCTTACAAAAAAACGATCTACTCCTGCTGATCTCTAACTCTGGCAAGACACGTGAGATTGTGGAATTAACCCGCTTAGCCCATAATCTGGACCCGGATCTGAAGTTTATCGTTATCACCGGAAATCCGGATAGTCCGCTGGCAAAAGAATCGGATGTCTGTCTAAGTACCGGCAAGCCTGCAGAAGTCTGTGTGTTAGGGATGACTCCTACTACATCCACTACTGCCATGACAGTGATCGGAGATATATTGGTAGTACAAACCATGAAGGAAACAGGATTTACTATCGCTGAATATTCAAAACGTCACCATGGCGGTTATCTGGGAGAAAAATCAAGATCACTATGCGAAAAGTAATCGGTATCGGAGAGACCATCCTCGATATCATCTTTCGAGGTGACCAGCCTTCCGCAGCCGTACCGGGAGGTTCTGTATTCAACGGTATTGTCTCATTGGGACGAATGGGAATAAACGTCGGCTTCATCAGTGAAACCGGAAATGATCGTGTAGGCAATATTATCCTGCAGTTTATGCGTGAGAATAATATTCCAACCGATCATGTCAACGTATTCCCGGACGGTAAATCACCAGTATCTCTGGCTTTTCTCAACGAGCAAAGCGATGCAGAATATATATTTTACAAGAACTATCCCAAGCAACGTCTAGACGTCCTATTCCCTAAATTAGAGGAAGACGACATTGTCATGGTGGGTTCTTATTACGCACTGAATCCGGTACTGCGGGAAAAGATTCTCGAATTACTCGATCAGGCACGGGAAAAGAAAGCCATCATCTATTACGACCCGAATTTCCGCTCTTCTCATAAGAACGAAGCCATCAAACTGGCTCCAACCATTATTGAGAATCTTGAATATGCGGATATTGTACGCGGTTCATTGAGGATTTCCTCTATATGTACAACATACAGGACGTAGACAAGATTTACAAGGATAAAAATCAAATTCTACTGTCCCCGGTTCATCTGTACTGCAGGTGCGGAAAAGGTAGCGTTACGCACTAATCTGGTCAATAAAGATTATCCGATAGAACCATTACAAGCAGTCAGCACCATTGGGGCCGGCGACAATTTTAATGCAGGACTCATTTATGGATTACTCAAATATGAATTACCAATTCGATGCAACAAGAGCAACTATCTCCTAGACTCAAAGCCGAATATTTTCTTGGACAGGTCACGATCTATAATCACCAGAAAGCTTTTGCTTCCAACGAGGACGATTCACAAGAAAATGATCTGATAGCACAAATATATCGCGATTCGCTGCTCCAATGCAAAGAAGTCCCATCAAACGTACGAGCTTTTATAACTGCACCGACTCTTCTTTTCCATAAAAAAAGTATGATGATGCTATTCATATACTGGACAGCACTTATCAAAGTTATACACCCTCTATTCAAGAAATGCCGGAATCATAGCATATTCTCTGGCATCTGCCTATCAAGGTAAAAAATGACCGTGAAAATACGATTAAATATTTCTGCAATATCCGCCATTTCTGATGTATTAAATGGAGCTAGAGAAATCTCTCTTTAAAAATATTAGCCAAGCTGATTTTGAGTGTGGGGGATATAGACCGGGCATCTTAAATATATGAAAATGTAATGGAGTACGCTATCCTATGTAATGCGAGAATTAACACCATCGAAGCCTTCAGATATGTATCTTTTTCATAGATAAGGCATTTCAAGAAAAGGAGAAACATAAATTTATCATCATAACGGCATTGCTCATTGCATTATGCATTAATCTGCATTCTGCTATTCATCCTGTCCGTACAACTGAAAAACAAAAAGGTAAAGTGGAACAAGCTAATGAGAGTTTGTCTTATCATCTTTACGAAATACAACAAATGAACTCAATATTGGCAGATAACAATAAAATCAAAGAAGAATATGTAGGGCTGTATATGGAACAATATACCAGTTATATCAGTAAAATTGCCAATTTTAAGAAAAGAGCACTCAAAATAGCCAAAAGTGAAGATATAAAGAAACTAACCTCTTAACTCCACTCCTCTATCAATACAGAAGAAGATCTGGCTGAATTTTTATAATAACTTCGACAAAGCAATCCTGAATCTCTTTCCGAATTTCGTCGAAGATTTTAACGCATTGCTTTTTACCGGAAAATGCAATCATTAGGACCCGGCAAACTCTTAACACCCGAATTACGGATCTTCGCACTTATCCGACTGGGAATTACAGACAGTGTGAAAATAGCTCATTTCTTACAGTACTCATTATCGACCATCTATAATTACCGCTCAAAAATGCGGATCAAAGCAAATGGAGACCGGAATGAATTTGAAGAAAAGTAGCTCGAATCGGACAACAAATCCGGGAATAACAGTGCATTAATCATACAGCATCATTTACATTTATCAGAGATTCCCTGACCAAATATTCCCTGATTATCAACAACATACCCTAAACAATCATTTACAATCTGCTCACTCCCCTTTTAAAAAGTAACCGAAATAAGGTATTTTTGTAGGGTCACAATAAAACCTGCGAACTAATTCAAATTACTATTTATATAAACACCACTTAAATAAAAAATTATGAACGGCCTATTACTTAATGTTATTTGTGCTTTCACCATTGCAAACACAAATCCTAACATAGAAAAAGCACAGCAAACTTTGGATGCTCTTTACCAAAACTATGCAGCAACCAACACTTGTCTGTTACGTGAGAATTATCCTTTGACCAAGACAATAAGGCAACTTATCTAGCATCAGAAGAACAAGCAAAAAGACGCAATGAATATTCCTACCTTTGGCCGTATTCCGGGTACATTCTCTGCAGTAAACGCACTGTTGGAGAGCACTGGAAATAAGAAGTATAAAAGCTTCTGGAAAACAAAAGTACTACCAGGATTGGAAGAATACTTCGACACACGAAGAGAACCATTCGCTTACTCATCTTATATCAGCAGCCAACCTCTCTCCGATCGTTTTTATGATGATAACGTCTGGTTAGGTATCGATTTTACCGATTTTTTATCGAATGACAGGAAAACAAAGCTTATCTGGAGAAAGCTAAACTAATATGGAAGTTTATCCTTAGTGGTAAAGATGACGTACTCGGCGGAGGAGTCTACTGGTGCGAACAAAAAGAAGGAATCTAAAAATACTTGTTCTAATGCGCCGGGAGCCGTATTCGCTCTCAAGCTATTTCAGGCTACTCAAGATGACGCCTATTTAAAACAAGGAAAAGACTTATACGAGTGGACTAAAAAGAACCTGGAAGATCCAAAGGATCATCTATACTTTGACAACATCGCACTCAACTAAGAAAATCGGTCGTGCCAAATTTGCCTACAACAGCGGGCAAATGATGCAGGCAGCTGCCCTACTCTATCAAATTACCAAACAGAAAAGTTATCTGGAAGATGCACAAAATATAGCAGAAGCGTGTCACAAGCACTTCTTCACTCAGTTCACCTCTCTCCAGACGGACAAACATTCCAATTACTGAAAAAGGAAATATTTGGTTCACAGCCGTTATGCTTAGAGGCTTTATTGAACTTTATCAGATAGACCATAACAAGACTTATCTAACCGATTTCCAGAGAAGTCTTGATTACGCATGGCATCATGCCAGAGATGAACGAGGCTTGTTCCAGACAGATTGGAGCGGCACAGATAAAAACGAGAAAAAATGGCTCTTGACACAAGCTGCTTTCATAGAAATGTATGGAAGACTAGGCGGAATCGATTTGCAATAATCACTTTTAATAACCCTCTTAAAAACAATAGAGATATGAAGAAAAAGAAATATCGGAATATGTATCATCACGACCACCCTATTAATGGGAGGTCCTTGCCAAAGCTACAGAACTTATCCTAGCTTTAAGGATCATACCAATGTGGTCAATCAAGCAGCTGAAATTGCCGCTTATAAAAGTAATCGTCCACCTAAAACAAGCGGCTTTTTAAATCAAAAGCCGTGGAAGCAGAAATCATCAGGGTGAAAAAGCTACTTACTAATCAAAAATTGGCATGGATGTTCGAGAATTGTTTTCCA
>VOFI01003919.1_pt1 | contig 10872 bp, 12 predicted proteins | sample 5384131 | NCBI WGS metagenome assembly VOFI01 (sample SAMN12384728, study PRJNA508395) | human gut metagenome | isolation source: healthy gut H | host: Homo sapiens
GAGATCTCCATCCAGAAGATGGTCGGTGCGACTAACTGGTTTATCCGCTGGCCGTTTGTCATCGAAGGCATGGTGCTCGGTCTGGTTGCCGGCGGACTGGCCTTCCTCGCGGAATGGGGTCTGTACACTGAGTTGTACAACGTGGCAGGTACGGTTTCGCTGTCCTCGTTCCATCTGCTCTCGTTCGATGTGCTGCGCTGGTGGGTGCTCGGCGTGTACTGCGGTGCAGGCGCGTTGTTCGGCATCGGCGGCTCGGTAACGAGTATCCGCAAGTTTATGGATGTATAACGACTGCATAAAGGAGCGAATGTTTCAATATGATGAAAAAGAAAACCGTGCGCCTGATCTCCTGCATTATTGCGGGCATCCTGGTTGCAGCGATGGTGTTCTCGATGATCGCCTCCGGTCTGGTTTATGCCGGTGCGGTGAGCAGTAAGGAACTGAAAGGCAAGCTGTCTGGAGTCTGGCAGGATGGATGAGGTTGCAAAGACCCGTGCCGCCCTGCAGAAAGAGATCAAGCTCACCAAGGAAGAAATTACGACGGTAACCGCGTATATCGACCGTCTGCAGGACCAGATCGACGTCAAGACGACCGAGCTGGATGCTGCGATCAAGGCGCTGGACAGCAAGAAGGAGCGTTTTTCTGAGACTGTCCGCACGACGTATGAGCAGGGCGAGACCAGCTATCTGGAGGTTCTGCTGAACGCGTCCAACTTCTCTGATCTTCTCAGCCGTCTGGAGATCGTTTCCGCGATCATGGACGATAATAAGAAGATCGTAGCGGAGTACACCGCTGCCAAGGAGGATATTCAGCAGAAGCGCGATGATCTGCAGGCTACCCAGGACGAGCAGGTACAGTATCAGGAAAACCTGAAGTATAAGGCTGCGGAGCTGAAATCCAGCGAGGAGCAGCAGAAGGCACTGCAGCAGAGCCTGCAGGCGTACCAGAAGGAGCAGAAGGCCGAGTACGAGCGCATCACTAGCGAGATGGACACCGTAAAGTGACCAGATCGCAGAGCAGTCCCGCAAGGAAGCTGCTGCGGCAGCAGCAGCGGCAGCGGCCGCAAAGAAGAAGGGCGGCAGCTCGTCCTCGTCGAGCGGCAGTTCGGCAGGCAATCTGAGCAGCGCAACGCTGACAAGCGGCACGTTCACCTGGCCGCTTCCGGGTTATACCAATAATTCGAGTGCCTATGGCTGGCGTGTACATCCGATCTACGGTACCCGCAAGTTCCACAAGGGCGAGGATATTCCGGCACCGACCGGCACACCGATCGTAGCAGCTGCATCCGGCACGGTTACCACCGCAGGCTGGGTTTCCGGCTACGGCAACTATACCGTTATCAATCACGGCGGTGGCGTCATGACGGCTTACGGCCATCAGTCTGCCATCCATGTTTCGGTTGGCCAGAGGGTAACCGCCGGTCAGACCATCGGTCTGGTAGGCTCCACCGGTAACTCGACCGGCCCGCATCTGCACTTTGAGGTGTATGTAAACGGTTCGACGCAGAACCCGATGAGCTACTTCAACTGACGCAATCATATAAAAAGGGGAGAGTGTAACGCTCTCCCTTTTTCTCGTGGAGGAGGACAAACCATGAAAAGACTGCGAGAGAGACAGGTCTCTCTGCGGATGGCGCTGACCATGTGTGCCGCGGCAGGCGCGATAACGGCAGTCATCTGCCTGATTTCCACCGGCTGGAACACCAACGAGGTCGGAAAAAGCTGCGCGAGATTGACCGGCTGGTGTCGGACAAGTACGTTGGTGAGCTGGATGCGGACAATGTTGCGGATTACGCTGCGGCAGGCTACATTACCGGTCTGGGAGACAAGTGGTCGTCGTATATTCCGGCGGAAAACTACGAAGCCTACCGCATGAGCGGTGAGGGCAAGGGCTGCGGCATCGGCGTTTCGGTGACGAGCACCGAGACGAGTATTCGCGTTACGCTCGTGTACGATGATTCGCCCGCGGCGAAGGCCGATCCAAAAGGGCGATTACATTCTCGGTACGGGAGATCTGACGACCGAAAAGGACGGCTCGAGCGCGGTTATCAGCGCGATTTCCGGCAAAGAGGGGACCGATGTGACCGTCACGGTCAAGAAGGCGGACGGCTCCGCCAAGAAGCTGACCATGCAGCGTGCCGTTGTCACGCAGAAGATGGCATGGGGAAAAATGCTGAATGATAAAATCGGCTACATCCGCATCGAGAATTTCCACGACGGCTGTGCCGATCAGTTCAAGACGGCGCTGCAGTCGCTGACCGACAGCGGTGCACAGTCGCTTGTCATTGATGTGCGCCACAACGGCGGCGGCCGTGTCAAGGAGATGAGCGCGGCACTCGACCCGCTGCTCGGCGAGGGCACCATTATGACGCTGCGCATGAAAAACGGCTCGGGAGACCGTTTATACCTCGGATGCGGACTGCATCGACCTGCCGATCGCGGTGCTTATTGACGACCAGAGCATTTCGGCGGCGGAATTCTTCGCGGCAGCCCTGCAGGAGTACGACCGCGCGACGCTCGTCGGTACGCACACCACCGGCAAGGGACGCGCTCAGCGCACCTACCAGCTGAGCGACGGTTCGGCGGTCAATCTGTCTGTTGAGGAATACTTTACGCCCAAAGGCAAAAGCCTTGCAGATGTCGGCATTGCGCCGGACATTGAGGTGAAGCTGACCGATGAGCAGACACAGAACTTTTTCTTTCTGACGTCGGAAACCGATCCGCAGCTTCAAAAAGCGATGGAAACTGTGGGATAATCGAGCGCTCCGGCAGAAAATCGGACAGAAAATGGTCGAATCGCTTGACATGGCATTGGTGCTTAATTTATAATATAATGTACTGTACGGCTCGAAAGCCGATGACACTGAGTAAGAAGGGTTTGCAAACATGGCAAAAGAAATTAAACTGACACAAGAAAGTCTGGACGCATATAAGGACGAACTGGAATATCTGAAAACTACCCGTGCGGATGAGGTTGCAGAGCAGCTGAAGGAAGCACGCTCCTTCGGCGACCTGTCCGAGAACGCCGAGTACGATGAAGCCAAGAACGAGCAGGGCAAGCTGTATTCCCGCATTGCCGAGCTTGAGGAGATCATCAAGCACGCAGTCGTTGTAACCGGCGACAGCTACGCTGCAGACGAGGTTTCTCCCGGCTGCCGCTTTATTGTTAAGGATCTCGAGGAGGACGAGGAAGAGGAGTACCACTTCGTCGGCTCTCAGGAGGCCGATCCGATGGACGGCAAGATCTCTGACGAGTCTCCGTTCGGCAAGGCTATGCTGGGCAAGAAGGTCGGCGATGTTGTTGAGGTCGAGGCACCGATCGGCATCGTAAAGTACGAGATCATTAAGATCGAGAAGTAAATTACCTTTATCGCAAGTGAAAAGCGAAGTCACTATTTCAGGTAACACCAAACAATTTGACAAAGGCGAGTTGTTTGGCGCTGCCGTCAAAAATTTTATGAAAGATGGGGAAGATATGGCAGAACAGCATCAGGCGCAGGATCAGCACGAGCAGACCGCGGAGGAACTGCACGAGCTGAAGCGCATTCGCCGCGAAAAGCTGGCAGAGCTGCAGGCTGCGGGCAAGGACCCGTTCCAGCAGGTGCGCTTTGAGCGCGATCACTATACCACCGATATTCACGAGCATTTTGACGAGCTGGAAGGCAAGACCGTCCGTCTGGCAGGCCGCATGATGTCCAAGCGCATCATGGGCAAGGCTTCCTTCTCGGATATGCGCGACCGCTACGGCCGTCTGCAGCTTTACATCAAGCGCGACAACGTAGGCGAGGACGTATACAAGGGCTACAAGAAGTTCGATATCGGTGATATCATCGGTATCGAGGGCGAGGTATTCCGTACCCAGAAGGGTGAGATTTCGGTTTCCGTAACCGAGCTGACGCTGCTCTCAAAAACCTTGCACCGCTGCCGGAGAAGTGGCACGGTCTGAAGGACACCGATATGCGTTATCGTCAGCGCTATGTTGACCTGATCGTCAACCCGGAGGTACGCGATACCTTTGAGAAGCGCTCCGCTATCGTGCGCGAGATCCGCAACTTTATGGATTCCCGCGGTTTTATGGAGGTTGAGACTCCGTGTCTGAACACCATTCCGGGCGGTGCGGCGGCACGCCCCTTCGTCACCCACCACAACGCGCTGGACATTGATATGTATCTGCGTATTGCGACCGAGCTGCACCTCAAGCGCCTGATCGTAGGCGGTCTGGAGCGCGTATACGAGATCGGCCGTATTTTCCGCAACGAGGGCATGGACACCCGTCATAACCCGGAGTTCACCACCATCGAGCTGTATCAGGCATACACCGATTACCACGGCATGATGGATATTACCGAGGACATGGTAATCCATGTCTGCGAAAAGGTTCTGGGCAGCACCAAGGTGATGTATCAGGGCGTGGAGATCGATTTCTCCAAGGGCTGGAAGCGCATGACGATGGCTGAGGCTGTCAAGGAGTACGCCGGCATCGACTTTATGGCGCTGTCGCCGGAAGAGGTACTGGAGGCCGTTAAGGCCAAGGGCCTCGAGATCGAAAAGGGCAAGGAGAGCTGGGGCGACCTGATGGCACTGTGCTACGACGAGTACGTCGAGGCAAACCTCATGCAGCCGACCTTTATCACCGATTATCCGGTCGAGATCTCTCCGCTGGCAAAGCGTAAGCCGTCCGATCCGCGTCTGACCGAGCGCTTCGAGTGCTTCATTTACGGCCGCGAGCTGTGCAACGCATTCTCCGAGCTGAACGACCCGATCGACCAGAAGGAGCGCTTCGAGCGTCAGGTTGCTCTGCGCGCCGCAGGCGACGAGGAAGCCGGCATGATGGACGAGGATTTCATCAATGCGCTGGAATACGGTATGCCTCCCACGGGCGGCATGGGCATGGGCATCGACCGTCATGTAAGTTTTAGGGCTATTTGATACGGATCGCAATGTGCGAGAAATCGACCCGTCGGTCTATTTTTTTTACCCATTTGAGGTGTGCAGCGGCAGTACTGAGTTGATATTTACTTGTGCAATTCTAACAAAAATATAAATATTTTTTGGGAGGGGTTAATTTTTTGGGCTATTCGTGCTGCGGTAGAGAAGTGAGAGGTCAAACAAAAACCTCCCGCAAAACTGAATAACAGTCATCAGGTACGTTACCTGCACCGAGGGAAACCTCAAGCTGTTATCGACGGTGCGCCATGATTCCGGAAACGGAGGAGCGATCCAACCGATTCGATAGAAAGCCGGACTGATACCGGCGGAGGCGATGAAATGTGCAAGGGATAATGATACTTCCGTAATTCGCGGCCCGGTCATAAAGAAGGCGGGGAGGTGAAATGCCTATGGAGCTGGTTCGCAGCCAGCCGCCTGATGATGCCCGGCACACAGAGCATAGAGAAGAACAGTGTGCGTACATAACAAAAAGGAGGAAAATGTTATGAATGAAGAATTAACTCTCGAAAAGCTCGCAGATCTGGCAGTTCACTATCCGGAGTACCTGATTGATGCGGCGGCAGAACACTTTAACGGTGATGAATGTAAACTGGAGGCTATCGCGGTTGTGGTCAGTGGACTTAACGATCTGTATATGCCGAGTTCCACACTGCTCTTTATTCGGGTGCTTTCCAAAATGCTTGATATGGAAGTTGAACTTCCGGCTGAACTGATGGACAACCCGTATCTCTGCGCATGGTTTTATGCGTGAATTCGCCTATTGGCTGCTTCAGTATGTGGATGACTACTGCAAACTGTCGCAGGATGAGTGAGCGCTTGGGCGCTCACATACATAGCTGCCTGATTCAGACAGCTTAAAATGAGAAAGGAGGAAACCAATATGGAACAATGCAGAGTAATCGCAATTACCAATCAGAAAGGCGGCGTTGGAAAGACCACCACAACGGTAAATCTGGGTGTCGGCTTGGCGAAACAGGGAAAGCGAGTGCTGCTGATTGACGCAGACCCACAAGGCAGTTTAACAATCAGCCTTGGAGAGCGTAATCCGGATCAGCTGAGTGAAACACTCTCTGATGTAATGGAATGCGTCATCAACGATAAGTCGCTACCGGAGAACTTCGGATTGCTGAGAAGTACAGAGGGCGTTGACCTGATGCCTGCGAATATCGAGCTGTCCGGTACAGAAGTCGGCTTGTTCAATGTGATGAGCCGAGAGTATGTGCTGAAAAGCTACATTGATTCGGTCAGCAAAAACTATGACTATATTCTGATTGACTGTATGCCGTCCCTCGGCATGATGACCATCAATGCGCTGGCAGCGGCTGACCGGGTGATTATCCCGTCGCAGCCGAGTTTTCTGTCAACGAAAGGTCTGAATCAGCTGATGCACTCGGTTGCCAAGGTCAAACGCCAGATCAATCCACGTCTGAACATCGACGGCATCCTATTGACGATGGTGGATAACCGAACTAACAACGCAAAAGCCATTTCTACGGCGCTGAGAGCCGCTGTAAGCGATCGAGTCCGCGTCTTTTGATACGCAGATACCCTTTCCGTCCGTGCTGCTGAAAGCGCCCAGGAAGGGCAAAGCATCTTTGCCTATGATAAGGGCGGAAAGTTGTTGCGGCTGCGTATGAGGCGGTGACGAAGGAGGTGTTGGAGCATGAGTCGAAAGAAAGACGTCGATCTCGATCTGACGGGGTTCGCTGAACTGTTTATGAATGATGAGGGACGAGCAGAAAGTCGCTTGCCTCGCATCTATGATATCCCCTTATCTGAGATCGACGATTTCCCGAACCACCCGTTCAAAGTCAAAATGGACGAGGACATGAACCAGCTTGTGCAGAGCGTGAAAGAGCGCGGCATTATCACGCCGGTTACGCTCCGCCAGAAAGAAGATGGCCGGTATGAGATTGTATCAGGGCATCGACGACGAAAGGCTTGTGAACTGGCTGGTCTGGAGCGCGTTCCCGCAGAAATTAAGGAGCTGTCCAGAGATGAAGCAATCATCCTGATGGTGGAATCCAATTTGCAGCGCTCAATCATTCTTCCAAGTGAAAAGGCATTCAGCTACAAGATGCGTCTGGAGGCGATGAAGCTACAGGGTCAGAGAACAGATTTAACTTCGACACCAGTGGTGTCAAAGTCGCGTAGTAATGAAGAACTTGGTGAACAGATAGGAGAAAGCAGAGAACAAGTCAGACGCTATATCCGCTTGACAGAACTCATTCCTGAACTTCTGGACATGGTTGATGAGAACAAGATTGCGTTTCGTCCTGCGGTGGAGCTTTCCTATCTGACGGAAACGGAACAGCACAATCTTCTGAACAGCATCAGCTACAATGATGCCACGCCATCACTCCCCGCAGGCCATTCGGCTCAAAGAGTTCTCCAAAGCTGGAAAGCTGAGTGCGGAGGTCATCGAAGCGATTCTTGGTGAGGAAAAGCCAAACCAGAAAGAGAAAATCAGCTTCAAGGCAGAACGGCTGCGTCCGTATATTCCCTCGACAGTGCCGCTGAGAAAACCGAGGATTATATCATCAAGGCGCTGGAATATTATCAGCGTGCAAGGGAGCGGCAGAAAAGGGAACAAGCAAGATAACCTCCATCATGGGGAAGGTATGCCCATTTGCGGTACAACTGTCTCCCTTCCCTGCTCTTTCATTCCCCCTCTCACACTCTCCCCTTTAGTAAACCATCTGTATTACTACCTGAGAAGTCAGTATATGGACAGCAAAACCGTAAAGGAGGTGGTTGCAATGTAGCTGTGATTGGACACAAGAAAACAGCGGCGGATTTTCCTCCACGGCAAGGACTGTGGAGTTTTTTCATGCCGCAAATCAAGACAAATGGAGGTATCTCAAATGAAAGCTAGAACGAAAAAGTTCGGCACGAAAGCCGTTGCCATGCTGCTTTCAGCAATGACGACATTCTCAATGTTTCCTGTTTCGGCTGGTGCTGCACAGGTGAACAGCTATCATGATCCTGCGGAGCACTGGATGCAGGCTTCCGGTCGAACGAATGAGCTGGATGTCAATGCGGTTGTAACGCACGAAACCTTCAACTGCGGCGTATGCGGCAAGGCAACTTCTTTTCAGGCGTTCCGGACTCCGGAGTATACGAGGGACGGCCAGACTGCTATGAACCGGAATGTAAAATATTCGGACGGTACGATGGTCGGCGGCTCGGGTACGGGCACGATCCTGGATGGCGTTCCTGGTCAGAACGCGAGCTATACGGGTTATCACTGGACGAAAGCCGTGTGTGAGACCTGCGGTACGGTCAACAGCAACATGAGCATTAACGATTATGGTTTCGGCAAGAACGTCTATTGGCTCTATGACTGTGACTCGAAATTCATGCAGGAACTGCCCGAACAGAAAAAACTATGACTATGTGGACAGTACCTATCACAAGGTCACAACGACCGGCGGTGAGTATTGCGCGTTCTGTTACGGCACGAATCACACCAAGAGCAGTGTTCTGGAACGGCATGACATGGAGAAAGAAATCCTTTCTCAGCCTGCCAATGGCCGGTTTGCCATCGTAGAGAAGTGCAAGGACTGCGACTACGCAAAATACGAGTATGTGGGTGCAAAGTCCGTTGTTGCCAGCTACTACGGTGTTGTGGACGGAGCACCGCACACCATCAGCGTGACAGACCTTTCTGATGCCGGTGTACGCACGGAAATCCGCTACGGCAACAGTGCAGACAGCTGCACAATGACCAGCGCGCCGAACTATACCGACAAGGGACAGTACGATGTGTATTATCAGATTACCTACACCTATCAGGGCGTAGAGATGACCGAGAATGGTGTAGCAAACGTCTGGCTGCATGATGAAACCACTAAGGACGACGGTAAGTGCAGCTGCGGCTGCTCTGACCCGAACTGCGGCTGCGAGGATAAAAACTGCGGCGGCAACTGCTGCACAGATAAAGGCTGCGGAGAAAAGCATCATTTCACGCTGCTGGATTCCGTAAAAAGCTTTCGGCTGCAAGACGCTGGGTTATGATCGCTATTTATGCACAGCCTGTGGAAAGATCGAAAAGCGCGATTATGTAGATTCTCTGGGTCATGTATGGCAGAGTGTAAAGATTCGCGAAGCCACCTGCGAAGCAGACGGCAAGCAGCTGGAGCTGTGCTCCCGCTGTGGTGAAATGAAAGAAACGGCAACGCCCAAGGGTGAGCACAAGTTTGAAACCCATTCGGTTGCGGCTACCTGCACCAATCCCGGCTATACCGTTCGTGAGTGCTCGATTTGCGGAGAGCGGCACATCGAAGATATTACTGCGACTCTGGCACACAAGTACGAAGACCATGTGATTCCCGCCACCTGTGAATATGGCGGCAAGACCATTCATCGCTGTGATGGCTGCGGCAGTGCAATCGCAACGGATTACACGGAACCGCTCGGTCATAGCTGGGACAAGGGCACTCTGGTGACGAATGCGACCTGTACCGGTGAGGGCGTGATGGAATATCACTGCGTTCGCTGCGGTGAGCACAAAATCGAGGGAAATGCTGCTGCCGGTCATATTCCCGGTTCTGCGGCCACCTGTACGGAGCCGCAACTTTGCACGAAATGCGGTGCGGTTCTGAATAAGGCACTGGGCCATGACTATAAGACCGAAATCACTAAGCCGACTTGTACGGAGATGGGGTACACCATGATGACCTGTACACGCTGCGGCGATTCCACCAAGACCGATTATACCAAGGCAACCGGTCACAAGCCGGGGGACTGGATCGTCGACAAGCAGCCTACTGCGGACTCCGAAGGCAGCAAGCACAAGGAGTGTACTGAGTGTGGCGAAAAGCTGGATACGCAGCCGATCGAGAAAATCTACAACAGCGGTACGACTGACAGCAAGGGCCAGGCTGTTGTGGGCGGTTATCTGGTGACGGTAACGGATACGGAGGATAAAACGCCTGTTTCCAATGCGTCCGTGGTGCTGAACAAGGACAACAGCATTTCCATCCGTCTGCCGAACAGCAGACTGCTGGACTATGATGACCAGACCACTGTTCTGGTACAGCTGGTAAAGGATAAGAGCGCCGTTCAGGGTATGCGTATCGCTGTGACCGACAAGAATGATAACTATGCAGCAGATCAGACCGACAAGACCGGTCAGATTACGGTTCCCATTGGAAACGGAAAGACCAACGAGGACGGCAAGGTTACGGAGGGTTATGAGGATGCAGATCGTGACCGCTGGACGCTGACGGTCAAGGTGGTTCGCACTGACACTGGACGTCCGATTCAGGGTTCTGAGGTATCCATTGGCAAGACCGGCAACATTACGGTTGAACTGCCCAAGGGCGTTGATATGGACAGCAAGCATCAGGTGACGGTAATCGTAACCGACCAGAAGAAGATGCCGCAGAAGAATATCAATGTGATCGTGAAGAACGATCTGGGTGACAAGGCCACCGGCAAGACTGATAAGAACGGTGAGGTTACGGTTCCCGAAGTCGAGAAAAACGGAACATCACAGCGCTTATGTCGTTGGCTATACGGATGGTACGTTCGAACCGGAACGCAACATGACCCGAAGCGAAGCAGCGGCGATTTTCGCACGACTGCTGGCGGATAAGAATGGGGACAGCATTTCTCCTGTGGCAAAGACCAAGTTCAGCGATGTGCCTGCGTATGCGTGGTACAGCGGCTATGTGAAATACCTGAACAACAACGGTGTGACCTATGGCCACAGCAAGACTATTTTTGCGCCGGACGAGCAGATTACCCGTGCCGAGTTTACAACTATGGCGGTCCGCTTCTTTGATGTGTACGGCGATGGTGATGCTGAAATCATGGAGCAGTTCAAGAGCTTTGATGATGTGAGCGACGGCTACTGGGCGGCAGAGTATATTAAGGCAGCTGCAAAGCATGGCTGGATTACCGGATATGGTGATGGTT
>VOFI01002289.1_pt1 | contig 10869 bp, 13 predicted proteins | sample 5384131 | NCBI WGS metagenome assembly VOFI01 (sample SAMN12384728, study PRJNA508395) | human gut metagenome | isolation source: healthy gut H | host: Homo sapiens
ACGACCTGGGCGGTGGCACATTCGATGTGTCTATTCTGGAACTGGGCGACGGCGTGTTCGAAGTGAAGTCCACCAATGGGGATACCCATCTGGGCGGCGACGACTTCGACAATGCAGTCATGAACTTCCTGGGCAGATACCTTCGCAAAAGAAAACGGCGTAGATCTGAGAGCAGACAAGATGGCGCTGCAGAGACTGAAGGAAGCTGCAGAAAAAGCCATAAGAAGGAACTGTCCAGCGCACAGACTACAAACATCAATCTGCCGTTCATCACAGTAACGGCTGATGGTCCGCTTCATCTGAACATGGATCTGACAAGAGCAAAATTCGATCAGCTGACTGCTGACCTGGTAAATAAATCAATCGAACCGATGAAGAAGGCCATGGCTGATGCAGGCGTATCAAATAACGACCTGGCAAAGGTAATCCTGGTCGGTGGTTCCACAAGAATTCCGGCAGTACAGGACGCAGTCAAGAAGGTTACAGGCAAAGAGCCGTTCAAGGGCATCAACCCTGACGAATGCGTGTCCATCGGTGCAGCTATCCAGGCCGGTGTACTGACTGGCGAAGTACACGATGTACTGCTGCTGGACGTTACTCCACTTTCCCTGTCCATCGAGACACTTGGCGGCGTTGCAACAAAGCTGATCGAAAGAAATACGACAATTCCTACAAAGAAGAGCCAGATCTTCTCAACTGCTGCTGACAATCAGACAGCCGTAGACATCCATGTAATGCAGGGTGAAAGAGAAATGGCTTCCGGCAATATTACGCTGGGACGTTTCCAGCTGACCGGTATCGCGCCAGCGCCTCGCGGTATTCCGCAGATTGAGGTTACTTTTGATATCGATGCCAACGGTATTGTAAACGTAAGCGCAAAGGATCTGGGAACTGGTAAGGAACAGAGAATCACAATCACTTCTTCCACAAACCTTTCTGAAGATGAAATCAATCAGAAGGTAAAAGAAGCAGAACAGTTCGCAGAAGAAGACAAGAAGAGAAAAGAAGAAATCGAAGAGAGAAACAAGGCTGAAAATCTGGTCTATGAGACAGAGAAGGCACTGAAAGAATTAGAAGGCAAGATTTCTGACGATGAAAAAGAAATCTGTTGAAGATGCGAAAGAAGAGCTGAAGAAGGCTCTGGAAGCAAATAATCCAGAGGACATCAAAGCCAAAACAGAAACTTTGACTGAGAAGTTCCACGCAATTTCCACAAAACTTTACGAGCAGGCACAGGCAGCAGGCGTAGATCCAAGTGCAGCTGGTTTTGACCCGAACATGGGTGCGGCAGGCGCCGGTCCAGATGCAGGCGCTGCCAATAACGGTCCTGCAGGGGATAACGTAGTTGATGCGGCCTCAATAAGTATGTGAAGTGTAAAACCTGTGGCGGCAGCGGTGCGGCACCGGGAACTTCTAAAAGTCATGTCCGAAATGCGGCGGAACAGGGAGATCAGAACGGCACAGAGAACTCCGCTGGGGACATTCCAGAGCGTATCTCCGTGTCCGGATTGTAACGGAACAGGAGAGAGATCAATGAAACACCGTGTCCGGACTGCGGCGGCAGCGGCAAGACGAGAGACAATGTAACGATTTCGTCAATATCCCGGCCGGTGTGGATAATGATTCTGTGATCCCGACTGGCGGGGGCGAACCTGGCGTCAACGGCGGTCCGGATGGAGATCTTTATATCGTGATCACGTGGAACCGCACAAGATATTTGAGCGCCGCGGACAGGGATCTGTGGCTGGAGATCCCGATCACATTCGATCAGGCAGCGCTGGGTGATGATATCATCGTACCGACACTGGAAGGCAAGGTTTCCTATAAAGTGCCTTCCGGAAACGCAGCCGGATACGATATTCCGCCTGAAGGGTAAAGGATCAAGAGCGTGCGCGGAAACCGCAAAGGGCGATCTTTATGCAAAAAGGTAAATCTGGAAGTTCCGACGAAGCTGAATTCCAAGCAGAAAAAAGATTTCTGCGATGGCGGAAAAGGTGACGGGAGAATGTTATCAGAAGAAGAGCAGCTTCCTGGATTCACTGAAAGAGTTCTTTCCTAGATAGCGCGAGCAAGAATCCTAAAAAGTATAAGGGTGTGTATCCAGAAAGGATATACACTCTTTTTATTGACAGAAAAATAGAATTTTGAAAAGAAGTCTTGACGACAAGGAAAAACAAGAATAGTATAAAACTGATATGAGATTGTTAGGAAAAATAAGGAAAACTCAATAGAAAATCTTTCAAACGGACCTGGCACAGAGGTTGGCACGCGGATGTTCACCAACAAGTATCTGATTCGTCTCTTGTGGCCCCTTTTGTGGAGCAGCTGCTGGTGTTTGCTATGGGATCGCCGATTCCTTTATGGTGGCAAGCGTTGGAGAAGAAGGTATCTGTGTTTCACTGGTAGATTCCATTATGATGCTTTTGATCACCATCATGACGGCACTGGCCACAGGTGGCGCAGTGGTAGTCGGTCAGTTCCTGGGACAGAAAAAAAGAAGCGGAGGCCAGAAAAGCAGGAGATCAACTGTTTGTTCGTTACGGCGCTTTTTTGATCATCGTTGCAGTCGCGTATATCTTTCGCAAGGGGCTTCTGCCGCTTGTTTTTGGCGATGTAGAACCGCAGGTCATGGCATACTGCGATACATATTATAAGATCGTAGTGGCAACGGTGCCTTTTGATCGCAGTCTACAATGCCGGCGCAGCTTTGTTTCGGAGTATTGGAAATTCCAAGATTGCCATGAAGATCTCGCTTCTGATGAACGTTATCAATATCAGCGGCAATGCTGTTTTGCTGTATGGATTTCATTGTGGTGTGGAGGGTGTCGCGATACCGACGCTGGCGGCATCGGTTCGTTGCAGCGCTGATTGTTATCAAAGCACTGCGAAATCCGGATCTGGCAGTTCATCTCAGCAGGCCTTTTTGTCTGGCGTCCAAACTGGAAGCTGATCAAAATATCTTACGGATCGGTATCCCAAACGGGATCGAAAACAGCATGTTCCAGCTGGGGAAACTGCTGCTTCTCAGCATGATATCTGGATTTGGAACAACGGCGATCGCAGCCAATGCGGTGGCAAATACTGTTGCGATGATCGCAGTTCTGCCTGGCATGGCTGTAGGATACGGCATTGTTTCCGTTATCAGCCAGTGCGTGGGCAGCGGCGACTATGAGCAGGTTCGCTATTACGGCAGGAAGCTGATAAAATGGGTCTATTTGCTGATGGGGATCGTGGATATCCTGATCATTTTGCTGATTCCGGTAATCATAGATCTTTATGGACTTTCGGAAGCGACGGGGATCTGGCCGGGAAAATCATCCTGTTCCATAATATCTGCGCTATCGTGATATGGCTGATTTCATTTTTGCTGTTTAACGTGTTGCGTGCCGCAAGCGATGTGATGTACACTATGATCATCGGCGTGGGATCCATGTGGGTCTTCCGTATCCTGTCAGGGTATCTGCTGGGATCGGTACTGGGCATGGGTGTATTCGGCGTCTGGGTCGCCATGATCATCGACTGGGTGGTAAGATCGGTATGTTTTCTTATCAGATATCATGGTGGAAAAATGGAAGCATCCGGCTGTACGGTAAGACTTTTGCAGCGCATTTTTGCAGAAGAACCGAGAAAGCCATCCATAGGAAATACAGGAGGAAATTATGCGTTATCTTGAATTAAAATAAATTGCAGGCATCCGAGCAGGGCGTGGAACAGATCACAGCACTGCTCCTTGGTATGGGGATCACGGAGATGTCCATCGATGACCCTCATGACATGGACGATATTTTGCAGAAAAAACATGAGTATGGCTGGGGATTATATAGAGGATGATCTAAAGGAAAATCTTTGATAGGGAGCCGGTGATTTCTCTGTACTTCGACGAGGCAGATCCGAAGGCGGGCACAGCAGATGGCTGTCATGGTCAAGGGTGGTATTTCGGCGCTGCAAAGACGTCAGCAGGCAGGCGAATTCGACAGCAGGCAGATCTCGGCAGTCTGACTGTTACAGAGAACATCGTGGACGATGGTGACTGGAAAGATAAGTGGGAAAGAGTTCTTCGCCGACTAAAGTAACGGATCGCATCGTGGTAAAGCCGACCTGGGAAGAATATACGCCGAAGGAAGATGAGCTGGTTGATTGAGATCGATCCGGGGATGGCTTTTGGGACGGGGACATGAGACGACGTCGTTTTGCATGAAGCTGATGGAAAAGTATCTTTGGGGAACATCCGGAAGAGAAGAAGATCCTGGACGTGGGCTGCGGTTCGGGTATCCTTTTCTATCTGTGGAGCTCTGCTGGGAAGCCGTGAGATCCTGGGCATTGAAATCGATGAGGATGCGGTGCGTGTAGCTCGTGAAAATGTGGAAGAAAACCATGTGGAGGATGCTGTCAAAGTCATGCAGGGCGACCTTTACTAAAGGCGTGGATTTCAAGGTGGATGTGATCGTGGCAAATCTCATGGCGGATCTTGTGGATGCTTCTTTCCGGAGGATGCCAGAAAGCACCTGACGGAGGACGGCATATCCATTTCTTCCGGTATTCTGGTAGAAAAAGAGGAAATGGTATCGGCGGCGATCCGCGAGGCAGGCTTTCGTATCGTAGAGATTGCAGAGGACGGTGAATGGTGTGCCATCGCGGCGGCGGTACCGGAGGTATGATCATGAAGGGTTCACGTGGATGACGGCAAAGGCAGTTATCAGAGCCGGGTATTTTTCCAATGTGCAGAAATCGTGATTTTTTGATGCAAAACAGAAAATTGGCTGTGAATGAGCCGTAGAAATTGGATCATGGCTAAGAAATCGCAAAAGAAGGTAAAATTATCTTAATAGACGATTTTTAGTTAAAAATTTATCAAAATCACCATGACTTGCAAGTGCGGTGTTGTCATTTCCCGGTCAAGTTGCGGAAGTTCTTTTAGGCTCAACTTGGTTCTGGCAACATTTTTTAAAGGCAGCGACTGCTATGAGTAAGGATTAGTTTCAGAGTAGAAATCAATATATGTTTATGCTATAATCAGTTATCTTATTAGTGAAATAATAGAGATGGTGTAACAGCTGTTCTTGATGGGCAGTAGCGTCTGACATCTATATATATTGGCCTTAAGGGATCCTATGCATATCGCTTAAAAATATAAGCAAAAAGGAAAAGTGAAAACGCATATCCTGTCAGATATCTTTACTTAAACTTGATTGATGATGCACAGGATGAAACTAATAAATATGTAGAAGTTCAGGAACACTACGGAGGATGCTTATACGGGATAAGAAGAACGGAGGTGTAGCTGCATTATGATTTTCTGCTTTTCAGGCACAGGAAACAGCCGATATATAGCAAGGCGATTTGCTGAAGCGTTGAAGGATACGGTAGTAGATCTTAATGCCAAAATTAAAGCGCAGGATAATTCGTTGATACAGACGGGTAAAGATGTGATCATTGTGGTTCCAACATATGCGTGGCGCATTCCACGGGTCGTATCAGAATGGCTTACAAAAACAGAACTGGCATCTGCCGAGTGTATTTGGTTTGTGATGGATTGTGGCAGCGAGATTGGAAATGCTGCAAAATATAATAGGTATCTTGCAGAGCAGATGAAGCTGAGATATATGGGAACGGCACAAAGTCGTTATGCCGGAGAACCACATTGCCATGTTTGGCGTACCGGAGGCAGAGGAAGCTGTGAAAATTGTGGAGAAAGCAAACCCTGATATTGAAGCCGCTATCGCAAGCATTAAGGCGGGACAAGAGTTCCCTGCACCTCGCAATAATATGTATGACCACATTATGAGTGAACTTGTGAATCCTATTTTTATCAGCTAATAGTCAAGGCTGACTCGTTTTATGCGAGTGAGATCTGTATTGGTTGCGGACAATGTGTTTTAAAATGTCCATTGAACAACGTTCAGTTACGGAATGGGAAGCCCGTGTGGGGTAAGAAATGTACACACTGCATGGCTTGTATTTGCTATTGTCCTACGAAAGCTATTGAGTACGGGAAGAAGAGCAGGGAAACCACGCTACTGCTTTGAGAAATTGGAATTAAAATAGTTTTGTAAATTAGGCAGAACTTATGAAGACGTATCAGAAGCCGGTGGAAGAATAGCACGAATGTTGAAATTATAGAAGAGGAAAATATATGAGCAGATTTTTTGTTGCTCCAGAAGATGTGGGGGCGGAATACATTACCATAGAAACAGGGAAGATCTTCATCATATGAACAAGGTGCTCCGGCTGAAAGCAGGCGATGAGATCGATGTGTCCGATGGTGACATGTGGGAGTATCATGGGAAGATTTTGTCTCTTGAGCCAGAGTGCCGCCAGGTGGAGATCCTGGACAAGCAGAAATTTTCGGCAGAGCCGGGAGACAAAGATCACTTTGTTTCAGGGAATCCTCAAAGTGGGGCAAGATGGAGCTGATCGTGCAGAAAGCCGTGGAGCTGGGTGCCTGCGGGATCGTACCGGTGTTTATGGATCGGACGGTAGTGACGGATAAAGGGAACTTCGGCAAGAAGATCCAAAGGTGGCAGAAGGTTTTCAAATGAGGCGGTAAAAGCAGTGCAAGCGTGGGATCATCCCGCAGATAGAAAACGCTATTAAGATGCCGGAGGTGATCCAGCGGTTTGCAGGATTCGACCTGGTGCTGTTCCCTTATGAAAACGAAGACGGGACGACCATCAAGGAGGTGCTGCAGGCCGCTGGCAGGTGGATCGGATGAAGAGGCCAGTACGGCGGCTTGGCAATGCCGGGAAATCGGCCAGGCCGGAAAACATCGCCATCATCATGGCCCGGAGGGCGGCTTTTTTCTGAAAAAGAAGCCCAGCAGATCGTAGAGGCGGGTGGCAAGTCGGTTTCTTTGGGGAAGACTACTTTGCGAACGGAGACGGCAGGACTTGCAGCCATCGCCATGACGCTGTATTGAGCTGGAACTGTAGACTGCACGAAGACAGTGAGCGTGTGACGAGGGATGCAGGAAGATAGTGGATGCATGGTGAAAGCTTTGCAGGAAACTGGGTGGTACAAAACAGGGAATTAAATAACGGTAAAAACAAGAAGTGTACTTTCGCAGGAGACATACACTTTTTTTGTGCCAGTGAGAAACTTTTTGCAATCAGATATTTATGCGGATTCATTACCTTTATGCTTGTTGTTTTGTTCTAGCAGAGGAAATAGGAAAAAAGTATAATTTACGGAAAGAGAGAGGGCAAATTCTTTATAGATTTATTCACTGTTATTTTTATCACTTGAGGAGGCATTATTATGGAATCCAGCAATGTAAACATTAAACAGACAGTTGGGTATGCGGGAAGGGATCACCATTACTACTGGTACGGTAATCGGTGGGGCCTGTTCACCACCGGTGCGAACTGTGTCGGTATCATGGGTGCAGGAATCATCCTTCATCATTTATCGGACTGTTGATCTGTATTTTACCTGCACTGATGTATGCGGAAATGGGCGCTGCGCTGCCGTATGCAGGCGGTACTTACAACTACGCCAAGAGAGCTATCAGTTCTGCCGGTGGCAAATATCTCTGCATGGCATTATCTGATGGCACTGATCCGCATGCTGCTCCACAGAGTCGCTGGCGTTCTCCAACTACTTCTCCTGGATCTTTAAGGGAATGGGAATGAAGTTGCCATCGACAACCGGATCATCGCAGCTGTGCTGATGTTCCTGTTCGTATTTATAAATTATCGTGGCGTTAAATTATCCGGAAGATGGCAGAACGCTTTCGTGTTCTTCTTCTGGTCGGTATCTGCTGTATGGATGCTGGTTATGATCCACAATATCAATTTTTCGAAATTATCTGCCGGAAACACCGACAACATTCCGGGATTCAAGGCATGGGTCGAGATCCTGACATGGATCTGGTGGTGTTATGCCGGATTTGAAACATGTGTTGGTATGGGCGGCGAAATAAAATATCCGCAGATCAACATCCCGCGTGCACTGTTCCTGGCGCCATTCTGTTATCTTCATGTAAATGCGCTGTTCCAGTGGTTCCTGGCTGGTCTGGTACCGGCTGCTTCCACAGTGCTTGGCAGAAGCTGCTGCACCGTATGCAGAAGGATTGCAGATGGCTGGATATATGGGATTCCCGATCGTATTGTTTTGCATTGGCGTTGCATTCGGCGGAGATTTTTCCACGATGAACCCTGGTATCGAAGCTCGTCCCGCTACATCTACCAGACAGGATGGTTGCCTGCCGAGTATTCGAAAACTCCATCCGAAATTCCGTACACCGTATATTGCGATTTTAACAGTAGGTATCATTTTTCCTGCTGATCCTGACCAACTCCATCGCATTCGTTGTCAGATCAATATCTGCTCCCTGTTCTGGTGCTATATCATCCGGATTCATTTCCTTCTGGGAACTGCGCAGAAAAGAACCCGGAACTGAAGCGTCCGTATAAAGCTCCATGGCCGGTATTCTCGCGACTGTCAGCAGCATTATCATATATGCTCTGATGATGTGGAGCTGCGGCTGGGTACATGTAGGAATCAGTTTTATCATCACAGCATGCAGCCTGGTGGTATTCTACCTCTTCGCAAGAAAGGGAAGCATTTGGGAAGAAATCAAAGAACTGCAGGCAAAAGAAGCTATACTATGCTGGAAGAAGATGTTCCATCTGCTGAAGAAAATCCAAGATGGATAAGGATTTTACAAGATCTGGAAGATCGCAGTCAGCATTCTGACCGTACTGATCATCCTGCTGTACGTCGTTTCCTTCCTGCTGAAATAAGGGGGATCTATGGTATAATATAGTCACGGCCTGCAGTATATGAAACAATGGAGCGGTATTATGTATCAACAATTCCAGCAACAACAGAATACAGGATTATTCCAAATCCTTATGCTGCCAGCCGGGGCTATTATTCTGATGAATTACATTACAGAGAAGTATATCTTACGCAGCGTGATCCGGCTTTACAAGGATCGTATCCATGTGCTATGAAGCGTTCCCGAAAAGTCGCGGGTCAGCATTCCGGTAATTCCGGATGGCTGCGTTGATGTGGTTCTGGCATTCAGCAATGACTTTTTGTCAGGGAATCTCGGTTTGCGGCACGATCAGTACATTATATGCGATGGATTTTCAGGAGAGCGATTACATTTTCGGTATGCGTTTTCTTCCTGGAAAGTTTCCTCCGAGCTTATGGGGAGACACCAGTTCTTTCATGGATGAACAGCATGATCTTGCTCTTCATGTAAGAGAGTGGAAGTTCATCGATGCGATGCGGCAGCGTCTGCAAATTTTTATGAGCGGGGTCGCTTTTGGCCAGGGGAGTATCTCTCTCTGAATTCGCCCGTTCGATGAATACAAGGAGATGCTGGCAGCAGCACACGGTGCATATAGATCTGCAACAGTGGCGGAAATGTCGGGATCGAGGGATCTCACAGGAACTGGTATACAGTCCGCGATATGTAGAGCGGGTTCCCAAAGTTTTACACCGATTCAGTCCCAAAAATGTGCCGCCTGGTGCGGGCACAATAAAGTTTGCTGATGCTGCTTTTGCAGCAAGGGAATTTTCGAAAACCATGATTTTACTCTGGAATGCGGATACGCTGATCTGAGTCACATGAACAGGGAACTGAAGTCAGTTCTGGGAGTGATGCCAAAGATGGTCGGACGTGAAGATTTGTATCTGGGAAGTATGAAAACTTCACAGACTGTATATAATTTTAGGAATTAGTAATAGGGAAATTTTATGAGTAAGACATATTATGATTATGCGGAAGTGGACTGGGAGCAGAAGTACCTGGACCTGGATACCGGCGTGAGGATGGCATATTATGAATGTGGTCAAAGGACGGTAAGACGGTGCTGCTGATCCATGGCGTGACCGATGGCTGCGTGGCATGGGCGCAGATCGCACCTGTTCTGGAAAAAGCTGGCTGCCATATATCGTGGAATATCGTGGCAATGGACCGATAAGCCCGACATGGGTCCTTTTGGTTATACGGGCGAACTGCTTGCAGGCGATATAATTGATTTTATCGAGAAACAGGATCTGCAGGAAATCCATGTTGTAGGGCACTCCTTCGGGTCACTGATCACACACAGATACTAGCTGTAAAGATCCCGCAGCGGTGTGCGGACTACGTGCTTATCGATACGGCGGTAGATTGCAGGAATAATCCGGTGATTCTGAGTGTCCGCAATGGAGATGGGGACGGATTTAAGGGGCTGGATCATTATCCGGATGGACTTCCGATTCGTTTCTACAGGAGTGGACAGCTATGGGGAATGAATCTAAATCGTTCCGGGCTGCGGCGCTGGAACACGAAGGCAGATGCCGATGGTCTCCTGGAAAAATCTGATGGATGGGCTTTTGCAGTTCAACAGCACTGCTTTTTTATCGGAGATATCCATGGGGATGTTCTGGTGCTGTGGAAGAACGTGTAAGATGAAGAAGGAGTTGACAGGTACCTTCACCCAATATCCTCTGAAACTGGCATGGGCAATTATTCGATACACAAGAGCCAGGGCATGACTTTCGACAAGCTTTCGCTCGATCTGAGCCGAGGATGTTCGCAGCTGGCCAACTCTATGTGGCACTCAGCCGTGTACGTACACTGGAAGGTCTTTATCTCAAAAAACATTATTCCCTCAGTATGCTCACACTAGCCGTGAAGTCCACTTACGCAAGCGAAAGTACAATAACGAACAGCAATCGATAACGAGATTGAGAGCGGAAAGGCAGTTTATAGTGCTCTTCAGCAAAATGACACGACGAAGCAACAAAGCAGTATCTGATGCTCGTGACAAAGAAAGCTGAGAATGGCGACTTCAAGGAGGCGATGCAGCAGGCAAAACGTTTATGGACATACTAGTATGTGACGAGCACCTGTATGGTTTGATAGAGGACATT
>VOFI01001699.1_pt1 | contig 10833 bp, 10 predicted proteins | sample 5384131 | NCBI WGS metagenome assembly VOFI01 (sample SAMN12384728, study PRJNA508395) | human gut metagenome | isolation source: healthy gut H | host: Homo sapiens
CACGGAATAGGTCTGCAATCCCAGGTTATCCCCATTGAACAGAGTCTTGGCAGAGAAAGCCATCACCTTGCCGTACTCCTTCACCATCGGAATCAGGCCAATCTTCTCGATTTCAGAGATCTCACTCTTTTTCAGGTTGAATGCAACCCCGTCCACCTCACTCATGGAACCGTACTTCTTTCCGGCGGTAACCTGTGCCATTACCGTCTTGTACACACTGCCCGCCAACGCCGCAGAAGGAGGAATCAACAAATCTTCCGTTTCACCCAGTTCCGCATAACGTCCGCGTCCCACCAGGTAATTGCAGGTCATACATACATTGGACTTGTACACATCGCCTCCCGAAAGGTTGGAGTCAAAGAACATTTCTATAACGTCATCCGGCTTTTCCAAATCAGCGAAATCGGTGTAAATCATTACCTTGTTGTCATGTGCTATCTTTGCCCATTTTTCAATCACCTTGTTGGAACCCAAATACCCGGAATAACCAAAAAGAGTAGTTGGTACGCAAGTCCAACCGGTCGTAGTTGGCACGCAGCTCGTCCGCAATGGCGTCGATGAAGAAAGAGTTGTCCAGGTCGGTGAGCTGCTCCATGGAAGCATTGACAATGGAAATGTTCTTAATCTTGTCGGAATCCGTATTCTTGTAGAAAAGCATGACCGTACGGTATGACTTCTCCAACTGTTTCACCTCTTCCACCGCCTTCAACTGGTTCTGGGAAAGCAGATCGGAAACGGCCGCCGATTTCTTCTGGCACAGTTCGATCATTTCGCTGATGGACTTGTTGCCTTGCAGCATGTCCACCCACATTTCGAGCCGTTTTTCCAGCTCCTTGCGCTCACCCGCCCGTTCAGGATCGGAAAGGAAAATGTTACGGCGCGCCTTGCGCTCCGGGTTCAGGTTCTGTATGCCGTCCACAGAGGACTCCAGGACATTGAAACCACCAAACTTAGCCAGGACCTGCAATTCTGCATTCAGATTTCTGGACTGCGCCACAGCCTGTTGCTGCTGTACGGCAGCTTCTCTTTGTGTATTCTGTTCGCTCATAACTATCATTCATTTGCAGGGTTAGACTTCTCGTTTTTCTTTAAATCGTCCAGCATGGCAGAAAGCGCATTGACGAAAGCCCCGCGTGTCTCCGGATTTTCCAGTACCCGTTGCAACACCTTGTTGGAGCGCAATGACTTCTCCATCCTGTCCGCAAACTGTTTCTCCGCATTCAGCCCGGACAGGAAAGGACTTTGCTCCGTCATTTTCTTGACAGAAAAGTCCCCCACATTGTGAAAACGGAAGTTTTCCTCCACGGGAGCCCCCTCCGCATCCGAGAACTCGATATCTATTTCCGGCCGGAAATGTGCAAACACTTCGTCGATGTTGGTCAAGCCTGCGATCACTTCGGGAGCCACCGGTTCGTCTTTAGTCAACTGCTCCACCAATAATGTCCGGTTTTGTGGAATTTCCGCAATGCCTTCGGAGGCGTCAATCTTCACTTCGTTTCCGCCGATTCCGTAATTTCCAAGGTCCAAACTTATTCAATTTTAAATTAAAAATATATGTTAATTAAATCTCTGTCAATTGAAAATACCCCTTTTCTTCTGGCCTTCGCCAGCTGCATGTCCGGATTGTCCACCAATTCCTTCCAGTCGTCCCCGAGCCACTCCCGGAGCTGTCCTTCCAAAATCGAGACATCAAGCGGGGAACGTACCTGTCTTCCTGTGTGAAGAGCCAGATGTGCCGCGTAAGTGAACGTGGAACTCCGCCTGATTTCCCCGGAAGGTAACTCCCCCCGGACAGGGCGAGCAAAAAATACTCGAAAGCCTGTTCCATCTTCCCATCCTCGTAGCGCAGGAAACCACACATGCGGTAGCCTTCCATGACATAATAAGGGTCTTTTTGCGTGATGGCTTTCCGTGCCATCCCTTCATACAAGGCAACCGCCTCCTGTTTTTTTTCCCGACTGTCAGAATCGCCGCTTTCATGGATACGGCCATTTTCCAATAACTGTATCCTGCCGCTTCGCCACTTTCCATCGCCTTCTCCGCCTCTTTGATGGTCGCATCACTGTACTTCATGCTATGCCTGTATTCCCGGATCGCGTAACACGCCTCAGACGCTATGAACAGAGCGGAAGTCCGGATATTCGTATCCTTCATTTCTTTGGAAATATCCAATAGTTTTCGGATTTCCCTGTCCAATAATTTCCAATCCTGCTTTTGTGTACAATCCATGACAACCGTCACCTGCTGCTTGAACCGGTTTTCAGGCGCAATCAGGTCATTACCGCTATCCGACCGTGCCATCCGGTTATGCAATGCCGCCGCCATATCGAACCGGGGGCGTATGCAAACCACCTCCCGGGACTCGTCCAGCCTGACATTCCTGTTCCCTCTCAAATCAATGGTTGTCATCCGGATTCCCTGCGGGACGCCCTCTTTCAGCACATTGCCGAACCATCCTGTCCGGGAGCACCCCTTTCCTGTTCCGGAGGAAAGTACAGACAGAAAAAGGCATCATCCAACCGGGAGATACATGCCTTGAAACGCAACATCTCTCTCCACAAGTTGCCCGCCGTATGTTCAACCGACACATCGGGGGTATATTCTTCCCTCAACAGCCCGTCGTGCCGCAGAGCCCTGAGAATATCATACTTCTCCTCAACCTTTTCCGAGAACCAACCCGCATATTCCTGCCAGAGCTGTTCGGCGTATTCCTCGTCATCCCCCTTATACGGAGTATCAAAACGAAAGAATATATCGTCGAACCGTCCTACCGGAGAACGTTCTATTTCCAGAAACCTGTCCACCAGGTCCACATCATTCTGACCGACAATCCATACAGACAGTTTCCAGTCCCTGTTACCGGCTATATCCGCCCAGTAATCGACCGCTTTGTAATATTCCTGTATAACAGATGCAGATGCTCCCATAACCAACCGGATTACGTATTGATTTTTACCATTCCTCCCGAAACCGCCACATCCGCCGTGCCTTCTATTACGAGGTTCGTACCGTTGAGCGTCCCAGTCCGGGTGGTCAGGTCATATTCTTTGGCCGCTTCCATTTTTATATTGGTACCGCTTCCACTGATTATATTCTTCTCGCTGCTGAGTACCATGTTCTCGTTGCCGGACAACAACGTCACGCTTTTCCTGCCTTCAATGGAAATGGTATCCGCCTGCAAGCCTATCGACTTTTCGTCCATTATGATGACCGATTCATCCTCGTTGGTAATGGTAACGCTTTTTTTCGCCATGACGGTAATGGCATCCGTGCCGTCCAGCAGAATCAGCTGCTTTCCCGTCCGGTCAGTAATGACGATACTTCCCGTCTCATCATCGAAAACGATGGCGTTACCGCTGCGTGTGATGATGCTTTTGGTCTTGTTGTTCTCATCGCCACCTTTTCCTGAAGCGGAATGGAACATAGCTCCGTCACATAAGGGCGGTCCGGATTGCCGTGCTCGTACCCCACCATGACCTGGTCACCGACTTCGGGAACAAACACCCATCCGCGATTTTGGGAACCGCATCGCTTACTCCCGCATTCGGACTCTGCATCCTGATCCAATTGGTTGTCTTATCATTCTTCTGCCAGTCGAAAGCTACTTTCACGCGTCCCTGCCCCTTCTCATCATCGTTCTTCCTTACCGTAGCCAGTTCCGGCAACGCCAGCGGAAGCCTCACATCGGGGACAGGGATATGTACCGTACCGTCCGGAATACCGACGAAGGAGTTCGTATAGTGTCCGTCACGGCGTACCTCGTGCACGACTTCGACAATGCGGAACTTTCCTAAAGGAGACAGACCCATCCTGTCAGGGGAAAGAGACATCAATGATTTCGCCGATCCTGATCCGACAAGTCTTTCCTATACCCTTTATATTCAACAGATTGGCTCCAGATTCGTTTCTGACGACTTTCATCTGCTCGTCCAATCCTGCCTTGTCCGTTATATGAGGATTGGCTGCCGAGGTTGTTTTTGCGGCGTATGCCTTTTCGGAGCAACCGTGCGCAATGGACTGAAGATCGTTCATACCATCCGGTTTGGCGGGCGTATCTGCATTATGCTGTTTGTTCTCCTGCGCTACATAATCGTATCTTGCAGATTTTCCCGGTATCAGGTTGGCAACCAAACGCACTTCTTCCAGATCCATGTCGTAAACGATTTTCTCCGTATTGTCCTTCTCCGGCTTTCCGAAATACACTTTTGTCCCATCATAATAGAACCACTCCCCATAGAGTGCCGAGAGGCGGTTCATGAAGTCAAAGACGCTCTCATTATACTGCGCCATATAAGGTATAGGCGTCGCATACTTGGGGTTGGAAACCAGGTTGACCTTTCCATATTCCTGTGTCGCCTCCTTTATTATGGTGGAAAGGGACTGGTCCATCCATGAGTCGAGTGTCCTGTTGTTCTCATAGAGTATCGTAGGGCTTGCTCCGTGAATGGCCACTCCGCCCGCCTCACCCATGCTTCCGACCATTTCCACCTGAGTGATGACACCCTCGAAGTCATAACTTTCGCCCGTCTGCTTGTGGGCGAACGAGATGCTGACGGTCTCCCCGATGTAATTGATGAATTTTTCCGGGGTTTGTTGGAACGTATTGTTAGGCGACAGATAATTCACCACCACGGTAAAGGCGTGATGCCGGTTAAAACCCTGACGGAGACACAATGAAACGAACTTCTGTTCCTCTCCTTTCACTGTCACCTTGGTAGTTACCAAATTCAGAAAACTTGCTCCCATACTATCTTTTGCTATGAAAATTAATTAATCAATCCGACCAGTCGGTATGTTTTTTGGTGCCGAAATAACCGGAATTGGTATATTCCGGCACCTTAAAAACTTTGATTAGGAAACAACCGTTAGTTGTTTTCCGGCCAATCCTGTGTAAACGTAGCCTCGTCCATTTTCACGGTCTGTGCGGAAATGGCGAACTTGACTGTCATCGGATAGGGGTTGGCCACATTCAGTGCCTCCTCGTATTCCACCACGTAACCGTTCTCAAATACCAGTTCCTTCATCTTGGCATCCTCATCCGCTTTCTTGAAGACGATGTTTCCGTTTACAGGCTGGTACTGCTTGAACATTTTATCCAGCACAATGGTATCGGGAGTCGATTCGACTTCCACATAGATTGTGCCACCATAAATGTCAGATGCCGGACGACCTTTGGGGTCCACATCACGATTGAACTTGACTCTCCAGTTCAATACATCAAACTCTCTTGAGTCCGAGAACTTAAATGACGCTTTAAATGCCATAGTCTCAAAGTTTTAAATTAAACAATAAATTGATTTTGAAATATCCGGTCAGAGGCGGTCTGTTGTTACCCTGTCTTTGTCCTTCAATTTCTGCGCCCAATATATGGCATTTTCTGAAAACTACAAAGAACTTTCGAGGATTTTTTCTTGTTTTTGTTGGAAACATGCTCACAAGCATAAAAAACAACGGTCAAAAATAGCTGGATTATTTTTTTTGCCTTATATTTGCAATGTTCTCCTGCGCAATTTTTAAATCTTAATGATTATACTTTCCCGGCGAGCTGGCTAACCGTGACCAGAACGAACTGAACGAAATCCGCCGCCAGTGGGTTCTGGCTTTCCGGGAAAACGGGATCACCACAATGGAACAGGTTAACGCAGGAATGCGCGTAGCCCGTCGGCAGAATCGACCATTTCTGCCATCACCCGGGCAGTTTGTTGCATGGTGCCGGGAAGAAGCATCCGTTATCGCCGGACTGCCAAACGTCAGCGAGCTGGTTGATATGGTTTACGAGAGTATTGCCGGAAGCGAGGCCTGTATCCGGATGCGGAGTGCTTATCCGATGGAAATCAAATGCGCACTACTGGCTGGTTACCAACCTGTATCAGAACATGCGGGCCAATGCGCTTACTGATGCGGAATTACGCCGTAAGGCCGCAGATGAGCTTGTCCATATGACAGCGCGAATTAACCGTGGTGAGACGATCCTGAACCAGTAAAACAACTTCCTGTCATGGGCGGCAGACCTCTAAATCGTGTTCAGGCGCTGGCGAAGATCGCAGAAATCAAAGCTAAGTTCGGACTGAAAGGAGCAAGTGTATGACGGGCAAAGAGGCAATTATTCATTACACTGGGGACGCATAATAGCTTCTGTGCGCCGGACGTTGCCGCGCTAACAGGCGCAACAGTAACCAGCATAAGTCAGGCCGCGGCTAAAATGGCACGGGCAGGTCTTCTGGTTATCGAAGGTAAGGTCTGGCGAACGGTGTATTTACCGGTTTGCTACCAGGGAAGAACGGAAGGAAAGATGAGCACGAACCTGGTTTTTAAGAGTGTCGCCAGAGTGCCGCGATGAAACGGGTATTGGCGGTATATGGAGTTAAAAGATGACCATCTACATTACTGAGTTAATAACAGGCCTGCTGGTAATCGCAGGCCTTTTTATTTGGGGAGAGGGAAGTCATGAAAAAACTAACCTTTGAAATTCGATCTCCAGCACATCAGCAAAACGCTATTCACGCAGTACAGCAAATCCTTCCAGACCCAACCAAACCAATCGTAGTAACCATTCAGGAACGCAACCGCAGCTTAGACCAAAACAGGAAGCTATGGGCCTGCTTAGGTGACGTCTCTCGTCAGGTTGAATGGCATGGTCGCTGGCTGGATGCAGAAAGCTGGAAGTGTGTGTTTACCGCAGCATTAAAGCAGCAGGATGTTGTTCCTAACCTTGCCGGGAATGGCTTTGTGGTAATAGGCCAGTCAACCAGCAGGGATGCGTGTAGGCGAATTTGCGGAGCTATTAGAGCTTATACAGGCATTCGGTACAGAGCGTGGCGTTAAGTGGTCAGACGAAGCGAGACTGGCTCTGGAGTGGAAAGCGAGATGGGGAGATCGGGCTGCATGATAAATGTCGTTAGTTTCTCCGGTGGCAGGACGTCAGCATATTTGCTCTGGCTAATGGAGCAAAAGCGACGGGCAGGTAAAGACGTGCATTACGTTTTCATGGATACAGGTTGTGAACATCCAATGACATATCGGTTTGTCAGGGGAAGTTGTGAAGTTCTGGGATATACCGCTCACCGTATTGCAGGTTGATATCAACCCGGAGCTTGGACAGCCAAATGGTTATACGGTATGGGAACCAAAGGATATTCAGACGCGAATGCCTGTTCTGAAGCCATTTATCGATATGGTAAAGAAATATGGCACTCCATACGTCGGCGGCGCGTTCTGCACTGACAGATTAAAACTCGTTCCCTTCACCAAATACTGTGATGACCATTTCAGGCGAGGGAATTACACCACGTGGATTGGCATCAGAGCTGATGAACCGAAAGCAAAGCCAAAGCCGGAATCAGATATCTTGCTGAACTGTCAGACTTTGAGAAGGAAGATATCCTCGCATGGTGGAAGCAACAACCATTCGATTTGCAAATACCGGAACATCTCGGTAACTGCATATTCTGCATTAAAAATCAACGCAAAAAAATCGGACTTGCCTGCAAAGATGAGGAGGGATTTGAAGCGTGTTTTTTAATGAGGTCATCCACGGGATCCCATGTGCGTGACGGACATCGGGAAACGCCAAAGGAGATTATGTACCGAGGAAGAATGTCGCTGGACGGTATCGCGAAAATGTATTCAGAAAATGATTATCAAGCCCTGTATCAGGACATGGTACGAGCTCAAAAGATTCGATACCGGCTCTTGTTCTGAGTCATACGAAATATTTGGAGGGGGCAGCTTGATTTCGACTTCGGGAGGAAGCTGCATGATGCGATGTTATCGGTGCGGTGAATGCAAAGAAGATAACCGCTTCCGACCAAATCAACCTTACTGGAATCGATGGTGTCTCCGGTGTGAAAGAACACCAACAGGGGTGTTACCACTACCGCAGGAAAAGGAGGACATGTGGCGAGACAGCGACGAAGTATCACCGACATAATCTGCGAAAAACTGCAAATACCTTCCAACGAAACGCACCAGAAATAAACCCAAGCCAATCCCAAAAGAATCTGACGTAAAAACCTTCAATTACACAGCTCACCTGGCCAGGATATCCGGTGGCTAAGATATCGTGCGAGGAAAACAAGGTGATTGACCAAAATCGAAGTTACGAACAAGAAAAGCGTCGAGCGAGCTTTAACGTGCGCTAACTGCGGTCAGAAGCTGCATGTGCTGGAAGTTCACGTGTGTGAGCACTGCTGCGCAGAACTGATGAGCGATCCGAATAGCTCGATGCACGAGGAAGAAGATGATGGCTAAACCAGCGCGAAGACGATGTAAAAACGATGAATGCCGGAATGGTTTCACCCCTGCATTCGCTAATCAGTGGTGGTGCTCTCCAGAGTGTGGAACCAAGATAGCACTCGAACGACGAAGTAAAGAACGCGAAAAAAGCGGAAAAAGCAGCAGAGAAGAAACGACGACGAGAGGAGCAGAAACAGAAAGATAAACTTAAGATTCGAAAACTCGCCTTAAAGCCCCGCAGTTACTGGATTAAACAAGCCCAACAAGCCGTAAACGCCTTCATCAGAGAAAGAGACCGCGACTTACCATGTATCTCGTGCGGAACGCTCACGTCTGCTCAGTGGGATGCCGGACATTACCGGACAACTGCTGCGGCACCTCAACCCGATTTAATGAACGCAATATTCACAAGCAATGCGTGGTGTGCAACCAGCACAAAAGCGGAAATCTCGTTCCGTATCGCGTCGAACTGATTAGCCGCATCGGGCAGGAAGCAGTAGACGAAATCGAATCAAACCATAACCGCCATCGCTGGACTATCGAAGAGTGCAAGGCGATCAAGGCAGAGTACCAACAGAAACTCAAAGACCTGCGAAATAGCAGAAGTGAGGCCGCATGACGTTCTCAGTAAAAAACCATTCCAGACATGCTCGTTGAAACATACGGAAATCAGACAGAAGTAGCACGCAGACTGAAATGTAGTCGCGGTACGGTCAGAAAATACGTTGATGATAAAGACGGGAAAATGCACGCCATCGTCAACGACGTTCTCATGGTTCATCGCGGATGGAGTGAAAGAGATGCGCTATTACGAAAAATTGATGGCAGCAAATACCGAAATATTTGGGTAGTTGGCGATCTGCACGGATGCTACACGAACCTGATGAACAAACTGGATACGATTGGATTCGACAACAAAAAAGACCTGCTTATCTCGGTGGGCGATTTGGTTGATCGTGGTGCAGAGAACGTTGAATGCCTGGAATTAATCACATTCCCCTGGTTCAGAGCTGTACGTGGAAACCATGAGCAAATGATGATTGATGGCTTATCAGAGCGTGGAAACGTTAATCACTGGCTGCTTAATGGCGGTGGCTGGTTCTTTAATCTCGATTACGACAAAGAAATTCTGGCTAAAGCTCTTGCCCATAAAGCAGATGAACTTCCGTTAATCATCGAACTGGTGAGCAAAGATAAAAAAATATGTTATCTGCCACGCCGATTATCCCTTTGACGAATACGAGTTTGGAAAGCCAGTTGATCATCAGCAGGTAATCTGGAACCGCGAACGAATCAGCAACTCACAAAACGGGATCGTGAAAGAAATCAAAGGCGCGGACACGTTCATCTTTGGTCATACGCCAGCAGTGAAACCACTCAAGTTTGCCAACCAAATGTATATCGATACCGGCGCAGTGTTCTGCGGAAACCTAACATTGATTCAGGTACAGGGAGAAGGCGCATGAGACTCGAAAGCGTAGCTAAATTTCATTCGCCAAAAAGCCCGATGATGAGCGACTCACCACGGGCCACGGCTTCTGACTCTCTTTCCGGTACTGATGTGATGGCTGCTATGGGGATGGCGCAATCACAAGCCGGATTCGGTATGGCTGCATTCTGCGGTAAGCACGAACTCAGCCAGAACGACAAACAAAAAGGCTATCAACTATCTGATGCAATTTGCACACAAGGTATCGGGGAAATACCGTGGCGTTGCAAAGCTTGAAGGAAATACTAAGGCAAAGGTACTGCAAGTGCTCGCAACATTCGCTTATGCGGATTATTGCCGTAGTGCCGCGACGCCGGGCGCAAGATGCAGAGATTGCCATGGTACAGGCCGTGCGGTTGATATTGCCAAAACAGAGCTGTGGGGAGAGTTGTCGAGAAAGAGTGCGGAAGATGCAAAGGCGTCGGCTATTCAAGGATGCCAGCAAGCGCAGCATATCGCGCTGTGACGATGCTAATCCCAAACCTTACCCAACCCACCTGGTCACGCACTGTTAAGCCGCTGTATGACGCTCTGGTGGTGCAATGCCACAAAGAAGAGTCAATCGCAGACAACATTTTGAATGCGGTCACACGTTAACAGCATGATTGCCACGGATGGCAACATATTAACGGCATGATATTGACTTATTGAATAAAATTGGGTAAATTTGACTCAACGATGGGTTAATTCGCTCGTTGTGGTAGTGAGATGAAAAGAGGCGGCGCTTACTACCGATTCCGCCTAGTTGGTCACTTCGACGTATCGTCTGGAACTCCAACCATCGCAGGCAGAGAGGTCTGCAAAATGCAATCCGGAAACAGTTCGCAGGTAATAGTTAGAGCCTGCATAACGGTTTCGGGATTTTTATATCTGCACAACAGGTAAGAGCATTGAGTCGATAATCGTGAAGAGTCGGCGAGCCTGGTTAGCCAGTGCTCTTTCCGTTGTGCTGAATTAAGCGAATACCGGAAGCAGAACCGGATCACCAAATGCGTACAGGCGTCATCGCCGCCCAGCAACAGCACAACCCAAACTGAGCCGTAGCCACTGTCTGTCCTGAATTCATTAGTAATAGTTACGCTGCGGCCTTTTACACATGACCTTCGTGA
>VOFI01003528.1_pt1 | contig 10831 bp, 22 predicted proteins | sample 5384131 | NCBI WGS metagenome assembly VOFI01 (sample SAMN12384728, study PRJNA508395) | human gut metagenome | isolation source: healthy gut H | host: Homo sapiens
TGCTATACTTCTAGTATCAGTATTTTGTTCTGACATCATACTGTCCTCCTAATGTGTATTTTTTACGTAACTGGCAGGTCACGTTTTTTTATTATACCCATTAGGAGTTTTTATGTCTGAATACATCGCTAAAGCTTCTATAGAACCACGAGACTATCGCGTGGTTTTTATACAAAAAACACCGCAATCCCCTGAAGGATTGCGGTATCTGTAATGATGGCTTATGAATAGGGGATTATACTGGATGAATTTTAGAGAAAGCACCTCGTGCAGTTTACCGCACAATCTGCTGATATGGTATCCTATTGTACCATTCTCTCCGCCAAACGCCACCTCTCCCCACACCCCTTTGATAAATCTGTTCGTAAGTCAGCACACGGTCCTTGTTTGCAACCAAAAGGCTGAGAGGGTTATACTCTTTTTAGCCGTTAATTGGACTTCACACTGGTTGCCCGTATATTTTGCGCTGACCAAGATGGATCTCTATTCCAGGATGGGACAGAACTGTTTCCAGTTCGATCTCCAATTTCTTCAAATTGGGATGACGATGCAAAAACCTCCACAATTTCATCAAAGACGGCAGAATCCTGATCCTGTAATTCAACAAGCAGGTTTTACCAAAGTTATGACTTCTCCGCCACCCGAATGGTTCTGTACAGTTCACGGAACAGGACGTCGATATCCACCGGCTTTGATACAAAGCCAGACATACTCTGCCGCCAGGGCCGCATCTACATCTTCCTGAAAAGAGTTGGCGGTCATTGCAATGATTGGTATCGTTTGGGCGTCAGGCCGTTCCAGGCTTCCGGATGGCTTTTTGTTGCATTCAGCCCGTTCATCTGCGGCATCTGGATGTCCATAAGAATTGCCTGAAATTCTCCGGGAGTGCTGCTTCAAAACGTTCCCTGCCAGTTTCCCGTTTTCCACCCGCTGTATATCGGCTCCCTGGGCTCCCCAAAAGTTCCATGGCGATCTCCGCATTGAGATCATTATCCTCTGCAAAAGAATCCGGATACCGTGCAAAGTCATGTTCGTTTTTGGCATAGCTCAGGCTGTTGACTACGTTCCCCAAAAGGAAGGGTAACCGTAAAAATAAAATGTACTGCCCCGGCCCAGTTCGCTGTGCAAAAGCAAATCGCCGCCCATGAGCTGCACGATGCTTCGGCTGATAGGAAGTCCCAAGCCGGTTCCCATGCTCTTGGAGGTGCTGGTCCCCACCTGCTCAAAGCTCTGGAACACACGCTCCCTGACTTTCCGGGTGCGATTCCACGCCGGTATCTATCACCTGGACCGTCAGCTCCTGACCGTCTGGCCGGCGGGTACACCGTGTACGAAGTGTAACGCTGCCGCCCTCATTTGTAAACTTAAACGCATTGGACAGCAGATTCAAAATCACCTGCCTCAAACGGACATTGTCACCCAGATACGTTCCCGCACGTACATTGCTCTCTATCTGAAACACTAAACCACGGCGTTCGGCGTCCGTCGCCAGCATACTTTCAATATTATCCAGCAGTTCATCCATGGAGAAGGGCGCACAGTTAGTGTCATTTTCCACTTTCAATACGGCTCATGTCCAAAATATCGTTGATAAGGCTCAGAAGGTAATGTGAGGAAGCCTTAACTTTTTCCCAGGTTGCGCTGTGCCTTTTCCGGCAGATCGGAAGCCTTTCTGTCAAATCGGCCAATCCCACAATGGCGTTCATAGGCGTGCGGATCTCATGCGGCTCATGCGGGGGGAGAAAATCGGTCTTGGCCCGACTGTCCGCCTCGGCTTTTCTCCAATCCCAACCGCATTTTAGCGGACCGCAGCCGGAAGTAAAAATAAAGGCTCACCAAAAAGTATGGTCAGCACCAAAAACAGAAGTACTACCGTAATTGCCAACTGGGGGTTCGAAGCGACAATGCCGGATAATGTGATATGCGTGTCCCCAATAGAAATCATATTCAAGCTGCTGATGGCTTCTTTTTCGGATTCTGTCATATTGTTTGACGGTCTTATTCAAAATGGAGAACAACGGCGAGTCCACCGGCTTGGAAACAGCAAAGGAAATCTCTGTGTTGTTGTTTGGCAGGCTTACCTGAACCACGTTGGTGAGATTTCCCGTTCGAATGATGTTTTTCTATATGGGCGCCTATCCCATAGAAAAATCAATTTTCCCCCTGGTTGACGTCGCTTAGTCCCTCTTCCACGCTGTCGTAATATATTATCTCGTCCGCAACCACAGACTCTGATTTGCTCCGGCCGGTCATCACGCCGCAAACCCGTCCCTCCGAGGGGTAGGGTGACATTTTTATTTCGGACCAAAATCGGAGTAAGGCCGGCATAAGCTGTCGTTCTGGCTAACCCATGATCGGACGCGCTCTCTTCAGGACCCAGGAAAAAATCCCAGCATATCGGCTTTTCCCTCTTGTACCATAGTGATTGCATCCAGATAGGAGCCGCAGGTAAGATATGTGAATTTCAGCCCCGAATATTCCGTCACTTTCTTCCAATACATCCGGCACAAAGCCCTCATGATAATCGTCTATATCCACGCAGTACATTGGGTGCCAGCTATCCGGAACCGCTACGGCAACAGTGCCCTTTTCCGCGATGTACAACAATTCCTGCTCTGTCAAAACCGCATATCCGGTCATATGGTCCGCGAAGTTCTTCTCTTGCTCTTTTTCCGAGAATTCCGGATCTGCGGCATAGATCTGCTCCAGCGCCATATTGAGCTGGTCCAATATCTCCTGGTTATTTGGCTGGGTGACAAGATAATGGGCCTGTCCGCCGAAAGACGACGCCGCATAAAGGGTATCCGGCATATCTGTGCCATAGCCCAGCAGCAAATCCACTTCTCCATTCTCTAATCTATTGTATAGATTACCATTTTCAAGATCATCCCGGCTGTAATAACGAATTTCGCAGTCCAAAGCCTGAATAGTCAGCCAGTCTTTGAGACGTTGGATATTCTCGGTAGACCGGTCATACACGCCGATGGTTTTGCCGTTCAGCGTCCCAGTGTCATAACTGCGGATGGAGGCGTCATCCTTCCTGGCCATCAGCTTTGCCTGCGTATAGCCACAGTTATAGTCAGGGTAGGCAAACATGTCTTCCAGACTTTCGTTGTAAAGGTCCCGCCCATCAAATCAAATTTTCCATCCTGGAAGTCTCCCACCGCGTTGCTCGTGGACACATATTCGTATTTCCAGCCGGTGTATTTGGCAATCTCGTTGAGATAATCCACTACCACACCGGCGGGCGAACCATCCTCTGAAAGAGATGTGTACCCCCTCCGCATTGGGGAAGGCCACTCGCAGGACAGTCTCCTCTGGTTCCGCCGCGGCCGCGCAGGGGAGAAAAGAGATACCGCAAGAAACGTCGCTAGAAAAAAACTGCGGCAAGTCGGCAGATACCTCCATGTATTTGATGTTTTATCATATAGTCACCTCGGTTGGCGCTCCTCAAGCCTCAGCTTTTTATAACAGCGCGTTTTTTAGAGTCGTTTTCAACACATCCAGATCAATGGGTTTGGCCACGTGAGCGGTCATCCCCCGATTCCAGAGCGGCCTGCATCTTCGGCAAAAGCGTTGGCCGTCATGGCGATGATGGGGATCGTGCCGGCATCTTCCCGGGTCATCGCCCGGATGGCACGGGTCGCCTCATAGCCATTCATCCCCGGCATCTGGATATCCATTAAAACAGCGTCATAGGTCCCCGGCGGATTCGCAAAAAATGCCTCTACTGCTTTTTACCATCCGTTTCTAATTGCGATTCGGCGCCATGTATCTCCAGCAGGCTCTGCAGAATCTCTGCGTTGATTTCATTGTCCTCCGCAATCAGGAAGTGGCGTCCTGCCAGGATATCTGCAGCTTTTCAAGGATATTCGGCCGCTCTTTTTTGTTTGTTCCCGCCGGAGCTTCAGCTCCCGCTTCAAACTCCAAATCAATTTGAAACAGTGAACCCTTGCCTTCCTGACTCTCCGCAGAAATCGTTCCGCCCATCCGCTCCACCAAGCCTTTGGTGATGCTCAGCCCCAGGCCAGTACCCTGCACGCGGCTTGCGCGCATACCTCTGGCAAAAGGCTCAAAAACACGGGCAAGAAACTCCGGCGACATTCCCATGCCTGTATCCCTGACTACAAACTGGTAATGCGCGCCGTTCACGTCCGGGAGTTCATTCACAAAAAAATCCACCCGGCCGCCTTCCGGCGTAAACTTCACTGCATTACCCAGAATATTGATCAGTATCTGATTGATCCGCAAGCCGTCCCCATAAAAGTATTCATGAGAGATAGTTCCGATTTTCACATGGAACTTCTGATGCTTTTCAAGCGCCTGGGGCCTGACCATTGTGCAAACCTGTTCCACCAGTTCGTTCAAGGAGAGACATTCCCGATTCAGCTCCATATCCCTGTGCTCGATCTTGCTCATATCCAGAACATCGTTAATCAGGTTCAGCAGGTGCTTGGAAGAAAGCGAAATCTTTCCAAGACATTCTTTTACATAATCCGGGTTCTCCGGACGGCTGAGCGCCAACCCGTCATTCCCATGATGGCATTCATTGGGGTACGGATATCGTGGCTCATGGTAGAGAAAAATCAGTTTTGGCCTGGCTGGCCTGTTTTGCCAGAGAAAGCGCATCCTCCAGCTCCCGCTTATTTTTCCGTTCCTCTGCCAGCATTTCCGTGACGTCTGCACGCACGATACACACGGTTCGATGATTCCGGTCGCCCCACAGGATATTAATCTTTTTGTACTGAAGATCATCTTCTCCCTGATAGGCATATACAAAATCGTAGCCCAGGGGATGTTCCTTTAATTGCTCCAGTATAGTATCCAGCAGAAACCGCTGCCGAATCTCGTCCATATCCTGTCCGGCTGTATTGTAGGGGGCCAAAGCGGGCCTGAATGTGAGAATCACAGTCTTCAAAGGTCAAAAGGGGCGAAACCTTCCAGCACCGTCTCGCGCGTGTGCATGACCATCCGCTTCGTACGGATATCAATAAAAGAGGCGATTTCAAAGGTGTAAGCCAGCATATTTAAGAGGCTCTGCTGTTCTCTGACTGTTTCCGTTACATCCATCTGGGACAGTCCCACTCTGCCCAGCCGCAGGTCAATCGCAAATACGGCCATGCGCTTGACTTTAATAGTCTTATCCTTATCCACCATAGAATAATCGAAGCTGTACGCACCGTTTTTCCTTCAAATGTCCCAGTATGTAGTCGGTATTCAAGTATTTTTCGATATGCGTCCCGATCTTTTGGCAGAATGCAGTTTTCCAGCAGTCGTTCCTTCCACTGCGTATAATCACCGACCTGAGACGACGGCATACGAGCTGCATGCCAGTCACCGGCAAACACCGTGCAACGATCACAGGGTATATCCAGAACAAGGATGTGGTCATAGCCGGTATCCGACAAGCGCTGCAGCACCAAATTGGCCACTATCTGCTCCGTGATATCGGTTACGGACAGGATGCCGGTGAGGTCCCCGCTGTCCGGATCTTCCACCAGATCTACCTTATACTGTGCGCATAGCGCCCGCAAGCTCGCCTGGGAATTTGGTCAGGCAGGTAAAAATCTGCTCCAGTTCTTTTCGGCGGTAGGCCTCCAGCAGCGGATCAGAGAGATACCAATCCAAAAATTTTTGCCGGTCCCCAGCGTCCACAATCATCTCAGAAATGCCCGTAAAGAACGACTCCCGATCCATGCCAAGGGATTTTCATAGAAACCAGAACTGGTAAAATCATTGATTTCAAGAATTTTTTTTTGTGTGATGTTGCAGTGCCCAAGCACCAGCGTATTCTCCCGGTTCTTGATAATGCTGCAGAATCAGCTTTTTATATTGCGCCCTGGTCCGCTCCTGTTCTTCCGTTCTTTGTAATGTCCCGAATATAGCAGTACTGCCGCAGGCCCCGCCGTCCTCGTCAGGCAGCATCGTCAGCGTATTGCTTACCCATATATATCCGCCTGTGCCGTCCAGCAGACGGTAGGTGAGTTCATGGTGGCGGTCTATGTTGGCAAACGCCTCTTCCAATTCCGTCTTGATCCGCTCCACATCGTCCGGATGGACGCCGCCCAGCGCATCCTTCCTGTAGGTTTCCCAGGCCTGATCCAACGAAGTATGCGTCATATCCGCAAAGCCGGAAGATAAATATTCCGGCGTGATGATCCAGTCTTTCTCCCGGCGTACTACACTCACACCGCCGGGAAGGCTGTCCACCAGAGTCTGAAAGTATTCTTCCAGTCGTTTTTTCTTCTGCTGTTTTGCCTCCTCCTCGGTCACATCTCGGAGGAGCTGGATGAAGGCCGGTTTCCCATTCCAATTCGTCGCCCGGCTATGGATGCGATAGAGCCGCTGGTTCCAGGTGGATTCCACCTCTCTGTCCTCTCCAGGCACTCCATCCCGGAGGGTGCAGCATGGGCAAGGCGTTAACTGTCCATGAAACACCTCATAGCATTTTTTCCAACACAGCCGTCCGCATGGGGAATTAACTTTTTGGCCTCATGAAAATAGAGAATCTTATGGCTCTTCTGTTCCACTACAGAGAGTGTCGGCCGCTTCATCAGCGATTTCCCGATACATCCCCAACTCGGCAGCCAAAGCTGCTTCAAGCTCAGTGTGTTCTCTCATTTTATTGTTCCCTCCGCTTCCATCTGTCTTGACAGTGTCTCCAGCCGCAGGGACTCCTGCTGTATCGCCTGATGCAAAGCGCGGTAATCCGCTTCGGGGTCCTTTCTGCGTAACGGCTCAACGATTTCACAAACCCTGTCATATAGAGACGTCAGTCCAAGGCTGCCCGACACTCCCTTTAGAGTATGTGCCGCATCAAATGCCGCATCCAGATCTCCCATAGTCAGCGCATCCTCCAGCTTTTGAAAATTTTTATCCTGGAACACCTTTGGGAAGCAGACGGCAAAACAACATTTCATTCCCCATTAAGCGCCGCATCGTGCCTTCATAATCTCCGCCACAGAAGCCGCAAAAATTTTTTTGCATCCATCATTCAGTTACCTCTTCTTTCAAAATTTGCGGTCAACTTACATTCCTCCGACCGGCTTTGTCACATATGCACTCCCTATGCCTTATATCTGGTGATGTTCTGACAGGTAATCATACAAGCGTCCGTACCGTCCTTACACTTTATAGTAGATGCCTCCGCCAGATTCCAGATCTTCAATCTGGAATTATAAAAGCTCCATCTGCTCCGCTCCGGCCGGGCAGGCCAGTTTTTCCTTCATCGGGCACCGCTCCAGGGCGTGCTGTATCCAAAAAGCGCCTCATAGCAGCGTGTACCGGCTTTAGCGCCAGAAATCAGACGCTGTGCCTGTGCATTGATGTACTTGAGCATATAGGTATCCGGGTCCACCACATAAATCCAGGAGCTCTGTGCATCCAATAAAGAACAAAGGTTTTGATTGGCATTTGCCAGACTGTCCTGCGCACGCTTCTTGATGAGGACAGCGGACAGCCATTCTGATAAAAAACTCAAAACGCTGATCTGCCCCTGCGTCCACCGCCTTTTCCTCGCACTGTCAAACCCGATGAAACCCGTAAACTCTGTGCCGTCAAATAACGCACAGCCAAGCACAGCCTCAGCACTGCGGGCACGAAGCAGCTCAAGCTCTCGCTTCGGCAGCATATCAACATCAGAGCAGTTAAAGATTCCGCTGGCGTCAAGCAAATGATTGGTGGCCTGAACATCGTAATACGGCAGATGCGGAAATTTCTCTTTCAGCGGAACCGTCCCATCTGCACACCATTCATAGATTGCCTTATCCTGGCTGTTTTTTCCACGCTTTCTACCAGATAGGCGCGATTCACCTGATACTTCTGCCCCAGCAGTGAAAGGACGCTTTGTATTGCCTGTTCTATATCCATTGCCCCGTACAACACCCGAAAAATCTGCTGAATCGTCTCCACGGTATCCTGTTCATAGGTCTCATTGATTCAATACGGGTCGTTGCAATCATCAGTGGATGCCCAGGGGCGTCTCCCCACTGCTCCATGATAGCTTTATCATAGAGCGCATACCGATTTTTCCCTGTGCCTTTGCCTGATACAGCGCCTGGTCGCAGCAGTGGAACAGATTCTGAAATTCACGGGCATCCTCCGGGAAGTAAAGCGAGTCCTATGCTGCAGGACAGGACAAAACTGCCCAGCTTCTCCCGCAAAACACCTCGAATTCCCCCAATTAGTTGCTCTGCCCGATTACAGGGCCCATTTTGCTGGAAATATCATTCATGTAAACCAGAAACTCGTCGCCGCCGATGCGGGAAAGGATATCGCCTGAGGACGGAATATCAACCGCATCTGCGCAGCAAATTTCCGCCAATACCACGTTACCAAACAGGTGCCCGAAGGTGTCGTTCACCATCTTAAAATTATCAGATCAATAATCATCATGGCTGGATTTGCACTCCGCCTCCGCTTTCAAAAATATGCTGAATCCCGCTCGGTAGCTTCCCTGGCAGTCGATGGTGAGCGGATCGCGCCAGACCTGTCGATCAGTCAACTTGAACGCGCTGTTTTTCCACACCGATATCCATATTACGCCTACGGCCTTGACTGGTTTCCCGCTTTGGTTTCAATTGGGTGGTGGCGCGCAGCCGGTTCCAAATATATTGTCCGTCCGCATTCGCAATGCGTAGTTCCGCCTCCCCCCATAAGGTGCCCGGAGGAGACGCTGTGCATCAGGTTCAAAGGCGGAACATCCTTCGGATGAATATGGATGAGTTTGGCAATATATAATCGAGATTTTCTTTCCGGAAATAGGCGTATATCCATATTTCTTTTCCCAGTTTGCAGAATAAAGAATCTTTGTTTTTTCGAATATCCCCTCAAAAAATAATGTCGTTGGACTGCTCCATGATGATCCGATGCCGCTCCATACTCAGCCGCAGTTCTTCCTGTTCCTGTTTGGTCTTGGTGATATCGGTCAGAATCGTATTGATATATTCCGTACCATCCGGCTTTTTGTCAAAAGCTGGCTTTTTGTCCAAAACCCAAAGAATGCGGCCGTCTTTAGTCTGAACGCGGTACTCCGTTTCAAAAGACATTTTTTCTGCTGAGCTGCCTGTGGATATTTTTTCAGCATGGCTGTCCGGTCCTCCGCACAGACCAGCTCTATGTAATGATTTTTGAAAAATGAGATGTAGTTCTGCCCGGCTGTAACCCAACAAGGCCACAAAACCATCGTTGATATTCAAAATCGTGCCAAATTGATCGCCTAGGCACACTGCATCACGGCTACCAGCGCATTGGCCTCGTCAGGCAGCCGGGCGATATTTTGCTCCGGTGCATCGCGCAGCTCCTCCGGCGCCTCTTTCCAGATAATCATGATTTTGTGAATCGCCGGGTTGTCCGCCGTGATGCGCAGAGACGTTGCTTTATACCACACAAAGTCTCCCGACGCACCGTGGAGGATGCGGTAACGGCGCGTCTTAGTCAGGCTGCCGCTGGCTATAAAATCATAAAAATAGGTTTTAGCATCAACGCCTGATCGTCCGGATGGGTACAGTGCAGGATGAACTCATTGTAGACATCCAAAAATGCTCCGTCCTTGCTAAGCATATCAAAATCACTATTCTGCTTATAGGTGATATGGTAAACGCCTGCGTGTCCACATCCGCTTCAATTACGGTAGCGCCTTCATACCGCAGCATAGCGAAATATTTCAACTGCCCAAGCTCCAACGTGGTAGGATTTACAACAGTTTTCTTTTCGGCCGGTTCCTTTTCACAAATGCAGCTTTAGGAGAAGCGCCATCTGCATACTGATAAGTCAGTTTTTAAAAATTGGAAAAACGTTTTTTAAAGACTCCAGCAATTTTGGGAAAACTGCCCGCATTCACCATTTAAAATCATACTGAATGCTGTCTCCGGCGTATATTCAGCCTTATACACCCGCTGTGTCGTCAGCGCATCATAGGCATCCGCCACGCCGACGGCCTGGGCGCAGATAGGGATATTTTTCCCCTTTGAGTCCTTCAGGATAACGGCTGCCGTCCCATCGCTCATGGTGATACATACAGATATTATAGGCATACTGCAAATATTTTTTATCGTGGATAGGATTGAGGACTGCCAGGATCTCTCCACCTTTTTTTCGCGTGGGTCTTCATAATTTCAAATTCTTCTTCGGTGAGTTTCCCCGGCTTATTCAAAATAATGTCGGAATAGCAATCTTCCCCACATCATGAAGCGCAGCAGCACTGGAGATCATGCCAATTTCCTGTTCGTTCAGGCCATATTCGGATAGCTGTGCATGACGTTCTCCAGCAGCACTTTGGTAAATGTCCGAATGCGGAGGACATGCTGCCCGGATTCCACACTTCTGTGCTCAATTACGAAGAAAGTGCATCCACCAATATGTTTGTGGATTTTTTGCAGGCTGGCCGACTGTTCCCTCCACCGTCCGTTCCAGATGCTCCCGGTTCTGGCTCAGTTCCACGGCGTTATGTACCCGGCGGCTGACCACATGGGGTTCAAAGGGTTTGGCCACAATATCAACAGCACCCAAATCAAAACGCCCGCACTTCATCATCCGAAGAATCCCGGCTGGTAACCACGATTACAGGGAGCTTGTCCGTCAGCTGTGCCTGCTTCATGCTCTCAATACTTCATAGCCGTCTTTCACCGGCATGACAACATCCAGCAAAATCGCGGCTATGAGTCCTGATATTGCTTTATCAGATAAAAGCGCCTGTTCGCCATTTTCGGCTTCAGAATATTATATTCTCCCTCAAAGACATTCGAAGAAGCATTCGGTTAAGCTCCACATCATCTACAATTAAAAAAGTATGTTTTCTGTCCCATATGATCCTCTTTTCTCATGCGGGACT
>VOFI01002806.1_pt1 | contig 10819 bp, 19 predicted proteins | sample 5384131 | NCBI WGS metagenome assembly VOFI01 (sample SAMN12384728, study PRJNA508395) | human gut metagenome | isolation source: healthy gut H | host: Homo sapiens
CGCAGCATTACATTCCAAATATTATAAAAGCTATGAAGGGTGTATCAGCCAGACTCTTGATGAAAGAATTTGAGGATGATCTAAGATCCAAATTATGGGGTGGACATCTATGGAATCCTTCTTATTTTGTAGCTACAGTTTCTGAAAATACAGAAGAACAGATTATAGAGTATATAAGAAGTCAAAAAAAGAAAATAGCGAATCAATAAGAGGAGAAATCATCATGGAAAAGGCATTCAAGTATCGTATGTATCCAAATAGAGAACAAAGAATATTGTTAGCCAAGACTTTTGGTTGTACTCGTTTTGTATATAACCATTACCTGGCAAAACGTAGGGATGCCTATGAAAAAGATGGAATCACATTCAACTATTCGGCATGTGCTAAGGATCTAGTTTCTTTAAAGAGAGAATATGAATGGCTTAAGGAAGTGGATTCTGTTGCTCTGCAGTCAAGTGTAAAGAATCTGGATACGGCTTATATAAATTTCTTTCTAGAAAAAAGGCTGAATATCCTAGATTCAAATCGAAGAAGACACATCGTTATTCGTATACCACGAAATATACGAATGGAAATATTGAACTCTATAGAAAATAAGGTCAAGCTTCCTAAGATTGGTCTAGTAAAGATAAAGAAAACACGAGCACCTAAAGGGAAGATTACTTAGTGCAACGGTATCACAAGTGCCAAGTGGAAAGTATTATGTTTCATTATGTTATACGGATGTAGAAGAAGTATTGTTTCCACTAACATATAATGAAACAGGTATCGATCTAGGTATCAAGGATTTTATCATATTGAGTAATGGAGAAAAGATAGAAAATCCAAAATATCTGAAGAAGTCGATTGAGAAACCGCAACTGGATCAAAAACAGAATCAAGATCGCGAGACTTCATGAAAAGATAGCGAATCAAAGAATGGATTTTGTCAACAAACTATCTACAAGAATCATTAGAGAATATGACATTATCTGCATAGAAGACTTAAAAGTAGAGAACATGCTTAAAAACCACAATCTAGCCCAGTCTATATCGGATGTATCCTGGTCAAAGTTTACCACACAGCTAGAATATAAATCCGAGTGGTATGGAAAAGTAATCAAGAAAGTAGATACGTTCTATGCGAGCAGTCAAATCTGTCATTGTTGCAGATATATGAATGAAGGAACAAAAGATTTAAATGTAAGAGATTGGACATGCCCAAAATGTCATTCAAATCATGACAGAGATGTAAATGCATCTATCAATATATTGATGCAAGGCATATTAGCAAATTAGTTAAAAAGTGATGAGAGGTTCGGTTTGAATCGTTAAATAAAACAAAATCCGATCTTTGTCTCAAAAACAGTTTCAAAAAATCGCAGAAGCATTGATTTATCCATTGATGATCTTCTTGGTTGCAGAAACTATCATACAAATCTTAGTCCAGATCTTCAAAACATGTAAGTTGGCTTTGTGTCCCCTTAGTCCAGCTTTCGGTTTTATATTTTATTTATTGTAGTGAAATGTGGAATCAGTTAGATGGTTTGACCGGATTATTAAATCAGAATAGTTTTTTGAATCGATCTGAAGAAATGCATTATACAAATGGTATGTTGATTGTGTTTGATGTGGATGCAATGAAATTCGATCCTTTATTGATTTCTTTATTATTATATTGATGGGATTGAATCATTTCTTCTTTGGTAAAACCTTTCTGTGTAAGAGAATCTATTTCTTTTTGAGTTAGGCCTTTGTTGAATAGTTCATCTATGTCTTTTTGTTCATCTTGTTCATAAATGAAGTATAACATACATAAAGAAAAAAAGAAGAGTATATCTCTTCTTTTTTATCTTATGCATAATTTTTTAAGGATCCTAATTATCTAAAATTAAATAGCGTTTTGTTTCTTCAAAGTTTTTAATGTTCTAGCTGAAACACGGATAGTTTGTGGCTTTCCATCAACTACAACACGAACTTTTTGAAGATTCACGTTCCATTTACGGCGAGAAGCACGCATTGAGTGAGAACGTTTATTTCCAGATAAAGGACCTTTTCCAGATACTGCACATACTCTTGACATCTTAATGTCCTCCTTTTTTCTTTCATTTACGCAATCGCTTAACTATAATACCATTAACAAGCCCTTATTTCAACCCCTGAATTAAAATTTGTTCAAGACTCAATAGAATGTTATAATGATAATGTTTTAAAAAAAAGAGGAGAAGATGGAATGTTGAATTCGAATTACTTAATAATCTTAGGCATGTGTTTATGTTACGCTTGTGATTATGTTGCTGATTCTTGGATATTTGAAGTTTAATAAGCATCCAGCTCAAATCTTTATGGGGGATACGGGGTCATTGGCTTTGGGTGGCTTGATTGCTGCTGTGGCAATGGTCTTAAAACAAGAAATTTTATTGATTATTATTGGTTTTGTTTTTGTCGCAGAAGTTTGCAGCGTTATTATACAGGTTACGTATTATAAAAAAAACACATAAGAGAATTTTCAAGATGGCGCCTTTGCATCACCACTTTGAAATGTGTGGATGGTCTGAAGAAAAGGTTGTTACACGTTTTAGACTTGTTGGTGTTATCTTAGCGGTTCTTGGACTTGTTTGTGGGGGTAATGTAGATGGAAACTGTATTAGTCATTGGGGCTGCCCGTAGTGGGATTGCCGTTAGTAAGCTTTTTTATTAAAGAATGGGTATCATGTTGTATTAACGGATTCGAATGCGATTAAAGAAAAGACAGAATTAGAATCGTTAGGTATCGAAGTGTTTGATGGGGGACATCCAGATTCATTAAAAGAAAAGAAGTATGCGTTTATTGTAAAGAATCCTGGTATTCCATATCGTGTTCCTTTCGTACATTATTTTGTAGAACAAAACGCAAAAATCTATACAGAAATTGAAGTGGCGTATCGTTATGCCAAGAACTTTAATTATGCAGCCGTAACAGGTACAGATGGTAAGACAACCGTAACGACGTTATTATATGAGATGTTGAATCGACAAAAGAAGAGTTTGGTTGCTGGAAACATTGGTACGCCTTTGTGCGAATTGGCTTTAGAATATACGGATGAAGACTATAATGTAGCTCTTGAATTAAGTAATTTCCAATTGTTGGGAATTGAAACATTTAGACCTCATGTATCAACTGTGACAAATTTGGCACCGGATCATTTAGATTATATGGATAGTCTAGAAGCGTATTATGAAAGTAAGATGCGTATTTATGAGAACACAAATGCGGATGATTACTTTATTCGTAATGTGGATGATGAAAATATTGTGAAGTATGCTCAAAACATTCCTTGTCATGTGATTGATTTTTCTTTGAAAAGAAAAAGATGTCGATTTATATAAAGATGATAAGTATGCATATTATAAAGATACGCAGTTGTTTACTTTATCGGATTTAAAAATTGTTGGTGAATTCAATTGTGGGAATGCGATGATGGCAAGTTGTATGGCCTATTTGATGGGTGTTTCTTTATTTAATATTCAAGAAGTGATTCGTGAATTTAGTGGTGTAGAACATCGTATTGAATATGTCGATACTATTGATAATGTTCGTTTCTACAATGATTCTAAGGCTACAAATACGCATGCGGCTTGTGCAGGTTTATCTGCATTTGAGAAGAATGTGATTCTACTTTGTGGTGGCAAAGATAAACATATTTCTTTTGATGATTTGAAACAATATGATGGTGTAGTGAAGAAATGTATTTCTTTTGGTCAGACAAAAGATAAGTTTAAAAGATATCTTTACAAGTCAAATGAGTGTTGAAACCATGAAGAATTATGAGATTAGGGGCGAAATTTTTAAACAGATGGTTCATGCGTATGCAGCTAAAAGGAATGAAGAATGACATTTCTAAGCAGTATTGTTAAGACAATCTTATTAGGAATCATACAGGGGATAACGGAATGGCTGCCGATTTCGTCGACAGGACATTTAATTTTATTTGCGAGTATTTGGCCACTTGAACCGGTTACTTTCTTTGAAGTGTTCAAGGTGGTTATTCAGTTTGGTAGTATTTTAGCGGTTTTAGTGTTGTACTATCAGAAATTGAATCCTTTTGATCAGCGTAAATCGTTTAAAAAGAGAAAACAGACTTTACAACTTTGGTCTAAAGTGATTGTGGGCGTCATACCAGCTGCCATTATTGGCTTATTGTTGGATGATATTATTGAGGGATATTTGTCGGCAAACTTTGTGATTGCGGTAGCACTGATTGCGTATGGGATTATTTTTATCTTGGTTGAGAAGAATCCTAGACAAGAAAAGATTGAAACGATTGAACAAGTTGATTATCTTTCGGCTTTAAAGATTGGCTGCTTTCAATGTCTAGCCTTGATTCCAGGTACTTCAAGGTCTGGCGCAACGATTTTGGGTGGCTTATATTGTGGCTGTTCTAGAACGGTCGCAAGTGAATTTTCGTTTTTCTTGGCCATCCCTGTCATGTTTGGAGCGAGTCTTTAAAGGTCATTAAATATTTTATAAAGGTAGGTTTATTTAATTTTGGACAATTGTTCTTATTACTATTAGGAACTTTCGTGGCTTTTTGTGGTGAGTTTATTTGCGATAAAAGCTTTATTAAACTATGTGAAGAGCCATGATTTTACAATTTTTGGGTGGTACCGCATTATTTTAGGTATCTTTGTGATTATATTTTTCTATGTGATTTAAAGAGGGTTATAGAAATGAATGAACTTGATTTGGATGGGCAGTTTACGCCTGAAGAATTGATTGGAATCGCAAAAGAAAGAGGATTAAAAACCATTGCATTAAGTGATCATGATTGTATCAGTGGTGTTAAGGAAATGATCAAACTTGGTAAAGAAGCGGATATTGAAGTGATTCCTGCCATTGAGTGTTCAACAAGTATTGGTTATACAGATGTACATTTACTTGGATATGGTATCGATTTAGAGGATACCTATTTTCAAAATTTATTGGAAGGAACACAAGTGAAGTCTAGAAATGCATTTTCAACTCGTTGCGATAAATTAAGAGCGAAGTATGGTGTTGAAATTGATGAAGAGGCTGTTTTGAAAGAGGCGAATGATAAGAATCCTTGGTTTGTGATGTGTACGCATATGTTCAATGATCCTCGTTATCAAGATATTCCAGATTTTAAGGATTATATTCCAGGCGGAAAAAGAAGTGATCCGGCACCCGTTAATTTCTTTTTGGGATAAATGTCAATATGGATCCGATTTATTCGTATATGTGCCAATGCCTGATTTTGTCGAATCGGTTCAAAAGATTCATGAGGCTGGTGGACTTGCGATTGTAGCACATCCGTTTAATACGTTTTATAAAAATGATGAGATGTTCAAGGTGTTATTGGATGCTGGAGTGGATGGTATTGAAGCTTATAGTAATTATCATACGCCTGAACAGAATGTATATTATGAAAAACTAGCGAAGGAACATCATTTATTGATTACTTGTGGAAGTGATTTCCATGGGGAGAAAAAGCCAAGTATTCAAATGGGTGAGTATGGATTGGATAAAGATGGTTCTTTATGGCTAAAACAATTTAAGGGAAAAACTAAAGGCAGCTAGGAAATTCTAGCTGCCTATATTGTGAATAGGAATGTAAAAAGTATGCAATAGCTTAATAGATTGTTGGAATGACTTACTCGAAATAGAGATTGATGTCCCATTTCTGTGATGGCACAGAATTTATCACAGCTTGAATGATCCATCCAACGCTTGTGCTTGGGTGGCTTGTTTTTAATGGCCACATGTGATGTAGAATGGCATCGTCAATGGTTGGATTTGTTGATGTGATGTTTTTCATAGCGTTCTCAAGGGCAATGATTGTAATATAGATCATGAATCATGCTGCACTATGATGTCCTTCAAGTAAGAAAGGATGTTTATAGCCATCTGTTTTCTTGTGTATCAATTAAGTCTGATATTGTATCAAAAATATGCAATATGAGTATCTTGTCGTTAGTAAATTGATTCTTGATAAAATAGCTTTTCTTCCATTTCTTGACCTCACTAGGGAATAATATAGCATATTTAAAATTAAGATACAAATATTTAATTCAAACCTAGTATTATGATATAATTAATTGTAGGAGGCTATTATTATGGTAATTTTATATACTTCTCCAGGTTGTGCGAGTTGTCGTAAGGCAAAACAGTGGTTAAAAGACAACCAAATTGAATTTGTTGAAAAGAATATATTTACTTCATTATTGAAGGAAAGTGAAATTAAATATCATTCCAGGCACTTCAAAAAGATATCGATGATTATTCGATGAAGGAATTGGTTACTTTGATTCAGGAAAATCCATCGATTCTAAAAAGACCGATTCTTTTATCGGAAAAGAGCCTTGTGGTTGGATATGATGATGATGAAATCACAACAATGATGCCAGCACAATTAAGGACAGTCGTAGACAATGCATGTACAGATGCTTGTCCAAACTATTCTGTTTGTGGTAAGTGTAGAGAGCGTGCAAGTATGAACTAGTGTATTCTAGTTCTTTTTTTGCTTATAAACGAAATGCAAACGAAATGAAGTTTATGTATTTCGCTTAAACGGATATACTTAGAGTAAAAGTATGTTTAGGAGGAGTTTTATGAACTATATATCTTGTGAATCTGCTGCTAAAAAGATAGGGGGTATCGACTCGTAGAATTCAACAGATGTGTAAACAAAAAAGAAATAGTTGGTGCAATAAAGGATGGGCGCAATTGGCTGATTCCTGATAATGCGATTTTAAGTCCGAAAAAGCCTTTACCAATAGGCGTTTCTGATTTTAAGTCGGCAACAACGAATTATTACTATGTAGATAAGACTTTATTGATTCGTGATTTTTTGAATGCGATACCGATGGTATCTCTTTTCACGCGTCCTAGGCGTTTTGGGAAAACATTAAATATGGATATGTTGCGTGTGTTTTTGAAAAAACACCGGAAGATACATCTATTTATTTTAAGGATAAGTATATATGGCAGTGTGGGGATTACTATACAAAACATCAAGGTCAATATCCTGTGATATTCTTGTCTTTTAAAGATGTTAAATGTTCGAGTTGGCAAGAGACTTTCCAAAAAATTAGTAAATTGATTTCTCTAGAGTTTATGCGTCATAATGAATTGGAGAGTAGTTCTGTACTAAGCTCATGCGAAAAAGAGCAGTATCATCGTTTTGCGAGTGAAAATATAAATGAGGTTGATTGTCAAATGGGACTTCAACTTTTATCTTTATTACTTCACAAACATTATGATAAAGAGTGTGTCATTATTGATGAATATGATATGCCCATTCAACAGGATCATCTTTGTGAATTTTTATAATGAAATTGTTGATTTTATGCGCAATTTTTTTCGGGTGGTCTAAAAGACAATCCACATTTGGCTTTTTTGGATTTTTAACAGGTATTCTAAGAGTCGCAAAAAGAAAGTATTTTTAGTGGGATGAACAATTTAAAACGAACTCCATATTAGATAATAATTATAGTTCTTATTTTGGCATCACAAATGAAGAAGTCAGAGACATGCTTGCATATTATGATTATGAAGATAAATATCAAGAAATTTGCGAATGGTATGATGGATATCGTTTTGGAAATTCGGAAATATTTAATCCTTGGTCTGTAATCAATTATATTTCGGATCAATGTTTTCCAAAAGCTTTTTGGCAATCAACAGGTAGTAATGATATTATTGGTGAAATCATTGGAACCGCAGCACCTGAAATTAATGAAAATTTGTATAAATTGTTTTGTGGAAATACTGTCACAACGTATGTAGATACAAGTGTAATATATCCTGAAGTTCAAAGTAATCCTAATATTATATATAGTTTCTTGTTGGTTGCGGGGTATCTAAAGGTGGCCGAAATATATCCGCAAAATGATGGAAATTATATGTGCGATGTGGCTATTCCTAATAAAGAAATTTTATATGTATATGAAAATGAAGTATTGAATCGTACAAATCAAAATAATGTTTCAATTTCAATTCATCAGGCTATCTTTTCTAAAGATACAAGTAAACTGCAGTCTTTGTTGGAGGATTTTATGTTAAAAAGTATATCAACGATGGATGGGGCTAGTGAAGCATTCTATCATGGAATGATGCTTGGATTATGTGCTGTACTAGGAAGTCAATTTAAGGTAAGATCAAATAGAGAATCGGGACTAGGTCGGTTTGATATTGAATTATTGCCGATGGTGAAGGGAATACCTGGATTTATCTTTGAGTTTAAACATACGAAAGATATAAATGTTGATTTAGATTCACTGGCTAATAGTGCACTTAAACAGATTGAAGATATGAAATATGATACAGAATTAAACGATTTTGGTGTTGAAGATATTGTAAAAATTGGTATAGCATTTAGAAAAAAAGTGCGGTTGTTAAGCGTGGATAAACCTATTGGTGAAAACTGATAGGTTTTTATCTGTGAAATTTTAAAATAAACTATCACTTTGTGATTTTGTATGTTATAATAGTTTACACATGTAAACGGTTACAAATAGGAGGTAAATTATTATGGATAAAAAATATGTCTATGAATTTAATGAAGGCGATGAAACGATGCGTGAATTGTTAGGTGGAAAGGGTGCCAACTTAGCTGGAATGTCTAAACTAGGAATGCCTGTGCCTTATGGATTCACTATCACTACAGAAGCTTGTAACCAATATTATGAAGATAATGAAACAATTAATGATGGTATTAAAGCTCAAATCATGGAATATCTAGATTTATTGGAAAAAGAAGTCTGGAAAGAGATTGGGGGATGAAGCCAATCCTTTATTAGTATCTGTTCGTTCAGGGGCACGCGCAAGTATGCCTGGTATGATGGATACTATTTTAAATTTAGGTATGAATAAAAACAGTTGCAGAAACAGTTGCAAATTTAACAAATAATGAGCGTTTCGCATATGATTCATATCGTCGTTTTATTCAAATGTATTCAGACGTTGTTATGGGGTTGAGTAAAAAGCGTTTTGAAGAGATCATCGATGAAGTAAAGGCTGAAAGAGGCATTAGTGATGACTTAGATTTAAATGCTGAAGATATGAAGAAATTAGTAGAATTATTTAAAGCGTTCTACAAAAAAATGAATTAAAATCTGAATTCCCTGAAGATCCTAAAGAACAATTGATGGGTGCTATTGAGGCTGTATTCCGTTCTTGGAACAATCCTCGTGCTATCTATTATCGTAAGATGAATGATATTCCGTCAAGCTGGGGAACTGCAGTTAACGTGCAGATGATGGTATTTGGCAATAGGTAATGATTGTGGTACAGGTGTTGCCTTTACGCGTAATCCAAGTACTGGTGAAAATAAATTGTATGGTGAATTCTTAATGAATGCCCAAGGTGAAGATGTTGTTGCGGGTATTCGTACACCTCAAAAGATTGATCAATTAAAAAAGTAGCTCCTGGAGCATATGATGATTTTGTAGCTATCACTAAAAAATTGGAAACGCACTATCGTAATATGCAGGATATGGAATTCACAATTGAAAAAGGTAAATTATTCATGTTGCAGACACGTAACGGTAAACGTACAGCTCAGGCTGCATTAAAGATTGCGTGCGACATGGTGGATGAAGGTATGATTACTATTGATGAAGCTTTAATGATGGTTGAACCTCAACAATTAGATTCATTACTTCACCCAATGTTTGATGCGGATGAATTAAAGAAAGCTGAACCAATTGCTTCAGCACTTCCAGCAAGTCCAGGTGCTGCTTGTGGTCAAATCGTATTTAGTGCAGAAGAAGCGATTCAAGAGGCAAGTCGTAACCACAAAGTCATCTTAGTTCGTTTAGAAACAAGTCCAGAAGATATTGAAGGTATGCACGTATCTCAAGGTATCTTAACGGTACGTGGAGGTATGACAAGTCATGCTGCTGTTGTTGCTCGTGGTATGGGTGCATGCTGCGTAAGTGGTTGTGGCGATATCAAGATGCATGATGATGAAGGATATTTTGAAATTGATGGTGTGAAATATCACCGTGGAGATTGGATTAGTTTAGATGGTTCTACAGGAAATATCTATGGTAGTGCTATTAAAACCGTTCCTGCAAGTATTTCAGGTGATTTTGAACGTTTCATGAATTGGGCGGATGAAAGACGTACATTAAAAGTTCGTACAAATGCCGATACACCACATGATGCAAAACAAGCACATGAATTTGGTGCAGAAGGTATTGGTTTAGTTCGTACGGAACACATGTTCTTTGAAGGGGATCGTATTAAAGCGGTTCGTGAAATGATTGTTTCTAAAACGGCAGCTCAAAGACGTGTCGCATTAGAAAAAATCTTGCCTATGCAAAGAAGTGACTTTGAAGGAATCTATGAAGCTATGGAGGGTTTGCCAGTGACAATTCGTTACTTGGATCCACCTTTACATGAATTCTTACCTACAAACTCTTATGATATTACACAATTAGCTAAGGATATGCACATTGGATTGGATGAATTGAAATCTGTCATTTCTAGCTTACACGAATTCAATCCTATGATGGGTCATCGTGGATGTCGTTTGGCTATTTCGTATCCAGAAATTGCTGAAATGCAGACAACTGCAGTGATTCAGGCTGCATTAGCTGTCAATGAAAGACATCCAGACTGGAAGATTGAACCTGAAATCATGATTCCATTGGTTGGTGATGTTGCAGAACTTCGCTATGTTAAAAAAGGTTGTATGTGATGTAGCTGACAAATTGATTCAAGAATCTGAATTCGATATGAAATATCATGTTGGTACAATGATTGAAATTATGAGGAACGACAAAAAGGACTATCGTAATAGCCAACATTTTGCATTTGCCTTTTAGTTGCTGAATT
>VOFI01000382.1_pt1 | contig 10792 bp, 24 predicted proteins | sample 5384131 | NCBI WGS metagenome assembly VOFI01 (sample SAMN12384728, study PRJNA508395) | human gut metagenome | isolation source: healthy gut H | host: Homo sapiens
TCATATCTCTATACACAAAGCAGTTAGTCTTAGGATTGACTGCTTTTTTCATACCTAAATTTCAGATTGGAGTGATGAAATGGTGTTTGTTAGAGCTGTTCAATAAGATTATCGAAATAAACAATGAAGACAATAAAATGTAAATTGACTGTGTATTTTGCAGAACCTTTTTGGGTTGGAGTTTTTGAAAGAATTTGTGATGGAAAACTTTCCGTAGCAAAGGTAACATTTGGTGCAGAGCCAAAAGATTACGATATTCAAGAATTTGTGTTGAAACATTATTATGATTTACAATTTAGTCCAGCAGTTGAAACGATTGTAAAAAAAGGATAAGAAAAATCCTAAAAGAGTTCTTAGAGATGTAAAGAAACAATTACAGAACAATGGAATTGGGACAAAATCGCAACAAGCTTTAAAATTACAACATGAATTAAAAAAAGAAGAATATAAATCTAATTCCAAACATAAAAAGCAAATGGACGCAGAACAAAAGTTTAAGTTGAAGCAACAAAAAAAAAAAAGCAAAACACAGAGGACATTAAATGATGTTGCAATATCATAAACTAAATATTTTATAAGTTCATATCTACACAAAGCAGTTAGTCTTATGATTGACTGCTTTTTTCTTGCCAAAATTTCAGATCGGAGTGATGACATGGTGTCTGTTAGAGCTGTTCAATAAGATTATCGGAGCATAAAATTTTATTGTAGTGCTGATATGAGAATGTTATAATGTGGATATGAAAAAAACGATAAACGGTAATTTAAAAAGGGGAAATGAAAAAGTGGCAATTTCAAATATAAATACAATTATTAGTAATGATATTCAAAAAGTTTGGAACATTGTTTTAGCTGTTGATAAATATAACTCATGGCGAAGTGATTTGAGCAAAACAGAAATAATAAATGACAAACAATTTATTGAATACACAAAAATGGATATGCTACTACATTTACCGTTACCGTTGTAGAACCATATAAACGCTGGGAATTTGATATGGATAATAGCAACATGAAAGGTCACTGGATTGGTATTTTTACAGACAAAGGGAATGAAACACAAATAGACTTTACAGAAAATGTGATACCTAAAAAGTGGTTTATGAAACCTTTTGTAAAAACCTATTTGAAAAAAAAAACAACAAAAGCAATTTGTTCTGGACTTAAAGAAAGCATTGGAATAATATAATTCAAGATTGGAGGGTTGGAAATGGCTTCAAGTAAAGATTATTTACAATTTGTTTTAGAACAATTATCAGAATTACAAGAAATAACATATCGTGCAATGATGGGAGAATTTATTATCTATTATCGTGGAAAAATCGTTGGCGGTATATATGATGATAGGTTACTGGTAAAACCAACAAAGTCTGCAATTTCTTATATGCCAACAGTTACTTATGAAATTCCATACGAAAATGCCAAAGAAATGTTATTGGTGGAAGAAATTGATAATAAAGATTTTCTGACGGGGTTATTTAATGTGATGTATGATGAACTACCAACGCCAAAACCTAAAAAGAAAAAAATAAACAGTTTCTAGCTTGACAATTTCATATCCATACACACAAAGCAGTTAGTCTTAGGATTGACTGCTTTTTTCTTACCAAAATTACAGATTGGAGTGATGAAATGATATACTCTTAGAACTTTTTAACAAGATTATCGAAGCATAAAATTTTGTTGTAGTGCTTATATGTGAATGGTATAATCGGGGTATGAAAAAAGATAAAATAGATTAGGAGTCAAGTTATGGATTATATCATAAGGAAAATTAAAAAAGCAGAATATGATTTACTCAATGACTTTTTGTATGAAGCAATTTATATTCCAGACGGTATTGAACCGCCACCTAAATCAGTAATAGAATGTCCAGAATTACAAGAATATGTTTTTGAATTTGGAAAGCGAAAAGATGATAGGGCTTTAGTTGCGGAAGTTCAAGGAAATGTCGTAGGTGCTATTTGGGTACGAATAATGAACGATTACGGACACATTGACAATGATACACCGTCCCTTGCTATGTCTGTTTTTCAAAAGTATAGAGGACAAGGGATTGGAACTTCATTATTGCAACAGTTATTGTTGGTGGAAAAAATTCTTTTGGTTATTCAAAACTTTCCTTATCTGTTCAAAAAAATAATTATGCAGTAAAGATGTATAAGAAAGCAGGTTTTCTTGTTGTTGATGAAAATAGCGAAGAATATATTATGACTGTAAATCTATAACAGATAATCTAGTTTACAATTTCATATCCCTATACACACAAAGCAGTTAGTCTTATGATTGACTGCTTTTTTTTCATACCTAAATTTCAGATTGGAGTGATGAAATGGTGTCTGTTAGAGCTGTTCAATAAGACTATCGGTGCATAACATTTTATTGTGGTGGTGATATGAGAATGTTATAATGTGGATATGAAAAAACGATAAACGGTAATTTAAAAAGGGGAAATGAAAAAGTGGCAATTTCAAATATAAATACAATTATTAGTAATGATATTCAAAAAGTTTGGAACATTGTTTTAGCTGTTGATAAATATAACTCATGGCGAAGTGATTTGAGCAAAACAGAAATAATAAATGACAAACAATTTATTGAATACACAAAAAATGGATATGCTACTATATTTTCTGTTACCGTTGTAGAACCATATAAACGTTGGGAATTTGATATGGATAATAGCAACATGAAAGGTCACTGGATTGGTATTTTTACAGATAAAGGGAATGAAACACAAATAGACTTTACAGAAAATGTGATACCTAAAAAGTGGTTTATGAAACCTTTTGTAAAAACCTATTTGAAAAAACAACAAAAACAATTTGTTCTGGACTTAAAGAAAGCATTGGAATAATAAAATTCAAGATTGGAGATTTAGAAATGGCTTCAAGTAAAGATTATTTACAATTTGTTTTAGAACAATTATCAGAATTACAAGAAATAACATATCGTGCAATGATGGGAGAATTTATTATCTATTATCGTGGAAAAATCGTTGGCGGTATATATGATGATAGGTTACTGGTAAAACCAACAAAGTCTGCAATTTCTTATATGCCAACAGTTACTTATGAAATTCCATACGAAAACGCCAAAGAAATGTTATTGGTGGAAGAAGTTGATAGAGATTTTCTGACGGGGTTATTTGATGTGATGTATGATGAACTACCAACGCCAAAACCTAAAAAGAAAAAATAAACAGCTTCTAGTTTACAATTTCATATCCATATACACAAAGCAGTTAGTTTTAGGATTGACTGCTTTTTAAAAAAGACACCATTTAGGTGTAATGATGTCTTTTGGGTGTTATTTTATAGGTCATATCAAGGCTCATTCAATCGTGGTAAATCTGTGGTAAAATGAGTATTTCCTATACCTCAAAATGTTTAAAAGTGTAGTGTTTATGCGGATAATCGAAAATTAGATATAAAATTTCACTCTTTAAATTATTCTAACATATCCGGCTTATCTGCGGAAGTAAAATTCTTATTTTTCATATAAGCATTTCACAGTTGGATAGATTTTTCTGAACTGCTGATAACGTTCTTCATATTTTGCTGTCAGCTCTTCATCCGGCTCCACGGTGTCTACTACTTTTACAATCTTCGCTGCCGCCGTCTCTACATCCGGATATTCACCACAGCCAACTCTTTGCCAGCATTGCTCCGCCAAGTGCCGGTCCTTCTTCATTTTCAACTATATCAACAACCTTCAGGTTCATGATATTGGCAATCATTTTCTTCCAAAGTGGACTCTTGGCTCCGCCACCACAGATCTTGGTTCTCTCGATCTTAATTCCAAGGCTCCTTGCAACTTCCAGAGAATCACGAAGTCCAAACGCTACACCTTCCAGCACCGCCTGAGTCATATCTTCACGGGTCGTATCCATTGACATTCCGATAAACATCGCTCTTGCATCCGGATTATTATGTGGTGATCTTTCCCCCATCAGATATGGAAGATAGAATACACGATTCTCGCCAAGATTTGTAATTCCGGCCTGTTCTGCAGCAAAATCCTTTGTCTTTAAAATCTCTTCATTCCACCATTTATTACATGATGCCGCACTTAACATACATCCCATCAGATGATAATGACCATCTGCATGTGCAAATGAATGCAGTGCATTATTCTCATCTACCCCAAACTTGTTGCTTGATATAAAGATAGTTCCGGATGTTCCGAGGGAAATGTTACACATTCCGTCTCCTACTGTCCCTGTTCCTACCGCTGCTGCTGCATTATCTCCAGCTCCTGCAATTACTTTTACATTCTCTGAAAATCCAAGTTCATCTGCAATTTCTTTTTTCAGAGTTCCAACTACTTCATAACTTTCATATAATTTTGGCAGTTTATCTTCTGTAATTCCACAGATATCCATCATCTCTTTTGACCAACAGCGATTCTTCACATCCATAAGCAGCATTCCCGATGCATCCGATACATCAGTACAGAACGATCCTGAAAGTTTATATGCCAAATAATCTTTCGGCAGCATAATCTTTGCGATCTTTTTCAAAATTCTCCGGCTCATGCTTTTTCATCCAGAGGATCTTCGGTGCAGTAAAGCCTGCAAATGCAATATTTGCCGTATATTCTGATAACTTATCTTTTCCGATCACTGTATTCAGATATTCTGTCTCTTCGCCTGTTCTTCCATCATTCCAGAGAATTGCCGGACGAATAACATTATCATCTTTATCCAGAGCAACCAGACCATGCATCTGGCCTCCAAAGCTGATTCCTGCTACCTGTGACTTATCACACTCGGCAGTCAGTTCTTTAATCCCTTCCATTGATTTTTCAAACCAGTCTTCCGGTTTCTGCTCTGACCATCCCGGATGTGGGAAGAAGAGCGGATATTCTTTCGAAACAATCTTTTTAATATCTCCTGTCTCATCCATCAGCAGAAGCTTTACCGCCGATGTTCCAAGATCTACACCTATGTATAACATCATTTACCTCCTTAATCACTTTTAGGACTTAAAAATTCAGTCCCATCTCTTTCTATTACTTATTACCTGTCCGTTATTATCCCCATGGATTCTCTGTCGGATATTTTACCTCTGCCGGCTGGTTATAACCAATCTCATCTACCGGAACTCCGATATATTTGAATACTTCAAACAGTTCTTTTTCCGAAATGTCCAAATGCAACAGCTCCGTGATGTGGGAATCCTTTTTCTACCAGTACGTGACGATAGAATCTTCCCATCTCTGGAATTGCGAATACACCGATTGCACCGAATGATCTTGTCGCTACCGGAAGAACTTCTCCCTGTGCAACGTATGCACGGAGTTTGTTGTCTGCTGTGCTCTGCAGACGATAGAATGTAATATCTCCAGGCACGATATCTCCTTCCAGAGTACCCTGGGTAACTTCTTCCGGAAGAGTTCTTGCCATAATCTTCTGGTATTTCATCTCGCAGAATGAAAGCTTGCTTGAAGCGGTATTTCCACAGTGGAAGCCCATGAAGGTATCCTTCTGTGTATAGTTGTATTTTCCTTCAATATCGTTCTTGTACATATCTTTAGGTACAGAGTTGTTGATGTCGAGTAATGTTACTGTATCCTGACTTACAACAGTTCCGATGAATTCACTTAATGTTCCGTAGATATCAACCTCGCAAGATACAGGAATTCCCTGTGCTGTCAGACGGCTGTTTACGTAGCAAGGAACAAATCCAAACTGTGTCTGGAATGCAGGCCAGCATTTGCTTGTGAGTGCTACGTATTTGCGATATCCTTTGTGTTCTTCTACCCAGTCTTTTAATGTAATTTCATACTGTGCAAGTTTTGGAAGAATCTCCGGTTTCTTGTTTCCGGCTCCAAGTTCTTCTTCCATTTCTTTTACGATTGCAAGAATTCTTTCATCTCCGGCATGCTTATTAAATGCCTCAAAAGATCCAGCTCAGAGTTTTCTTCAATCTCTACTCCGATATTGTAAAGCTGCTTGATTGGTGCATTACATGCAAGGAAGTTCATCGGTCTTGGTCCGAAGCTGATGATTTTCAAATTCTGAAGTCCTACAACAGCTCTTGCAATTGGAAGGAACTCATGGATCATATCTGCACACTCTTTGGCATCTCCAACCGGATATTCCGGGATATATGCTTTGATGTTACGAAGCTGTAAATTATAGCTTGCATTTAACATTCCGCAATATGCATCTCCACGTCCATCTAATAAGTTATCTCCGCTTTCTTCAGCTGCTGCTACGAACATCTTCGGTCCATCAAAATGTTTTGCAAGTAATGTCTCAGAAATCTCTGGTCCGAAGTTTCCAAGATATACGCAGAGTACATTACATCCTGCTTTCTTGATATCTTCCAGTGCCTGTACCATGTGGATTTCGCTTTCTACAATACAAATCGGACATTCATAGATCCCTTCTGTTCCGTATTTTTCTGTGTATGCTTTCATCAGATTCTTTCTTCTGTTAACAGAAAGACTTTCCGGGAAACAATCTCTGCTGACTGCTACTACTCAATTTTTACTTCTGGCATATTGTTTTTATTGTGTGATTCCTCCTAAATATTTTATTTATAATTATTCTAACGGGTTTTCGTCCCGCTTTATTTCATCTGTAATACTTTTGCCGTTACACTGTTACATTGACTCCGCAAAGGCCGTTAAATGCGCCTTCGATCTCAGCTTCCTCATGTGCGATCAGCCATTTATTCTTTGCGGTAAGTAATCCATCTTCCGGCATCTTTCCTTCTGCTTTTTTGGCTTCCTCAATTGTCTTTTTCTGCACTTCTGTCAATTCTGTATTCGTATCTTTCGGAAGTACAGCATCCAAGCAAAAAGAATCAGATCATCTACGGCAATATCAAGCTCTGAGGAGCGGTGATATTCTACTACATTTAATTTTTATTATTACCGTTGCAGTATCCGATCTGGATCTCCAGTCCGCCGTAAGCACGTTCTTTCATCTCATCTGCAATCTTCAGACCTTCCAGTTCTTCAATCGATGGTTCATAGATTACTTCATCCAGTGGAAGTGGTGCATGCTCCATTGCTTTCAGAATCTCCATTTGATTTCCTCCGTGCATTTGTCGTTCTCTTATTTACAATGTCATTATATCAATCTGTTTTTGTACTTACCACCTATAAATTAACCTGATTATGGCGATTTCTTATCTTTTTTTTCTGTCATTACAACTTACACCACTAAAATACCTTTAATTCTTTTCCGATATTCACTCGGCAATACTCCATACTGCTCCTTGAATACCCTCGCAAATGCCTTACTTCCCGCAAATCCATTTTTTTCCGCAACCATACCGATCGAAAGATCCGTATTCATCAGATCATTATACGCATGCCGGAGTCTCAGATCGTCCAGATAGGTTTTATAACTCATCTGTGCATATTTCCGGAACATACGTGATAAATACGTCGGAGAATAATTAAATGTCCTTGCAATGCTTTCCAGCGAAAGTTCCTTGCTATAATTTTGTTTCATATAATCCGTAATTGTTGACAGCTTATTTAATTTTTTATTTGCACGTATCTTTTTCCGCATCCAGATCCGTCTTGCGGTACTTACTTACCAACAGATACAGCAGACGGTAATACAGACTCTGAACCTTATATTCATATCCATTCTTCTTCTCCGCATATACATGATACATTTCTTCAAACAGACCCATCACCTCTTCATCCTGGATCCTGGAACTATATCTTTCGAATGTCGCAACCGGTATTTGTATGACCAGCGTTTTATTCTTTTTGGGCGCATAGATGGAATGCAATTCATTTGAATTCACAAGCATAAATTCTCCCGTGTGAAGCGGATATCTCTTGTCATTCAGATAAAATTCCATCTCCCCATCAAATACTGCAAATATTTCTATTGATCTGTGCCAGTGTTTCTGGCGGATATATCCTCCTTGACTTCCCTCAAATATGAACATTTTAAATGGGAGATCATCGTTGGGCACAATGATCTCATGTGAATATTCCATACCCTTTTACTCCATATCATCATTTATTCATTTCAATTCTCAGAGTCCACCATTCAGCCATGCAGTCGCTCCGATATGCTGAACCGCCTCTGCGCCATAACGGTTTCCCTCTTTCGCACATCTTTTCACACCGTTTCCATCCAACAGTGCATTCAGAAATCCCTGCCGCAAAGCTGTCTCCGGCTCCAGTTGTATCAATACAATTTACATTCTCTTCCGCAGCTATCCAACACTTTTCCACATCTGTCCGAATGTAACATCCCCGCTTTCCACATTTTATGATCACATTTCCCACACCTGTGGATTTTATGCATTCTGTCTGCTTCTTCGACTGATTCCGTTTCCGTCAGAAGCATCGCCTCTTCATCATTTGGAAACAGATAATCAATATACGAAAAAGCTTCCGCCATATCTTCCAGCGTCTCGCCCTTTTTACGCTTTGTCATATCCGCACAGACAATTTTTCCCCTGCATTTTTGCCTGTGAGAATATTTGCACTAATTTATCAGGACCAATCTTCGGAAATACAAATATGCTTGCAAAGCATACGATCTTTGCACTCTCTCAGGAAATGGCATCTGGATATGTTCTACTTTCAGGCTTCGAAGTGTACCATGCGGATTCGTCAAGAAACTTCTTGTTCCATCTTGCTCCACAAGAACAATATTCATACCTGTCTTTTCATCTTTTTTGATGCACGCATCCCGTACCATGATCCCTGCATCATTGCAATGAGCCTGTATGAATTTTCCTGCATCATCCTGACCTATCACTGTTTCCAACTGAACTCTCCGCCCTTTTTGGCAAGTATAGTGGCTTCATTTAATGCATCTGCCCCTGTCGTCATATGTATATCTTCTGTCGAATACGATCCCGTTTCAAATACTTTCACGTTTACAGGATATGCCAGAACATCAATAATTGCTGCTCCTATAATTACTATTTCCGGATTTTGCATACTGCTCTCCTCTTAATTTAATTTTATTTTATATTTTTAAGTATACATAACTGATCAACCATATCACATTTGTTTAAGTAAACAACGATATATTTAACACCTACCTGACGTGCTAACAAGATGTGTTCACGTGTTTGAGGCATAGGTCCATCAGATGCAGCAACTACTAAGATTGCTCCATCCATCTGAGCAGCACCAGTGATCATGTTTTTTACATAATCGGCGTGGCCTGGACAGTCAACGTGTGCATAGTGACGTTTTTCTGTTTGGTATTCAACGTGTGCAGTGTTGATATTGTGATTCCTCTTTCTCTTTCTTCTGGAGCTTTATCTATGTTCGAAATCTACTGCTTCTCTAAATGATATCTGTCATATAATGTTTGTTGTTATCGCTGCTGTTAATGTAGTTTTTACCGTGGTCAACGTGTCCTATAGTACCAATATTAACATGCAGAGGTTTATTTCTTTCAAATTTAGCTTTAGCCATCCAACATTTCTGATGAATGGAACGAATCTACTTGAATCGATCCTTCTGTCGCTGAGGTCATCCATACCTTCAGATATGTCCACGCATCGAGTTAATGTCTCCAACGTCACCCATGTACTTCCCCTTCTTCCGGCATAGTAACTTACCTCATGATAGGCTCAAGAAGAACTGAGATGCCTCTTCTTCATGGGCGTCCTGGAATGCAAGAGAACCTGCAATATGGAAAGCCATTTCACTTGAATCGACTTCATGGTAAGATCCGTCATATACGTTAGCTTTAAGACCCACAACTGGGAATCCTCCAATGATACCAGACTGCATAGCCTCTTGATATCTCCTGAATATACGAAGTTTTATCAAGCTTTTTGTCTTAGGCCTCACGCTTGTTGGCATGCATCTGAAGGATACGTCCAACACGCTCTTTTTTATTCTTTGTAGCATTCAGTACATAAGAACCAGAGTTCATTGTACCAGAGTAAACTCTGAAGTATGCCAGCTTACCAACGAATGGTCTGTCATATTGAATGGCGCTGAGAATTTGCTCTTCGTTTGAAGAATGTCTTACAACATCGTTTCCATCCTCATCCACACCTTCGATTGGTGGGATATCTGTTGGTGCAGGCATGTACTCAACGATTGCATCAAGGAGCTTTGTACACCTTTGTTTCTGTAAGCTGATCCACAGCAAACAGGAACTGCTGTACACTCGCAAGTTGCTTTTTCTGAGTGCTTTCTTCATATCATCGATAGATGGTTCTTCACCTTCGAGATACTGCATCATCAGATCATCATCAAGATCGCAGATCTTTTCTACCATTTCTGTATGGTAAAGTTCTGCGTCGTCTGCCATATCTTCCGGATATCTGTAACTGTGATGTCATCTCCCTTATCATCGTTGTAGATGTAGGCTTTCATTTCCATCGATACGGTGCTCAAAACTCCCTTTTCGGTTTGTGAACTCTTCAAGTGTCCAGTGGCATGGCCAGCCGCAAGTAATTGTGATACCTCTTTCACTGCTCCTGTTCCATCAGTCCATGGTAGCAGTACCTTCGTGGTATCTCCCATCTTATAGTTAACACCGGTATAGTACGAGATACGCTCAGTAGAGATTGTCACCAACATCGACCTCACCAATACCGTATTTCTTGTTCTCTCTAATGGATGATTTATATTCCTTGAATTTTTCCTCTATATTAAAACGATAATGAGCAATGCTTTTGTTTTTGCTTCTGCCATCTTGTTTCGGAAAACTTTTGCTTCAACTCTTTCAAACGCTCCGTATACGATCTTCTGTGCAACACCCTTCTTACCATCAAGCATAATGTTGTTGACAAGCTTGTTTACCACTTTATTGTTGTATACTGGATCCGCTAAT
>VOFI01001985.1_pt1 | contig 10751 bp, 12 predicted proteins | sample 5384131 | NCBI WGS metagenome assembly VOFI01 (sample SAMN12384728, study PRJNA508395) | human gut metagenome | isolation source: healthy gut H | host: Homo sapiens
TGGACATGTGGAGGGCGACCATGCTCTTCAGGTTGTTTCCGCAGTACTCAAGGACCGTCTGTTCGCCGTCCGGGCTTTATTGCGCGCTATGGCGGTGATGAGTTCGTCGTACTGCAGAAGGGGGGTGACGGAGCACGACATTATCCGCCTGTGTTCGGCGACAATAACGAGCTCGCGCGCCGAGACACCCTACTGCGCTTCGAATGTCTATCGGCTACGCGCGCTACGGCGATGGGATCAACACGTGGGCTTCTGCGCGCTGCCGATGCGGAGCTCTATCGCATCAGGATGCCAAAAAAAGAAATCCGGCATCAGATACGCTAGGAAAGGGGCGCACGACTGCGTGGGGATGGTCGTGCGCCCTTTTGCGTTTGTGGGGCCACCGCCCATAATGCCGGGCACCGCGGTGGCAAGACGGGCGTGTCTGCAGCCGCGACTCGGTACGAAATCAACGAGAACCAGTGTGCTCCATTAAGCTAAAAAGTTTGCGAACATCCTCCCTAAAAAGGTGAGCTCGCTAGGCTTTTTTGGGTTTGTTGACGATGATGATGCCGCCGCAGACCAACAGCAGGGCAACTATGACGGTAACGGGGCTCGTGCCAGCGCCCTCGCCGAGCAGCAGCGCGCTCAGCACCACACCAAAGACGGGGTTCATAAATCCAAAGACAGAGACGCGGCTGACGGGGTTGACGGCAAGCAGGCGCGACCACAGCGAGTAGGCGACCGCGGAGATAAGCGCCATGTAAATGATGATGAGCGCGATGGCGGGGGCGATTTCGGTGGGGGGACAACGTGCCGCCCATCAAAAAACCCGATGGCGGTAAGGACCACGCCACCGACTAAAACTGCCACCCGGCAAAGCAAGACGCCGTCGTGCTCGCGCGAGAAGATGCCGATCAGGCAGGTCGATAGAGCACCCGCAGACAGTGGGAGGCTAGGATAAAGCCCTCGCCATCGAGCGTAAAGCCAAAAGTGCCATCTGCGCCCGAGAGGTTGACGAGCGCGACACCGGCAAAGCCCAGCGCACAGCCAAGCACCTTGGCCGCATTGAGCTTCGGTGTGAAATGCCAGGGCGGCAAAGAGGATTGCGGAGGAAGTTGGCGCTGGCCTCGATGATGGAGCTCGACATGGGCTGGCGCGCGAGAGGCCCAGATAGAAAAAGAAGTACTGCCCGATAGTCTGGAAGAGCGACAAGATGCAGATGGGCTTGATGTCACGCGCTTGCGGTATGAGGGGTCGGCGCTGGACCACGCTCATGCCAACAATGACCAGAGCGCCGGCAAGGGTGAAGCGCAGACCTGCGAAGAGCAGCTGCGAAGCGCTATCGCGCGCTGATGCTAAAGAGTGCGTAGCCGATCTTGATGCAGGAAAGGCCGATCCCCAGAGTGCACAGCAAACAAGACAGCCCAGGATGAGTCCGGGCAGGGTGGCGAGATACGGCTTGCGGCCTTCCATGATGTCCTTCCTACATGCGCGAAGTAAAGAGAGACTTGGTCGATACGACCTTGGTCGTGACGAAGCGGGAGATATGACGGCCGAGCGTATTGAAGGTGAGCGTCGGTGCGTCATCGGTGAGCGGCTTGAATTCGCCATACGGCACGAGGCCGAGCTTGATCAGAGCTTGGAAGCCGTTGCAGATGCCCATGGCAAGACCGTCTCTCACATGAAGGAGCTGGTCCATGGCCTCCATGAGCTTCTGATTCCGGAATACGGCGGCGATAAATTTGCCGCTGCCGTCCGGTTCATCACCAGCGGAGAAGCCGCCCGGGAACATGACGATCTGCGCATGGCGGATGCGCTCTGCCATTTCATCGACGGAGTCCTTGAGTTCGGCTGCATCGCGATTTCTGAAGATGAAGATATCGCTGAGCGCACCGGCGCGTTCAAAGGCTCTCGCGCAGTCGACTTCACAGTTGTTGCCCGGCATGGTCGGGATGAAGACGCGCGGGCGCGGAAGATTCGTATGGACATAGAACTGCGGAATCGCTTTCGTTTCCGGCAGAACAGGAGCTTCTTTCTGGATATCTGCTGCGCGGCGCGGGAAGATCGGATCAAGCGTACCTTCATAGGAGCGTAGGAGCTCTTCGACGGCGATTTCTTCCCCGTAGAGCTTCATGCTGTCCCCGCCGACGGTGCCGAGGATCTTCGTGTGCGGCTGTTTGGCAAATTCCTGTGCCAGTTCTGGCGTCGTTTCTACAAGGATCGCGCCATAGAAATTGCTGAAGTATTTGAAAAGCGGCAGATTTTCGCCAAAGGTACAGCCGAGCTTATTGCCGAAAGCCATCTTGGCTGCGGTCACTGCGACGCCGCCGTGTTCGACCGCTTTCATCGCTGCGATGTGTCCGGCCTTCACTTCCTGATAGAGGAAATCCGCATGCGCTTTGAATACATCAAGGAGCGGCATGCCGGCTTCGTCCTTCGGCTGGCCGAAGAGGACGAGGACATCGCCTTCCTTCTTGAGTTCTTGGCTGACAGCTTCGGAGGCTTTCCCCGGAGCGATTGCGAAGGAAACGAGTGTCGGCGGGACGTGGATGTCATTGAAAGTACCGCTCATGGAGTCCTTGCCGCCGATCGCGCCAAGGTCGAGGTTTTCCTGCATATGGAAAGCACCGAGGAGTGCGGCCGCCGGTTTGCCCCAGCTGGTCTTGTCGGTGAGCTTTTCGAAGTATTCCTGCAGTGTCAGGTAGGCTTTTCTCCAGTCAGCCCCCATCGCTACGAGGCGGGCCACGGAGAGGAGTACGGCATAGGCTGCGCCATGGAACGGGCTCCAGGATGCCAGATAGGGATCGAAGCCATGTGCCATGAAGCTGGCGCTGTCAGTCTCGCCTTTGCGGACCGGGAATTTCGCTACCATGCCGTCGGTCGGGGTCTTCTGGTACTTGCCGCCGAATGGCATGAGTACGGTACCGGCGCCGATGGTGGAGTCGAAGCGTTCGGAGAGCCCCTGCTCCGAGCAGTTATTGAGATCTGCCATGGCGGAAAGCCAGGTCTTCTGGATGTCATGGATCTCTTCTTTATGGAAATAGCCAGCTTCATCCGGCTTTGCGATGTAGGCTTCCTTCACCTGCTGCGCGCCATTCGTGTCGAGGAAATCTCTCGAAATGTCGACAATGGTGTCCCCTCTCCACTTCATGACGAGGCGGCGGGTATCGGTCACATCGGCCACGATGGTAGCTTCAAGGTTTTCTTCAGCGGCATAGCGGATGAACTGATCTGCGTCTTCTTTTCTGACGACGACCGCCATACGTTCCTGCGATTCGGAAATCGCCAGCTCGGTCCCATCAAGGCCTTCGTATTTCTTCGGTACTTTGTCAAGATTGATGTCAAGTCCGTCTGTCAGTTCACCGACAGCGACAGAGACACCGCCTGCGCCGAAGTCATTGCAGCGCTTGATGAGGCGGGTGACTTCCCCGCGCCGGAAGAGACACTGAATCTTTCTTTCCGTGATCGGATTGCCCTTCTGGACTTCTGCGCCGCAAGTCTCGATGGACTCGGTATTCAGCTCCTTCGAAGAGCCTGTCGCACCGCCCATGCCGTCACGGCCCGTGCGCCCGCCGACCAGGATGACGACGTCGCCGGGTGTCGGAGAAAGACGGATGACATGGTCTTCCGGAGCCGCTGCGACGACGGCACCGATCTCCATGCGCTTTGCCATGAATCCCGGATGATAATATTCCTTGACCTCACCGGTGGCAAGACCGATCTGATTGCCATAGGAAGAGTAGCCCTTGGCCGCTTCGACGACGATCTTTCTCTGCGGGAGCTTGCCTGCAAGCGTTTCGGAAAGCGACATGCGCGGGTCTGCGGCGCCCGTCACACGCATCGCCTGATACACATAGGAGCGTCCGGAGAGAGGATCTCGGATACATCCGCCAAGGCAGGTCGCTGCCCCGCCGAATGGCTCGATCTCGGTCGGATGGTTGTGTGTTTCATTTTTGAAAAGGAGCAGCCAGTCTTCCTCGCCGTCGATGGTATCGATCTTCACCTTGATGGTGCAGGCATTGATCTCTTCCGACTGATCCAGATTTTCCAGCTTTCCTTCCTTGCGGAGAGCCTTGACAGCCGCTGTTGCCATATCCATCAGCGTCACAGGGCGCTTCGTGTCCTTGCCATAGATATGGATACGCGTCTCTTCGTAGTCTTTGAGCGCTTTGGAAATCGGGGCGGTAAAAGTGCCGTCTTCGACTTCGACAGAAGAGAGCTTCGTTTTGCGGGGGTCTGCCCTGCGGTCGCCTTGAGCCACATGTTTTGTAAACCTCACTATGATACGACAGCTCGCGGCGCGTTGAGGACGGCGAGGGTGCTACAGTGAAGCGCAAACAAGAGAAAGGCATCACATGGCATTCGTTTCGCTCGCCATCATCGCACTCGTGGCCTTTGCGAGTCCTTTTATCGCCTCGGCGATTCCCAGAAAACCCGTTCCCGAGACGGTCTTTTTGCTCGTGCTCGGCGCGGTGCTGGGACCCCATATGCTCGGCGTCATCCATGTAGATGCCGAGGTCTCGCTTGTGTTCGAGCTGGGCCTGGCCTTTTTGTTCCTGCTTGCCGGCTTTGAGATCGACCCCAAGAGCATCACGGGCGTCGAGGGGCGCTACGGCTTGGCGACGTGGGTCGTCACGTTTGGTATCGCCTGGCTTGCCGTGCGCTTTACCCCGTGGTTCTCGGTCAGTCATTTCGACGGTATCGCCGTGACGCTTGCCCTCACTTCGACGGCGCTCGGTACGCTCGTGCCCATCATGCGTGAGCGCTCGCTCACCGGCACGCGCGTGGGCGACTCGATTCTCGCGTATGGCACCTGGGGTGAGCTCGGCCCTGTGCTTGCCATGTCGGTGCTGCTGTCTGCCCGCACCGGCATCCAAACGCTTGTAATCCTTGGCTTGTTTGCGGTGGTCTGCGTGTTGCTGGCCGTGGTCCCGAGCCGCTCCAAGCGCGTCGGCAGTCGCTTCTTTGCGTTTGTCGAGGAACGCGCCGATACCACGTCGCAGACCTTCGTGCGCCTGACGGTGCTCATCCTGGTCACGCTCGTGGCATTCTCGGCTGTCTTTGATCTCGACATCGTGTTGGGTTCTTTTGCCGCTGGCTTTGTCTTGCGCTACATCATCCCCGAGGGCAACCATACGCTCGAGACCAAGCTCGACGGCCTGGCCTACGGTTTTTTGATTCCGGTGTTCTTTACCGTATCGGGCGCAAAGATCGATCTGACGGCCGTGGCGTCGCGCCCGGGTCTGCTCGTGGGCTTTATCGTGGCGTTGCTGATTATTCGTGCCGTGCCCATTCTTATTTCTATGAGCATTTGTCCTGCGACGCGTGATGTGTCGGCGTATGGTCGCATTACCGTGGCCCTGTACTGCACCACGGCCCTGCCGATCATCGTTGCCGTGACAAGCGTTGCCGTCAACGCGGGCGCGCTGTCGCAAGATATTGCGTCGGTCATGGTTGCTGCCGGTGCCATCACGGTGTTCTTGATGCCGTTGCTCGCGCAGCTCTTCTACCGCGTGGTCGACGCCGCGCCGGTCGCCGCCGTGGCAGAAGTTGCCGAGCATCCATCCGATGCGCTCGACATCCTGCGCGCCCATCACGATTTGGCGAGCCTGCTCGCACGTGAGCACGAGCTGCTGACTTCGCATGGCCATGGTCGCGTATTCGAGGGCTTGCCTACGCTCGATACGATTGCCGAGCGTCTTTCCGCCGAGGCGGCGAGCGGCCACATCGATGCCCGCATCGTGGACGCGGCGCATCTTCTTGCCGATAAGACCTATGGTGATGAGGTCGACCCGTCCGAGCTGACCCCGCGCGAGCGTCGCCGCCTGGAGCGCGCCAAGCTCGCCGTGCGCGAATACCGCCGCCGCATGTTGGAGCTCTATGCAGAGAAGAAGCCGAGGACGACGACGGCAAGTAGTCGATACTCTCCGGGGAAGCCGCGTCCCGCTTTGAAGGCTCGGAACGGGATGTGGTTTCCGAAACGGGGGCCGTTGGGAAACTGTGTCCCGGAATGGGCGCTCAGAGTGGGATGCAGTTTCCGCGAGAGACCCGTTGCGGAAACGGTATCCCAGAATCGGCGTTCAAAACGGGACGCAGTTTCCGCAAGGAGGTCTGAAGGGAAAATGCCCCGTTCTGATCCGAAAACTGGGACATAGTTTCCCTTTCATAACAAAGCGCGCTGCCTGCGGTTGATGCAGGCAGCGCCTCTTGCATAAAAGCTCTGCTGAGGCTTGAAATTAGCTCGCTATGTAGATTAGGAAACATTAATTGCCAATACTTCAAATTCTGAAATTAGACAATGCATTTCTTGAGTCTTAATTGCAAATATCGGATATATTCGAAATAATGAAAGACGATTTAGCTATTTGATTTCAAAGGAGCGATGAAGCGATGGCGTACAAGACGCTCGAAAAACTCTTTTATGCAGATCCAAGCTCCGATCGTTATGCTTGCCATGACGAGCTGCTGCGCGAGCGCCTTACTGCCGACGGCACGGTGCGGACTGGAATTCACCTTGAGCATGGTGAACTGTTCGCTTGTGTTCCTTTGAACCTGTCCGTTGCTAGCGAGCGGATCCTCAGAAAAGAGCGAAAGATTTCCAACCTGTGGAACAGCTTGCCTTATGTGGCTTTGGGGGCCTCGATTCGTTCGCTGGTGCTTGAGGAGGTTGTTTTCAGCAACGAGATGGAGGGTGTGCACAGCACGCGGCGCCAGATTGAAGCGGCGCTGGAGTCTGCGGAGGATGCTGCGGCTGAACTTTGCGGTGCCGCCGAAAAGGAGCACACTCCTTTTATTGAATTCGCTCGCCTCTACCTTCAGCTGGTGGATGGTTCAAGTCGTCCCGGCAAACCCGAGGATATCCGCGAGATTTTCGATGCCGTCACTAAGGGCGTGCTTGACCCGAAGGACCGTCCGGATGGCAAGATGTTCCGTTTGGGTCCCGTTGTGATTGAGAACAGTCGGGGCAAGATTCTCCATCAGGGTGTTTCCTCGGAGCCCGAAATCATTGACCTCCTTGGCAAGATGATAGAGTTGGGCAATCGCGAAGATGTCCCAAGCCTCTATGCAGCCTCAATCTGCCATTTTCTTTTGAGTATATTCACCCCTTCTATGACGGTAACGGGAGAACGGGGAGGTACCTTCTCGCGTTGAGCCTGAACGAGACGTTGTCGCAGCCTACGGTGTTGTCGCTCTCTAGGACGATTGCTGAGAATAAAAACCGCATATTACAAGGCGTTTGACGTGGTGGAGAGGCCCCTTAACGGTAGCGAGGCTACCCGTTTGTTGCAATGATTCTTGATTTGGTCGAGCAAGCGCAAGATGCCGTTCTGAGCGATTTGGCCGAAAAGCGCGTACAACTCGATGATCTCAAGCGGGCGATCGATGAGCTCGACGATACGTTTACCGAAAGGGCAAAAGATATTCTGTTTTATGCGGCACAGATGCATATCTTCGGTGCCTTTGGCGAATCTACGCTTGATGGTGTGTCGGGCTATCTCGATGTGACAAAGCCGACAGCGAGTAGGTCATTGTCGAGCCTAATCGCTGCCGGATATTTAGAAAAAGTGTCCGCAAGGCCGCTCGTGTGCAAGATGACGGTGGCGGGACTTAATCTGCTCGGGCTAGAGTGAACATCGGTTATCAGACAAATGAACACTCCGAGCGTTTGCCCGCCATTCCTCCATGGTGTGAAATCGCTCTTATCCCATTGAGGCGCCTTTGAGGTTGCCAATGGACTGTTGCGGCAAGCGGTGAAAGCTATGATTCAATTTCGTTTGTCACATACGCCGAGGAGTTCATCGTCTAAGGCCTTCAGAGAGTTCTTGATTTCCCGCCTGCGCTCGCGAGCCTGTTCGATTTTTTGCATCACATTCTCGTTTTGCCTTGAATTCGAACGGGCTGAAAAAGGAACGTCTGCTCTTAAGCTCTCGAAGTTCGTTCCCAGCCGGTCAAATTCATCTTCGAGCGCTTGTTTTTGCGTCTTTTTAACAGGATTATCTAACCAGTATTTGGCTTGGAGCTCTGCTTCTTTTCAGCGCGCTCACGTTCCTTCTTCTTCTCGGAGTCGTATTCGTCACGCTTTGCCATGTCCTCTTTGAGGCGTTCCTTTCGTAAACGTGATCGCCTCGGCATTTAGTGAAAAGCCTTCCTTCACGCTATTTGACACATATGCGCCGTGGGCTCTCGTATAGGTTTTATGTCCTATGTTCAACTCTTCAATTACACATAAGTTTGACCACACATTGAACAATAACTCGGGTGCCAAGATAAGACCTGTAATCGAATGGCCCTCAGTCTCTGTCTCTAAGAATTTAATCGCGGTTCTCAACGCTAATTCATATCGATTGTATACGAGCGTGCACATGTCAGCGTCCTCTTCTGCGGACCGGTCGACGCCGCTGCCGTCAAGAAAGTAATCAAAAAATGTTGTTGTTTTCCCACTTGTCTCGCCATTTGGTTACACCGTCTACTACAGAGCTGTCGATGATGTTTGCTGCCGTAAAATACATTCGTGGTATCTCTTCAGTAAAGAGGTACTTCTCCATGTCTGTATCATTTAAAGCGTGGCGTTGGCTGTCGGAAATATCCGGAGACTTGAGCATTTCTTTTTCTTTGCTTTGCAAAAAGTAAAGGAAAGTTTGCCGATTGCTTCCCATTGGCTTTTTCTTATTTCGAGATGGGATGCCAGCGTGCCTGCAATCAACGCGAGATTATCATCTGATGGTGTGTTGATTATTGGCTTGGCATACAAGGAGCTAACTGCTTCGATAATATCATCGAGGTGCAGTTTTAGACTTTTGATGACGCTCCACGCATGAATTAGGCCTTCACAGGTTTTTACTTCATTTGGAAGCAGTTGAAAGGTTTTGAGAAAACAGTCCGAAGATTCGCGAAGGCGATTGTTTTTAATTGTCAGTTGCCAGTCGATTGCTATTGACTTAATTGCCCAAGCATCAATGTTGTCCAAATCAATCTCTAACACCTTGTTCGCATATCGTTCGGCTTCGCAGAAGTTTCTGGTTTTGCATGCAGTTTTGGCCAACGTGAGCAGCCTTTTCTGCATCGGCCGTCTTGTCTGTTTTCACCGTGCCTTCGATTTGAACAACGCCTTCAACCATCATTTCTTTGCGGACTCGAGCGTATATTTCATACCGCAGTTTTTGACAGACGAAGAAATCCCCATCTTTGACGATTTCGGTACCGCCAGCAAAGTTCACATTTCAGGGCTTTCATGAAGCTAGACCTCTTTCTTTTCAACGATATATATCCATGCAAGAAGCGTTTCTTTGCGAATGAGAATCCGGGCAGTAATTCTTTTGCCGTCGCGATCTTCGATTAGCACCAAACCGGTTGGAAACAGATATGTCTGTCCGTGTGCAATCCCATTTCGAAGATGGCGAAATAGGCACTGCATTCTGTTTTCATCACCGCTGCGGCGCTCGATGGAGTTGTCCTCTCGGAGCGTTAGTTTGACATCCTTGTGTAGGACCGCTCTTGGGTGTTCGGCGCATATTTCTTTATCTAGGGCCATGTTCTCCAGAGTTCCATCAATGGTCTGGCTTCCTATGAAAATGAAAGAGGTTATCCCGGACTCCTTTAATAGCTTTCTCTCTAGTATCTTGATGGAGGGTCCGTTCCAACCTAAAGACGTCAACGTTCGCTGCGTCGACAAAGCGGTCTTATCTTTTGCGATGGGTGCTTGCAAAACGTAGAACCGAAATAGCTCTGATAGCTCGTCTGGCGTAAAAAGCAATCTGATAAGGGGCTCGATAACCCTCGAGTTTGAATTTAGTGCTGTTGCAGGAGTGTTGATAGTTTTTTCATTGACGTGTGATTTATTGGTTCCCCATACCCGGCTTCCTTTAGCGCTTATTTATGATTTCCTGCTGACGGATATATGCTTTTAGTTGCTTACAAGTATCTTGGGCGTCGGGGAGCGAATTTGCTTTTACCGCTTTGTCGAGATTTTCGATAGCGATAGGTATCAAATTTGAAAGGGGCCGGTTTCCAGTTTTATCTAAAACGGGGTTTGCGTAGCGCATAGTTTCCAGAACGTCTGCGATTGCCGGTTTCAGATCGCTAGGTGCTTCTTCTAGGAGCAGTTCGAGTTTGATTTTGTTTGATTTCATTGAATTGGTAAGTGTCGAGACATGTTCCTCGACATCTGAGGTTTGACTCTCGGATGCATTTGCTGCACACAACGTAATTACTGACGTGCCAAGTAAAAGGATGCTGAAACCCGAAAGAACGGACAACGCATCGGTCTTTAGCGCTGCTCCGAAAAGAACTAGGGTCAGCTGGATTGCAAATGAAGCCCCTCATGAGAACTGTCTTGGAAATACCAAGCAGCTTTAGTTTCTTTACGGGGTCATGAAGGAGGACTGCGACCAACAAGGAGAGCGCAACCAAAGAGAATGCGCTCTCAATCCAAAAAAGGTAGTTGAGGGTCCAAATAAAAGTACGGCCACGCTTTCGATAACTATGAAGAGGGCTACGGGGGTTGCTGCAACATATGCCTGCGTGTTCTTCATTATGACCTCCGTGCTCCGCACTCGGGACAGAACTTGTCGGTTCCAGAGAAGCGATATCCACACTCGGAACAGAACTTTGCAGCACTTTGCGGCGAATTGGTATCCGTTGGGATGGGCTGCGTCGCGGACGTGCTGGTCGCTTGAGTGCATCGGTCATAACTGACCCCATGGTCCCCACCAACACCGGCCATTACGCCTAGGCCGATTCCCATGTTTGCATATTCGCCAACCGCTTCG
>VOFI01002377.1_pt1 | contig 10720 bp, 13 predicted proteins | sample 5384131 | NCBI WGS metagenome assembly VOFI01 (sample SAMN12384728, study PRJNA508395) | human gut metagenome | isolation source: healthy gut H | host: Homo sapiens
CGCCGGTTATACGCTTCGTCAGCGTACACGGCGACAAACTCCCAATCCTCGCGCCCCTTGATGTAATTCGTGTAGTAGTCCACCTGCGCCTCGTAGCTCGTCAGCTGTTCATCCCTGTCCGTTGATACACGGGCATAGGCGGCAACCTTACGCTTTTTCCTGCTGCCGAGGGAGAGGCTGAACTTGCTGATGGTGGCTGGTATTGTGATTACGTTCTTTGCCACTTTTGCCCTCCCGTCTTTAAAATGTATTCCAGACTTCCGTCTTCCAATGCTGTGATAGTGGTCGATCTGCTCTGTGAATGCTTTCCCCGTCAAAATCCTCCCATGCCGGGATGTAGGCGGAAACCTTGCGGATGTTGAAATCCGCCATGTCCCTGTTTCATTGCATTCCGTCCTGACCTTGTGCTTGCCGGAGCATCGCCAGTACACATATTTTCCATATCCGCAATATCTGTGGTACAGGTTTCCGCAGCAGGCGCACCGAATCATCGGTGAACTCATCCGTGGATGTGGTCTCGTGCCTGTTGCTCCGCAGCTGAGCGTCTCGTATGTCCAACCATTACCGTCCGTCGGATGGAAGTCAACACTGCCGGAGGCTTGAACCACCATGGCCGACCCGTTTTTGTGAAGTAATCCCTCGTCAAAGGTTTTCTTCCCCATGACCCGGCAGAAGATGTCCCTGATCTCTGAATCGGGATAGTTGACACTGTCGCAGGTGATTCCGTGATTGCTCTTTTGCTCGGCAGTACCAGTAAAGGTGACCGCCGTCCGTTGTATCGCTGATGGCTCTGCCAAACCGTCTGCCACTTGCCGCAGAAGATTTTCCCGTCGAACAGGTTTCTTGGACGCTTGCTCTCCGGCTTTAGTTTCTTCGGCTTGACCGGCTTTGGCGGGCATCTGCCACTGTCTGACCTCGCCGCCGTAAAGTTGCATCTCAATGCTGCCGTCCATGAGCGAGGTGATTTGCTTAACATCCCTCTCGAACGCTTCTTCATCGAACCCGTCCGTTTCCATCAATTCGGCGCAAATATCCATCAGCTTGTGTTCCGGGATAATTTGGCTCTTGCAGGTGACTCAGGCTCTTTCTTACTGCGGCAGATCAGTCCACATATTCTTTGCCCCTGACCCTACGTTTCTTCCTCCTAAAGTTCGCCCAGCATACGGCGCATTTGAACTTTCCCGTAAAAGCAATATGTCGGGTTCCAGCGAAGCGCGCCGCTCCATCTCGCTTTGACCTTTGCGTAGGTGTCGCGGTCTATGATTGCCTCGTGGCTGTCAGCCATGTAATACTGAGGCAGCTCTCCTCGATTCGGTACTTTCTTCTTGGTGATGGGATCTTCGATGTAGCACTTCTGCCTACGGATGTCCCCGGCGTAGACCTCGTTGAAAATAAGCTGCCGCACTGAGGCTTCCTGAAAGTCATTTCCCAGCGTGGTACGGATGCCGCCTTGTTCATGCTGTCTGCAATGTCCCGCAGGGTAACGCCATCGATGTACATTTGAAACATCCATCTGACCGCGATTCGGCTTCTTCGGGAATGATGATGTACTTTTCTGCTCCTCATCGTATTGGTAGCCGAGGATGTGCTTGTTGGCCACGCCAATCTCGCCGCTCTTGAACCGCTTGTGGATGCCCATTCACATTTTCGGAAATGCTCCGGCTCTCTTCTGGGCAAAAGAAGCGAGGATGGAAAGCATCGTTTCTCCATCCCGCTCATCAATTGATCTGCTCTTTTCGAACCGAACCTCCCACCGATGTCGCTAAATGTCGACCGTATTCAACAGGTCGACCGTGTTTTCTCGCAAACACGAAATCGACTTGCAAAAGAATGATGTCGATCTTGCCAGCCTCGCATTGATCCTCCAGCAGCCGACCGAACTCACTGCGTCCTGCGACGAGAGTGCCTGTTATGCCGGAGTCAGCGTACACGCCCGCATATTCCCATTCCGGGTTCTTCTGGATGAGATCGCTGTAATAGCTTACCTGTGCGGAAACGAGGTGAAGCAGCCGCTCGGTGTCTTGGAGACCCTTGCGTAGGCCGCCACTTTTTCTTTGCCGGGAGTGCCTTGATACCCGGCTTGATTCTCGTGATTTTCCGCATAAAATCAACTCCTTTCCGACACTATATATCACTCTAAAAGCCAGTTATATCAAGGGCTTTCCCGATAATAATGTAACAAAGGTTGGCTTGTATTTTCGAGCAGCATTGTATCAATTTTAGTGAACTCTTCCTCTGAAATGACGCCCTTCTTAAGCATTGTTTTCGCCGTTCCAAGGCACAAGAAGGTACATTTTCTCCGCATGAAATTCCGCCTCACATTCATCCGCTCCACCTCCGAATCGATCAGAGATATAGCAGGCGTGGAACAATACTTCCGCTTGGGTTGCCATAGGCAGAGAGAATGGCTTACCGCAGTGCGGACATGTGTACTGATACACTGCCTTTTGATTCGGCCGTTCCGGATGCTCCTTCCACCACTTAACGCGGCATTCTTTTGAGCAGAACACGCGCCGTTTCATCCGTCCACTGGATCCAGTGGCTTTCCACACTCACGGCAGACATCTGCTGCATCGGTATTCACAACCGGAATCGGCTTTTTATTTCCTGCAGACCGTTCCTGCGGCAAAAAGGATATGACCGCATCCAGAAACATCGACCTGCTTTGCGATTTCGCATAACTCATACGCTTCTCCGGGGTTCCTGATCTTTTCTTTCTGAAATTTATCCATGACTGAGACCTCTAAGTCACAGTCAAAAGTATGCGCCGGATTTTAACCTCATAACAAAAAAGAGCCTGTGGACACTCCGCAAGCGGGAATGCCCACAGGCTCAGATAAATCTCAGATATTCTTCGTTATACACGGACGGTATAGTCGAGCGAAATCCATCCCGCGCCGCTCTTTAAGCGTCCCCCATCCTGCGGTCGAGCCCACCGGACTTGACCTCTACGATTATAAACGCCGACAGGGATATATACTGCGTCTCTCGCATAGTCCCGGGACCCTTACGGATGTTTCAAATCGCTGATGCTGACCTTAGGAACGGAACCGCCGCCGTGGAATCGGATGTTGTTTTCGGTGTGTAGATGTTTACACCGTTTACATCGAACACACTATATCCCGGATTGGCATCCGCGCACTTCTTGGCGTTCTCAAGGATCTTATAAAGCGCCTTTCTGCGTTTTGGCGTCCGCCGGGTCTTACGGACGCGGTACGGGCGATAGCCGTTTTTTCGCTTTCCTTCACATCGTACTGCGTGAGGTTCCACCGCTCGATGATGGTGCAGAGGTTCTCCACATAGGTAAGGCTTGTGGCATAACCGCCGTCCTTGATGATCTGCGCCGCTTTCTTTGCCCAGTCGGTGCATCCCTTCAGCCCTTCGTAGCGGAGCTTGTTTCCGTTCTTTGCGCCGAGCAGATAAGCGGAATGGTCGGCGATGGAATCCTCCACGCACGGATATTTGCGGAAGTCCGCTGTGATAGTGGTATAACTGCCGTCTGCATTCTGCTCCCTTCGTCTGCTTGGTGTTTGCTCTTACCGTCCCAAAAGGCGAGCCGCTCCATGTGTTGCCGGGAGAGGGAGCATTTCATCCCGAACACGTTATTGGCGTTCTGCGCCAGCTCCGACTTGCCATAGCCGGATTCGAGGATGAACTGCGCCATCGAAACCGAAGCGAGGATGCCTGTTTTTTCTTCTGGTCTGCCGTAAACAATGTCCCCACACTCTCCCCACAACATCCGCCTCGGAAAGCCCGGAAAAAGGCGGAAGCCTGTGTTCCCTGTGCTAGTAGTGGAACCATCAGTACCCCCCGGTACCACTGCCGAGAGCCGCTGTGACCTTCTCGGCAAGATCGCCCATCCGGCATACATCCAGTTGCCGGGACAGCTTTTTGTTTGCAAACCACCGATGGACGGTCACACCATCTCGCCGGATTTCGGCTCGCCAGGCGAGCGTCTTATCCCTTATCTCCGAGCCACAGGAGTTTCGTCTTTCCGTTACGCTTGCAGATCCACGCATAGCTTGATGAGCGTCTGATATACGATGTCGCGGAACGCATACGGCTCCGTGGTATCGGACGCGCCTCGATGGTGATCGCCCTCTGGTCATTGGCATTGGAGGAAGAACACCGAGGAGCAGGTTGCTTTTATCACTCACATACATTCCGACACGGCCGTCCTTGTCGATGCCGTAGTTGCTTTGATGCCTGCGTGGAGGACTTGGCGAACCAGTCCCCAAGCCCCTCCCGCCGTACACTGACCGACCACGCAGTGAGGGAGCGATGCGGTCGATGGAATGTCCGCTGTCCGGGAATGGTTCGGGCTGAGGTTTGGTGTAAGCCACCATTGAACTGTTTTGTGTATGCCATTACTCGTCACCGTCCGCTTTCCATCGGGTAATCGCGGTCATGGGAAGCTGCTCCAGCTTTACCGCTTTCAGCTTTTCCGGTATAGGCAGACCCGGTGCGCGGCATTCTCCGTGGGGGCACGCCCTCGTTGGAGATGTGAAAAGATCACCGCAGTGCAGGACGCTGCCCGTGCCGATGACCTGCATCGAGGATATTGGCAATCCCCACGAGCAGAAAAATAAGCACCTTGCGGCGAATACCCATGAAACCTAGCCGACCTCACTGGACAGCTTCTTGTCCGCCACAGCGCACATGACGCCCGTGATGTAGTCATTGCTACCGGGCAAGAGCGATGAGCGAGACCGTCACAGCCGCGAGGAAGTAGCCGAGCCGTCGCCGATTGCCGTAAAGATGAGTTGAATGGTGATTTCCAGAATTCTTTCATACGCTTGTACGCTTCCTTTCTCTGGTTGAATTTTGTGTATGAAAAAAAGCGACTTTGCCCGCTGTGGACAATCGCCATTTCCCGATAATATTGTATTGTTTTGTGTTTTTTGCCTTACAGGAATTGATTTTTCTCCCGGTTTGACATCGCAGATCGTGGTTCCTTCTCCGAATGCTGCCTTTGCTTCGGCAATCGTCTCCATCAAACCCCTCTGTGGCTGTTGCGGTGAGGCTTCCAGTTCCCTTTTGTGACCTGTTTCTCTCGCTTTGCCGCTGTTGCTTCCGGCGAAACCATGCCGCTCCCGCAAAGGTCAGTTTCTCGACCCATCCGCCGGGAGGTATGAGCCGTTCGTTTTTCCCTTGGCGGCCCCGTCATCCCTCCACCTCGATTTTTTGCACGGTCTAAAAAGCCGCTGTGCCTCTTCGCGTGCGTTTTTTCCAGAACTCTCCAGTTCTCCCGTTCCATTCTCTTTTCAAATCTGTCATTGCCGTGTCCTCCGTTCGTTTTGGTATGTACATATATCACTCTGAACGGCACATTTATCAAAAAGTTAATTCGGAGCATAATCTGCAAATATCGGAGGCAAAAACTATTGTATTGTTTTCATAATTATTAGACCTGTTTCGGCAGCCACTCCCACAGCCGCAGGTCTTCCTGTCCCACATACCACATCCCCCGGTTTCCACCGATAAAGCCGCCTCGTTCGCCCAATAGACTGAGGAGTCACGTCTGATAGTGACGAGAGAATGGGCCCGTCCGCATCGCCAAGGAACGGGCGGGATATCCAGATGTTGATGTCCTTCGGGATGACCGTTGCCGTAGTCGTGCCGCAGGAAAGGCTCCAGCAGGTCGGAGTGAAAAGAAATCATGGTCCATGAGATGTCCTCGCCTGGGTGCTGGATTCTTCAACATCGGAGGTCAGCGTGAACACCACGAAACTCACTCATCCCAGGTGCAGTTCGTCGGGCTATCCGGCCGTAGGATTTCTGCGTTCCGTCCGGCATAATCCACATCGAACCGCTCATACGGGCTCATATGTCCAGGCGTCACCCAGGCGCATCCAGTTCTGGGCTGTCCGATTGTCCGAACGGTGCCCGGCGTAGCCCCCGAAAAACCGTTCGGCCGTCGCCGTGAAGCGCAGGGTGTAGGAAGCGCCGGAATACACGCGCACCTTGTTTCCCGGACGCGCATCTCCACCACCGTGTACATAGTCTTAGGATCGTCACGAAGCGTCTGCGGTCGGCGAACAGATCACCGCAGAACACTCCGGCCTTGCCACTTCCTGTCGCAGGAAAAGCCAGCCTTGCTCGCAGGTGAATATCGGAAAAGCTATCGTATTGCCATGCCAGCTTTCCGGAGCCGTCAAGCTGGGAGTAGACTCGGCTTTCGGAATATTCATCCTCGCGCCATACCGTCCAAGAGCCTGAAAGCGTCGTCCAGTAGTTTGTTTGCAGCACACCGTAGTCCCGGAAATCCTCATACCAGATAAGGGCAGAATCCGGCTTTCGTCTCAGCATTTCGCAGGTGAGCTTGAAAGCTCTGTCCGGCTGACACTCGTTGCCGTCCACGTCGATAAAGTGGCGTGGGAGAGCGTAAAGGTCGCAGTGCCTGCAGAGGGAGCCTCCGAAAAGCTGCTGCAAACACGGTAGCCGTAAAACTGTACGCCTTTTACATCTACGGATATCACGATGGTGTGCGTCCCGGCAGATAGTGACATGTTGCTGGCGAGCGTCGTCCAGAAGGTGCTTCTCCAATATGGCCACCAGAGCCTGCTTTCCGTAAAATGCGTCGTGTTGCCGTCAATCGAAACATAGATACCGTTTTTATCCCAGAAGGGATAGCAAAGGCGGATGGCGATGTCGTAAGTTCCGGCGCTTGATACGGAAAATGTATATGTGGCAGAGCCAGCGTCACCGAGAGTGGCCACACCGTTTTCAAAGGATACGATGCCGGAGTAGGAGCTTGTCGTTCCATCCGCATCCACATAGATGGTGCCGAACTCTGTGTGTTGTTCTTTGCTGTAAGCCGTCAGGTAATGCCGCCTGTTATAGGTTCCATTCATTAGAGGATACTCATAGCTTGTGGCGTCTCTGCCTTCCATAAAGTCGTAGACCTGCGGAAGCGCCCAAGGCACCATATCGTAGTCATCCCAATATGCGAGGATCGGGATGAATGGCTGTGGAGGAGCATCGTCTGTAAAGTTATACTGACCGGTCATCCAGTTCTTTGCCGCATAGTAGGTGTTTGACGTGCCGCGATAGGTTTTACCAAGGTTTGCAGGAAGGTCATAAATCTGCCAGTTCCAGCCGTATGCAGGAAGGCCGAAGAATATCTTCTCCGGGTTCATGACTGTGACCGCATAGTCGTAAATGCCCTCCAGCCAGTCCGCGGATGATCTCCGAAAGGACAGGTCTCCTGCGCCCCGTTTGTGTTGTCCCGCAGGGCGCGGAAGATGCTGTTCGCCCCGTCATTCGCCACCGTCAAGCAGCCACTTGATATGGGGCCATTTGTTGATGTAGGTCATCATGGACGAGATGGAAACGCCCGTCTCATAGATCTCCCCGGTGACCTTAAAAGAGAACAGACCCTGGCTGATGCGACCGTAATCCCGCAGAACATCGGTGTTGCCCATGAAAGTCCACACCATGATTTTCTTTCCCTTTAATGTGTCCATCAGAGCAGTTCACCTCCATCGTCCATTTCCTGCATCGATGCGGATTTTCCCTGCGGCAGGGATACGATGTGCTTGGAATCCCACGCCGCGCGCTGTACTGGAAGAATCCGTACTTCGCTTCCGTGCTGCCGTTCTCGTGCATTCCCGCGTGGATGCCAGAAGAGCCACATCATCCCCGGCAGACATGGCGTTCGGGAAGGTCGCTTTCTGACCGCCGACACCCTGCGCAAGCGTGACTGTTCCGCCGTCCATGTCCTGTCGGCGTATATCCCGACAGCATATCGCCCTCCGGAGCATAATGTCGGTAAAACCAGATATTGCCCTCGCAGTCTGTAACAATCGGACGGACGGTGATATTGACCACACGCTTATCCTTTTTTTGAACGTACCTCTACAAAGCGTTCAAAATCAGCCATTTAATCACCGTCCTGTCCATTCTATCTCGCTCACATGACCGACCCAGCCGGAGGCAAGGGGCCGTCCTGCAAATTATGTCCGTGATGTACACCGTCCCCGTGCAGTCATTCACAAATACTCTGACCGTGATCTTTGCGACCCTGCCGTACTGGGGACTCACCAGTGCCATGCACATGGGTAAAAACTTGCCATAGCGTCACACCTCCGTATCTGACGAGGATATGAGGTCGATCGTCCTCGTTTCCGTGCTGCCGTCCTCGTATTCTATCGCGATCTCCCGCCGACCTGTCCGCCGCTGCCAAGACTGAGGTTCTCCGTGGCAATCTGTGCGGAAAAAGGTATAGCTGTCACGGTTGGAGGGAGTGACGGTCTGCTCCATGTACTTGGTGGCGTTGTACGCGCCCTCGCATTTGAAGGATGCCGTGCCTGTCACGCCGTTATCTCCATCCACCGAAAATCCGGAATTCGTCCAGTAGGCAAAGCCATCATCGCCACGGGAGTTTTTCAGATGGTTGAACGGCACAAAGTTCTGCAACTGCTGGTTGTCATGTAGTTCGCGCCCTCAAGGACATCTGCGGCGGCGTCCCACTGACTTGGAATCGCCAAGTTCACGGAGCGTTGTGGAAAGCTCCAATACCGTGTTCGGGGGTTCCTGCAGGTTGTATTCCCCTTCGGACAATCCTCGTCTTGATGGAAAGGTCTAAATCCTCATCCACCACCATGACCGTATCGCCAAGGTTCCATGCCTCATGCTCGTAGCCCGTCAGCACGGTCAGATCCATTGCTTTCAGTACATAGGAAATTCGCGGCGCGGCATAGTCCGCAAAGGCGCATATTCGGCAAACTCCAGCATCTGATAAGGGTTCGTAAAATTGGAGCAGTCCAGTGTCTTGATGCGGATTTCGTCTGTATAGGTAAAAGTCCCTCCACATAAGGATTTCCGTCATTGATATTGGCAAAAGGTCAGTCCGTCCGCACCGACAGCATAGAGCCTTGTGATAAGACTTGTGGTGTATCGATCACCCGCTGGATGGATTTCATGTTTTCTTGTAAGCAGAACAAAGCCCCGGAGTCCGTGCCGGAGAAGCGTCAGAAGGTTCACCAGCTTTTGGCGTTATCAAAAGATCAGGTCGCCGCCGTGGATGTTCTGCACATGGCGCAAAATAGAGAGCGCATTATCTTCAGTCGATGTCCATGTCCTCTTGGTGCTGACGTTCACCACGCCGACTTCCCATTCCGTGCCCTGCAGTGCATACGCCATCGGTACATCGGCGGTATCCGCCGTGAAGGTGTTTTCTTCCTTCTTGGCGGAGAAGCGACAGGTCATAGAACGCCGCCTCCGCATACACCGATGTGATCGCCTTGCCGCTCTCGTCCTTATCATCGGTTACGGTACGGATGCGGTAGGTATCGGATACGATTTGCACCTGCTTTTCGTTCTCCACATACTCACGCTTGCTGTCCTTGAAGGGCAGCTTGAATTCCAGCGCGTATCGATGCCGTTGATTTCGCTGGTGACAATGATGTCGTAGGCGTTCTCAAGCACAGCCTCGGCGCTATCATCATCCCCAAAGGATAACGGGACGCGCATAGCCGCTGCGAATACAGCGGTTTCGGATTGTCATACAGGCTTATCGCCGTAAGCACAGGCGTCCTCGCCGTATTCGTGGTGGCAAGCGTGATGCGGTACCGAATGGCTTCTTGACGGAGACTGCAATACTCCGCCCGTACCAAGGGAAATCCAGTCCGTCCAGGTGGCGAGGTCATCCGATGTCGATGTCTCTACCAGCGAAACGGACGTCACGCCCGGAGACGTCTCCGCCTTGACGGAAACTCTGCCCGTACCTGTTATTCCGCACTCCGTGGCGGCTGTCACAAGCACGCCGCTTTCAGCATAGACGCCGCCCGTCGCTTTAAGCGTGACCGTATCCTCTGCGGTCAGACCGTTCTATCGGAACGTGTCCCCGCCATTGGCAGAGAGGGATTTAAAAAAAACCACTCGGCGATATCGTCAGTAGTCGTGATCCCAATCGCAGTCCAAACCAGTCGTCAAAGCCGCCTGCATACCAGTAGGAAGTGTTCAGCATTCCCCAGACGAGGTCTGCCGTGCATGCGGTTCAGCGTTCCGCTTATCAAGCGCAGAGGATGTCCATACCGTGCCGGACGCCCCTGTCGCCGACCACATACCATGCTTTTCTGATTATCCGGCTCTATTACTGCGGCAATGAAGTACCAGTTTGCCGTTCGTAAATGAAAAGGATGGCGTGACCGAGGTATCAAGAATCAGGCTGCCGGAGGAAATTGTACAGCATCAGCCTCGGCTTCCCACGGATAGGGACAGGTAAGATTTCCCGTTCCAGCTCTTGGAAAGTATCGGCGCATGTATGTGTTGCCTACGGAATAGGTGGTAGGCTTCATCCAGCCGCCCACGATGATCCAAGCTCACCGATATCCGAGAACATACTCCCGTCATTGGACACACGCAGATGAGGTCTGCTCCGAGGACGGATTGTTGATGTTCATCTGAAAATAATTACCGAGATGCCCCGTCTTGAAATCTGCTGTCGTACCGCTCCACTTGTTAATGTAAGCGTCGCGACCGTTCCCGGAGGAGTCCGCCGTGCAGGTGTTCGTGTCAGGCTCGGATTCGTTAAATCTCCACAGTCCGTCCTTTCCCGGAGGAAGTGCACCCCTTCCCTGTAAAGGCGTCCTGCGTGTTCATCGTATTTTTCAAAGCCATAAAACAATCACCTCCAGCGGCCTTGCGATATTTGAAGTTCCGTAAAGGTCACCGTACTGCTGTAACTGGTAAAACTAAAATGCGACCACCATAATCA
>VOFI01002391.1_pt1 | contig 10713 bp, 11 predicted proteins | sample 5384131 | NCBI WGS metagenome assembly VOFI01 (sample SAMN12384728, study PRJNA508395) | human gut metagenome | isolation source: healthy gut H | host: Homo sapiens
GGTGGCCGTCTCGGGCACCGGCACCATCGAGCCCATCCAGTCCTACAAGGTGACCACGCTGGTCAGCGGCGAGATTCTGGAGGCCCCCCTTTGAGGAGGGGCAGACCGTCCACAAGGGCGACGTGCTCTTCCGCATCGACGCCAGCGACGTGGAGAACAACATCGAGCAGCTCCAGCTCAACGTCCAGTCCGCTCAACTGGCCCTTAATGACCTGCTGAAGACCCAGAGCGACAATCAGAAGGACCGTAATGTGAAGGCCGACGACGCCGGTGTGATCACCGAGCTGCACGTGGACCGCGGGGACAGCGTCACCGTCGGCACCGTCATCGCCGACGTGCTGGACCGGGATCACATGAAGCTGAAGGTGCCCTTCCACTCCGCCGATGCGTCGGGCTTCTATGTGGGTCAGGCCGCGACCGTCACCGTGAACGGCACCGCCGAGACGGTGAGCGGAACGGTGGAGTCCATCGCCGCCACCGACGAGGTGGGACCCGGCGGCACCCTGGTCCGCCAGGTGACCATCTTGGTCAACAACCCCGGCGTCCTGTCTGAAACCAGCCAGGGAACCGCCTCCGTGGGAGGGGCGGCCTGCGCCTCCGGCAGCAGCTTTACTTATGCCTCCTCCTCCCAGATCACGGCCAAGGCCGCCGGCGATCTGGACGTGCTCAATGTCAAGGAGGGTGACCGGGTATCCAAGGGCCAGGTGATCGGCGTTATCTCTGAGGCCGACCTGGAGACCCAGATTGAGAATGCCCGCATCGCTCTGGAAAACGCCCAGCTCTCCCTGAAGAACGCCCAGGAGAAGCTGGAGGACTACACCATTACCTCCACCATCGACGGCGAGGTGATCGAGAAGAACCTGGATGTGGGCGACAACATCAGCGGTCTGTCCAATTCCGGCGCTTCCGTCACCTACCCGGCCATCATCTATGACCGCTCCGAGCTCACCTTTGACATGGACGTGGATGAGAAGGACATCAGCAAGATCCAGGTGGGCCAGAAGGTGGAGATCACCGCCGGCGCACTGGACGACCAGAGCTTCACCGGCGTGGTGGATAAGATCAACATCAACGGCACCACCACCAGCGGCCACACCAGCTATCCCGTTACCGTGAAGGTGGAGGGCTCCCCCGAGGCGCTCTACCCCGGCATGAACGTCTCCGCCAAGATTATCGTGGAGGAGGTGGGCAGCGTGCTCGCCCTGCCGGTGGAGGCGGTGGAGCGGGGTAACACTGTGCTGGTGGCCAAGGAGGGCTGCCTGGATGAAAACGGCGTCATCAAGGATCTCTCCGCCGCTGAGGAGCGCCAGGTGACCCTGGGCCGCAATGACGACGAGTACATCGAGATCGTGGACGGCCTGGAGGAGGGCGAAGTGGTGCTGGCGCTGAGCCCCTCAGGGCTCCAGCCTCATGAGTGCGATGGGGATGGGTTAAGCCATGGAACACCTCATTGAACTCAAGGACGTCTACAAGATTTACCAGATGGGCGAGGAGACCGTCCACGCCCTGGACGGCATCTCCCTGACGGTGGACCCCGGGGAGTTCGTGGCCATCGTGGGCTCTTCCGGCTCCGGTAAGTCCACCGCCATGAACATCATTGGCTGTCTGGATGTACCCACCTCCGGCTCCTACCACCTGGGAGGCGTGGACGTGTCCACCATGGATGACGACCAGCAGGCGGAGATCCGAAACAAAATGCTGGGCTTCATCTTCCAGCAGTACAATCTGATTCCCAAGCTCAACGTGCTGGAGAACGTGGAGCTGCCCCTCCTCTACGCCGGAGTGTCCGCTGCTGAGCGCCATGAGCGGGCCATCCGCTCTCTGGAGCGGGTGGGGCTGGCGGACAAGTGCAAAAACCTGCCCAGCCAGCTCTCCGGCGGTCAGCAGCAGCGGGTGTCCATCGCCCGGGCGCTGGCGGGGAACCCCTCGGTCATCCTGGCCGACGAGCCCACCGGCGCCCTGGACTCCCGCACCGGCCGGGAGGTGCTGGGCTTCCTCCAGAAGCTCAACGCCGAGGGGGATACCGTGGTGCTCATCACCCACGACAACTCCATCGCCGTCAAGGCCAAGCGCATTGTGCGCCTGCAGGACGGAAGGATCATCTATGACGGTGATGCCCACGACCCGAAGGCCGTGGTACAGCCGGAGCTGGACGAGGAGGTGGGCGCGCTGTGAATGTGAGCCAATCCTTCCGCCTGGCCCTCAAGAGCCTGATGGTCAGCAAGGTCCGCGCCCTGCTGACCATGCTGGGCATCATTATCGGCGTGGCGGCCGTCATCGTCATCGTCTCCCTGGGCAATGGCATGCAGCAGTATATGAACGCCCAGTTTGAGCAGATTGGTGTCAATCTCATTCAGGTGGCCATCTACTCTTACGGCGGAAACCGGGAGGTGGAGCGCCGCGGCGCCGACGAATACGACCACACCAGCGTGTACGGCGTCAGTGAGACCTTTTACAACGCCGAAAAGGGCCAGACGGCCAGCGGCGACCAGCTTGAGGAGGGGCGCTTCCTCAGTTATGTGGACGTGGAGCGGGACCAGAAGGTGTGCGTCATCGGCAGCTACCTCAACGAGGATATGTTCGGCGGGGACGGCCTGGGCCAGACCCTGACCGTGGGGGGCATTCCCTACAAGATCATCGGCACCCTGGCACAGAAGGCCGACTCCACCGAGGGCAGCGGGGATGACCTCATTTACCTGCCCTATGGTATGGTGGAGCAGCTCAACGCTGCCAGCGGGGGTATGGGCATGAAGATGTACCTGGTCACCAGCACCACCAAGGAGACCTCTTCCGCCGCCAAGGGCGTGGTGGAGAGCCTGCTGTTCCGCATCTACCAGGATGAGAACGCCTACATGGTCATGACCTCCGCGGAGATGATGGACATGATGGACTCCATGCTGGGGGGGTGCTCATGACCATTCTGGTGGTCATCGCCGCCATCTCTCTGGTGGTGGGCGGCATCGGCATTATGAACATCATGCTGGTGTCGGTTACCGAGCGCACCCGGGAGATCGGCATCCGCAAGTCCCTGGGCGCCAAGGGCCGGGATATCCGCAGCCAGTTTATCATCGAGGCGGGTACCACCTCCGCCATCGGCGGCGTCATCGGCATTATTCTGGGCGTGGTGCTGGCCAACGTATTCACCGCCCTGGTGGGCGTTGTGATGGCCGGTGCGGAGGGCTTCTCCGCCGTACCCAGCGCCGGAGGCATTGCGGTGTCCTTCGGCGTCAGCGTGGGCATCGGTATTCTCTTCGGCTACCTGCCCGCCAACAAGGCCGCAAAGCTGAACCCCATTGACGCGCTGCGCTATGATTGACGGTACACCGGCCCGCCCTTGCCGAACCGGCGCGGATGGTATATGATAATAGGCAGGGGCCGGCGCTCCCGCCGGCCCGCCGTTTCCATTTTCACGAGCATGAGAAGGAGAAAAGCAATGAAACAACGACTGTTAGCCGGCCTGCTGGCCGTGGTGCTGGTGCTGGGGCTGGCTCCGGCGGCCTTGGCCGCCGCGCCGGCCGAGGAGGAGGCCGCCCAGGTGCTGGCCGCCCTGGACATTATGGTGGGCGACGAGAGTGGTAACCTGAACCTGGGCGCCACCGTTACCAGGGCCGAGTTCACCAAGCTGGCGGTGGCCGCCTCCACCAGCCGGGACGCCGTAGGCGACACGGTGTCCGTCAAGCCCTACCCTGACGTGCCTCAGAGCCACTGGGCCGCTCCCTATATCAAGGCGGCGGTGGATCTGGGGCTGGTGCAGGGCGATCTGCACGGCAACTTCAACCCCGGCCGTTCCATTACGCTGGCCGAGGGCGTGACCATCGTCCTGCGCCTGCTGGGCTACCAGGACAGTGACTTCACCGGCGTCTGGCCCTCCGGCCAGATGGCCCAGTACCGGGCCCTCAAGCTCAACGAGGGCGTCACCGCCGGACAGGACAGCGCCATGACCCGCCGGGACGCCCTGTACCTGTTCTACAACCTGATGATCACCAAAAACAAGGAGGGCTCCTACTACCTGAACGTGCTGGAGCCCACCCTCAGCCTGGTGAATGCCGCCGGGGAGCTAGACCGGGTGGCCCTCATCAACTCCGCTATGGAGGGCCCCGTGGTGGCCGCCGCTGGCTGGCAGTCCAGCGTGCCCTTCGACGCCGGCAGCGCCACGGTCTACCGCAACGGCGCCAAGAGCAGCCTGGCCGCGGTGCAGAATCAGGACGTGGTGTACTGGTCGGAGTCCATGCATACCCTGTGGGCCTACTCCGACAAGATCACCGGCACCTATGAGGCGGCTTCTCCCTCGGTCACTAGCCCCACCTCCGTCACCGTGGCGGGCAAGAGCTACACCATTGAGACCACCTCCGCCGCCTATGCCCTCTCCGACCTGGGCGGCTACCAGATTGGCGACAGCGTGACCCTGCTGCTGGGCCGCAGCGGCGGCGTGGCGGCAGTGGGCGAGGCCGTGGCGACCGACAACCTCATCTACGGCGTCGTCACCAAGGTGGAGAGCACCTCTTACGACGACGGAAAGGGCGGCACCTACAACGCCCGCACCGTCACCGTGGCCGGTACCGACGGCGGCTCCTACCGCTATCAGACCGACAATAAGAGCCTGGACGAGGGCGATCTGGTGCGGGTGAATACCGACGGCGACACCATCGAGGTCAAGCGCCTGACTACCTCCACCCTGACCGGCAAGATGAGCAACGACGGCACCAAGCTGGGCACCTACCCCCTGGCTGACGACGTGCAGATTCTGGACACCTACGAGAGCTGTACCCCCATCCGCATCTATCCCGACCGCCTGAAGGGCGTGAAGTTTGACGGCAATATGGTCCGCTTCTATGCCCTCAACGCCCAGGGGGAGATCAGCCATCTGATCCTCAACGACGTGACCGGCGACCTTCACCAGTACGGCGTCATCACCAGCGTGGAGGAATTGGATCTGGGCACCATGATGGGCATTTCCTCCTCCTATACCTACGACGTGGGCGGCCAGAAGCTCACCTTTGGCTCTACCAACGCCATCTACAATCTGAAAGTAGGTCCCTGCCAGATCAAAATGGAGGGCCCCAACGCCGTCGAGCGGCTGTATAACCTGTCCGAGCGCAAGCTGGACAGCGTCAGCGGCAGCACCGCCGTGGGCACCAACAACCAGAAGTACACTCTCTCAGACAATGTGGCGGTGTACGTCTATGAGGGCGGGGAGTATCAGCTCTCCAGCCTGGCCCGCATCAGCGGCGGGAACTACTCCCTCACCGGCTGGTACGACAAGGACGAGAGCGCCGGCGGGCGCATCCGCGTCATCATCGCCCGCTGACCAGCACAAAAATCAAACGGAACCGCCCCGGAGCCATTTGCTCCGGGGCGGCCTGTTTCTACAGCACCAGGGCCACGCACCAGCATACCGTAGCCCCCAGGGCGCCGGCGGCCACGTAGGCGGGGGCGGGGATATGCCGCCACAGGCGGCTCCAGCGGGAGTTGCGGCGGATATACCCGTCAGCCACCCGGCGGGCTTCCTGAAGCACATCGTCCGCCGTCACGCCTCTGCCGAAGGCGTCCTCCTTCAAAATAAAAATCGCCTGCTCAAAAAAGCGGGGGTCAGGCGCTTTGACCACGATGACCTGTCTGGACACACCTTTCACCAACCGGGACACATCCTTTCCTGTTTTCTTCCAGTATGGCCGCTTTTTAGAATGCCTATTCCGGCGGCCGGAAAGAATTGCCGCTCATATCCGCCCGTTTGCCGCCGTACACTATTGCCAGGAATGGAGGCGAAGGCATGACGCAGAAGCGGCGGCTGGCGTGGGCGCTGGCCCTTTTGTTTGTGGTGAATATTGCGGTGATCTCCCTGGCCCAGCAGGCCGAGGCGGCCACCTACCGGCAGGGCTCCAGCGGTGAGCAGCGGTGGATGGCATCTACGGCAGTCAGACGGCCCAGGCGGTCAAATCAAGACCATCGGCAAGCACCGCTTCTGCGCGTAATAAAAGCAGCCCCGGAGTTCACCCGGGGGCTGCCGGGTTAAAATTCGATTTCCCTGCGGGCGGTTACGCCCCGGTCGTAGGGGTGCTTCTCTTTGACCATGTGGGTGATGTAGTCTGCCCGGCGCTCCAGCGCCTCCGGCAGGCTGTGGCCGGTGAGCACCACCTCCAGGCCCGCGGGCCGCTCGTCCAGAAAGGCGCAGAGCTCCTCCTGGGGCAGGAAGCCCCGGAGGGCGTCGATCACTTCGTCCAGCACCAGCAGGCGGGCATCCTCCGCCCGGGCCAGGGCAACGGCCTCCTGGAACAGCTTCCGGCAGTTCCGGGCCACCACGGCCTTCTCCTCGTCGTTCATCTGGAAGGTAAATTTATGGATGCCCTTGCTGCGCAGGACGGTGAGGGTGGGAAACCGCTCCGCCGGTCAGCTCCCGCAGGGGCTGCTTTTGAGGAACTGGGCGATCACCACCCGCCGCCCCCAGCCCGCACACCGGAAGGCCAGCCCGAAGGCCGCTGTGGTCTTACCCTTGCCGTCTCCATAATAGATCTGCACCAGGCCATTTTCTTCCCGCCATGCCGCCACCTCATTTCGCTCAGATAAGATCAGTATAGCAGAATGGGGCATGGGGCAGCAACGAAAAAAGCTGTCCCCGGCTGCGGGGACAGCTTTTTGGGAGAGGCCTCAAGAAGCGGTGCAGCTTACTTCTTGTGGGCCGCCATCCAGTCGCGGTTGTACTTGTGCTCGTTGACCATCAGCACCAGGAGCACGTTCACCAGGGCCACGCCGGCGAACACCAGGTAGGCCATGCGGATCTGGCCGCCGGTAATCTTCTGCACCACGCCGTTGACCAGGAAGCACAGGGCAGTGACTGCACCCTGGATGGGGAAGATGACACTGTTCACCTTGTCGAAACCCTGGCGGCCAAAGATGGAGGTGGGCAGGGAGGTGGTGAAGTTGGCGGAGCCGCCGATGCCCATGGCAATCATGAACAGGGACACGTAGACCAGCGGGGTCACGGAATCCACAGCGGTGAAGTTGAGCAGCAGGGCGATAGCATACCAGATACCGAACATGACCATGGTCTTCTTGGTGCCGATAGCGTCGTCAATGACGCCAACCAGCCAGGAGCCAACCACGCCGCCCAGGGCCAGAATGGTCATGACGTTCATAGCGGCCTGCTGAGAGAAGCCGAGCTGAGTGTTGCGGATAACCAACTGGCTCATGACGCCCACGGAGCAGATCTGGAAAAAGCCGGTGGTAATGGCCGCCAGCCAGAGCTCCTTGGTGGCCAGCAGTTTGCCGGTGGTCCACCCGCCGTCCCCCTCGACGGCGTCCTTGGTGTCATACTCCTTCTGGTAGATCTCGTCGGAGACGTTGTCGGGGTTGATGCCACGCTCCCAGGGCTCGTTGCGGATGAAGATCATACCCAGGATGCCCAGAACAATGGCGGCGATGCCGATGGGTACGATGCCGGTGGAAAAGTTCTCGCCGATATTGGTGGTGCCCGCCACGGTAGGGGCGATCAGAATGGCTACCAGCTGCACATAGAAAGCGGAGGCGAAGTTGTGGCCCATGGTGGTATAGCCCATAACCACGCCCTTTTTTTTGGGGAACCAGGAGGCCACCAGGGTGCCGCCCGCCACATAGCCGGCGGACATGATGCCGCCGTACACGAAGCACATGCAGACGGTGTAGATAACGATGCTGGGGGCGTTGCAGGCCAGGATGTAAGCGATGCCGGAGATGATGCAGCAGATACCGGAGGTCATGCGCGCGCCGATCTTCCGGTTGACCTGGCCGGCAATGATGAAGAACACGACACCCACCAGACCGGCCAGGGAGTTCATGTTCATGATGTCGCCCTGCTCCAGTCCCAGGCGGTAGGCCACATTGGGGGCGGTGATGTTGGCGCCGTCGTTGCACATGCCGACGTACAGGAAGAACATCAGCAGGCAGTAGATGATGACGACCCAGCCCACGCCGAAGTCGACTACGGACTTGCGGTTATCCTTTGGTTGGTTTTGCCATACGTTTCCCTCTTCTCTCTGTGATAGATTTTGCCGGAACACAGCCCGGCATCCTTTGCGGACTATAATTTAACGGTTTGCAGGCTATCTTTCAATCCCCACAATTCGGTAAGCAAATAACCAAAAAGTAAGTAGAAACAGTGTGGTAAGTGCGCGAATTTGTGCAATATAGCAAAAAAGACGTGGGGGAATTTTGGCGGAGTGTTCCATAAAGAAGAGAGGTCAAAATACTGATATCGTCAGTTTCCACAACCTTATTGTTAAATATTTGTCATTTGGGATAAGGGTATAAATGGAAGAGCGCCGGAGGGCGGAGATTTCACAAAACGTTCACAGGCCTGTTATACTTTATCCAACTCTGAATGGGAAAAGGGTGGTATCTTATTTTTACAGCCAAGGTACCAGACAGGCAAGGCGATAGACCGGGAATGCGCGGGAGGAGAAATGCTATCCGGGGCGCGTTCGAATCACCGGCGATCATGAGCTCCTCATTGGTGGGGATGAGCAGCACCTTCACCTTGGAGTCGGCGGCGGAGATGACGGTCTCCTTGCCGCGGACGTTGTTGGCCTCGGCGTCCATCTTTACTCCCATGAACTCCAGGCCGGAGGCCACGGCCATGCGGGTAGCGGCATCGTTCTCACCCACACCGGCGGTAAACACGATGGCGTCCACCCCGCCCATGGCGGCGGCATAAGCGCCCACCAGCTTCTTAACACTGTACTGGAAGGCCTCCAGCGCCAGCTGAGCCCGCTGGTTGCCCTCCTTGGCGGCGTTCTCCAGGTCACGGAAGTCGGAGGACACGCCGGAGATGCCCAGCACGCCGGACTTCTTGTTGAGGATGGTCATCATTTCCTTCATGTCATATCCATGCTTGTTCATCAGATACTCCAGGATACCGGCGTCGATGTCACCGCAGCGGGTGCCCATGGGAACGCCAGCCAGGGGGGTGAAGCCCATGGAGGTATCCACGCTCTTTCCGCAATCAATGGCGGCCACGGAGGAGCCGTTGCCCAGGTGGCAGGTGATGAGCTTCAGCTCCTCAATGGGCTTGCCCAGCATGGCGGCAGCGCGGGCGGAGACATAGCGGTGGGAGGTGCCGTGGAAGCCGTAGCGGCGGACCTTGTCCTGCTCATAGAACTCATAGGGCAGGGCGTAGATATAGCTCTTGGCGGGCATGGTCTGGTGGAAAGCAGTGTCGAACACACCCACCATGAGGCACGTCACCGGGCATGACGGCGCTGCAGGCCTTGATGCCGGTGATGTTGGCGGGATTGTGGGGGGGGCCAGGGGGATGCACTCTTCCAGAGCGGCCATAACCTCGTCGGTAATGCGCACGGAGGAGGCGAACCTCGCCGCCGTGGACCACGCGGTGGCCCACCGCGTCGATCTCCTTCATGGAGCCGATCACGCCGTGCCCGGCGTCCAGCAGGGCGTCCAGCACAGCCTGAATGGCCTCGGAATGGGTGGGTGGGCATGGGGATCGTCGAACTCATACTTGGCCCTTGGCTGGGGCTTGTGAGTCAGGCGGCCGTCGATGCCGATGCGCTCGCACAGGCCCTTCGCCATTAGCACGCCCGACTCGGGGTTCAGCAGCTGATACTTCAGCGAGGAACTGCCCGCGTTGATGACCAGAATATTCATCGTTGGATCTCGCTTCTTCTTTTGGGAAAGCCTTGGCCAGCTTTCCATATTTAAGCTAAATGTAAATATAATATGTTTGCATTTGCGCAAACTCTCTTTTTCATTATAACAAATCCTCCGCAAGATACAACCTACATTTTTACCGAATTGACATTATTTTGTAACCGCTTTGAGGTGACAAATGTGAAAACCGCTGGTATCATAACAGAATATAATCCCCTGCATTATGGTCACCTCGCCCTGATACAGGCCGTCCGGCAGCAATTCGGCGGAGACACCGCCATTATTTGCGCCATGAGCGGCGATTTTGTCCAGCGGGGTGACTTTGCGTTGGTACGCCGTCACGCCCGGGCGGAGGCCGCCGTCCGGAGCGGGGCGGATCTGGTATTGGAGCTGCCCCTCCCCTGGGCCGTCAGCTCTGCCGAGGGATTCGCCCAAGGCGGTGTCGAGGTTCTCACCGCCACGGGACTGCTGGACGTGTTGGCCTTCGGCAGCGAGTGCGGAGACACCGCCGCCCTTCTGCGGACCGCGAAGGCTCTGGAGGGCGACGTTTTTCAAGCGGCCTTGAGAGCGGAGCTGACCAAGGGGGGACAGCTTTGCCGCCGCCCGCCAGCGGGCCGTGGCCGCCTTGCTTTCCCCGTCAGACGCCGCCCTGCTGTCCGACCCCAACAACACCCTTGGGATCGAATACTGCCGGGCGCTGCTGCGTGTGGGCGCGGCTCCTGCGCTGTTTACGATCCCCCGGACCGGTGCGGCCCATGACGCCACCCCGGAGAACGCCGGGGGCTATTCCGCCTCCGCCATTCGGCACCTGCTGGCAGAAGGACGCCGAGCCGATGCCCTGTCCCGGATGGTCCCGGCCATGAGGGCCGTTTACGAGGCGGAGGAGACTGCGGGCCGCGCGCCGGTATTCGCCGCCGCCTGTGAGCGGGCAATTCTGGCCCGGCTCCGGTCCATGACTCCGGCAGAATTCGATGCACTGGACACCGGACACGAGGGCGTCGGCCAGCGGCTGTACAACGCCAGCCGGAACGCCGCCACACTTGACGCCGTTTTAGACAACGCCAAAACCAAGCGCTA
>VOFI01003129.1_pt1 | contig 10696 bp, 14 predicted proteins | sample 5384131 | NCBI WGS metagenome assembly VOFI01 (sample SAMN12384728, study PRJNA508395) | human gut metagenome | isolation source: healthy gut H | host: Homo sapiens
CGCAGGGCATTGGAGGCCAGGTTTTCCACCGCGCTCTCCAGCCGTGCCCGGTCGCCGAATACCTGTCCAGGCTCCAGATTCAGCTTCAGGTGGAGCCCCTTTCGCTCCAGTGGGAGGGCCAGCCGGTCAAAGACCGCCCGCACCAGGGCGTCCATCGCCAGCACCTCCCGGTGCAGCGCCCCGCCCTCCTCCATGCGGGAGAGCTCCAGCAGGCTGCCCACCAGAGCGGCCATGCGGTCGCTCTCGTCCAGCACCACATCCAGGTATTCCCCCCGCCGGGCCGGGGCAATGTCCTCCCTCAGCGCCTCCGCGTGGGTGCGGAGCACCGCAAGGGGGGTCTTCAGCTCATGGGCCGCCGCCCGGGTGAAGGCCCGTTCCCGCTCCAACGTTTCCCGCTGGCGGCGGTCCGTAAAGACGGTGTGTGCCCACCGCTGCCAGGGCCGTCACTGCTGTGGGCCCATGCCCTCCAGGCCTTTGCTACACGGGCGGAGAGTTATGCGGTGGCGACGATGATCTCCCCATCACTCAAGTACCGGGTCAGTGCCGTCAGACGATACCAGCACCATCAGGAACAGGGTGCTGGCCCAGCAGCGGAAGGCTTTCTCCCGCAGGGAAGGTTTGTAACAGCTCCCGTGGGGAGGCCGACACGCCTACCAGCTCCCCGGTCTCGGCGCTGATCCGCCCCCGTCGCCGTCCCGAGAACAGTAACTTAACCCCCAATTCCCGGTCAAAAAAATCCGCTGTCAGATGTTGGCCAGCCGCCGGGACATGTCGGTAGGGACCGTTCTCACCTCCTGTAGATGACCTCCCAAGACCTTCTCGGGCATCAGCGCCCCCACCACCTCCAGGTGGTACAGCACCCCGGTGTCCGCTCCTCATAGAATCCACCAGCTGGGTCTCCACCAAATTTCCGTGGCCCGTTCGGATCAGCTCGATGCGCTCAGCCAGCGAGGCTGTTCTTCCTCGCTCAGCACCGGGTCCAACAGAAGGCTCCAGGTATAAACCCCATCGTCCCAATGGGACTGGCTGTGAAAACGGCCAAGGGAATCGCTATCCACCGTTTGAACAACCGTCTAATCGCCCCATGCTGCTCCCCCCTCCAGCTTGTAGCCTACCTTGAACACCGTCTGATCTGCTTTCCCGCCGGACCGAGGGCGGCGCGGAGGGCCTTGATCCGGCCGTCCACCGCCCGGTCTCCCCCCTCGAAGTCGATGCCCCACACCTTGTCCAGGAGCTGCTCCCGGCGGAGCACCTGGCCCTTGTTGCGCACCAGGCAGAGCAGCAGCTCGTACTCTCTGGGCGGGGAGGGCCACCAGACGGCCGCCCACCGTGCAGGCCCGGCGGCCCGGCTCCAGGGTGATCGCCCCGCAGGCGAGTGTCTCCGCGCCCCTCCCCGGCTGCGGCGGATAAGCGCCTCGGTTTTGGCCAGCAGCACCGCCAGGGAGAAGGGCTTGGTCACATAGTCGTCCGCCCCCAGGGCATACCCCGGAGCACATCCTTCTCTCCCCCCAGGGCAGTGAGAAACAGAATGGGCACGCCGCTGCCCTCCCGCACCGCCCGGCAAACTGCAAATCCGTCCAGGTTGGGCATGAGCACGTCCAGCAGCACCGCGTCATAGTCCCGCTCCCGCAGCCGCTCCAGGGCCTCCTCTCCGTCCTTTGCCAGCGCACAGGTCAGCCCGTGGGCGGTAAAGTAGTCCCGGATGATGGTGCGCAGACGCTCCTCGTCCTCCGCCACCAGAATGTGCGCCTCCACGGCTGTCCCCCCCTTTCCATGACAGTATAGCACACAGATGTGCCGAACGGATGCCGAAGGCCCCGGAGCAAAGCTCCGGGGCCTTCGGTTGTGTGCTGCATCAGCGGCGTCCGGCTCCGCCGCCGCGGAACCCGCCGCCACGGAAGCTACCGCCGCTACGGAACCCGCCTCCGCGGGAGAAGCCGCCTCCGGGCGGCCCGCGCCGCCGCCGCGAAAGCCCCCACCCGGGCGGAAGCCGCCGCCCATGGGCGGACGGGGCCCCCTGGGGGGCCGGGGCGGGCGGGGCCGGTGGGGCCGGCCGAAGATAAAGGGCCGGTAGACATAGGGCGGGGGAGGCATGCCGGGCAGCAGGTAGCGCCGCCGGTAGCGGCGGTAGCGCCAGCCATCGGCGGCGCACACCACGACCACCACCAGGAGGATCAGCAGAAACAGCCCCATCTGTCCGACCACAGCGAACACATAGTCATTCTCCGGCTCAGGGTAATAGACAAAGTCGCGCCCGGGCTCAGACGGGACCACACTCCCCGCAGATGTGCCATAATAGCTCTCATACCAGCCATACACGTCGTCGAAAAAGGCGCGGGTGGCGCTGTCGTATTCTCCGGCGTCGTAGCCGCCGTAGAAGTCCGCCTCCAGCCAGCCCTCGATTTTTGAGGCTGGGAGGGCGTCTTCGATTCCGGAGCCCGCCATGGCCCACACCTTGTTCTCTCCCACGGCGTACACCAGCAGAAAGCCGTTGTTCAGGCTCTCGTCACCGATGCCGCCCCAGCTCTCCGCCACGGCCATGGCGTAGTCGGCGGCGTCCATGCCGTCCATAAAATCCACCGACACCACCACGATCTCTCCGCCGGTGTTCTCAAAGAGAGACTGGTTTTTGTCGATGATGTACTGCTCGGTCTCGCTGCTGAGCACGTCCGCCTCGTCCGCCACATAGCGGGCGGCGGGGGGCTCCGCCACGGCCTGGGCTCCCCCCGTCAGGAGAGCCGCGCCCAGCAGGGCCGCCGCAAGCTGTCGTCTCATGCCTCTCGCTCCTCTCATCGGAAGGTCTCCGCCGGGCGCACAAAGGTGAGCGTCCCAAGCACTCTGGCGGGGAAGCCCCCAGCACCCGCTCGTTGTAGCGGTCGGCGGCGGCGTTGTAGCCGTCCCGGGCGATGGTGTCCTGCTCGGCGGCCAGGTCGGTGCGGAACCCCTTCACGTAGTCCGCGTCCCGTCCGCTCAGGGCGCAGTCCTCCAGCTTGAGAAAGACGGTCTCCGCGTCTCCCAGCAGGCGCTCATACGCCGCGTGGGCCTCGGTGATGCCGCCGCTCTCCGCCAGGGCCGCCCGGCTGTCCGTCAGCTCACCCAGCTCACCCTCGTCCAAGTACCGCCCCGCCACGGTGAGCAGGTTGGCGGTGATGTCCAGGCAGTCCTGGAGATCACCGGCGATGGGCGCAAACTGCGCCTCCACCTTCTCCCTGGCCTGAACCAGGGAGCGGTGGGAGCCCAGCAGGACGGACAGGACAATGACCACCGCCAGCACCACCATAGCGCCGGTGTGGGTTTTCAGAAATTTCATGGGATTTCCTCACTCAAATGTGTCGGGCGGAGTTCAGCCCCGCAGCTCCAGGAGTTTCTGCTTGAGCTGGCCCTCGATTCTCCCCAGCTCGGCCTCGGCCTCCCGGCGCTTCTGGGCCCCCTCCCGCTGGATGTTCATGACCTCATCCAGGGTGGAGATGAGCTGCTCATTGGTGTGCTGGAGGGTCTGGATGTCCACCACGCTCCGCTCGGCCTCCCGGGCGGTCTCGATGGTGCCCATCTTGAGCATGTCGGCGTTCTTCTTCAGCAGCTCGTTGGTCATGTTGGTCACAGCGCTCTGGGCCGCGGTGGCCTGGCGGGAGTGCTCCAGGCCCAGGGAGAGCACCATCTGGCTCTTCCACAGGGGGATGGTGTTCACCAGGGAGGACTGGATCTTCTCCAGCATCAGGGTGTCGTTGTTTTGGATCAGCCGGGTCTGGGGGCCCATCTGGATGGAGATCATGCGGGTGAGCTCCAGATCGTGGAGCTTCTTCTCAAAGCGGCTGCACATGTTGGTCAGGTCGTTGTAGGCCTGGGCGTCCTCCTGGGTGCCGGACTGGGCCGCCTTCTGGCGGAGCTGCTCCAGCTCGTTGGCGCGGACCTGGTTCAGGCGCTTCTTGCCCGCCAGAATATACATGGTCAGCTCCTTGTAATACTTGGTGTTGAGCTCGTACATCTGGTCCAGCATGGCGATGTCCTTCATCAGGGTCACCTGATGGCCCTCCAGCACCTCGGCGATCTTGTCCACGTTGGCCTCCGCCTTGGTGTAGGCCACCTTCATGGCCTCCAGCTCGTTTTTTCTTCTTTTTGAAAAAGCCGAAGATGCCCTTCTCGTCCTCCTCCTTGCCGAAGCCCTTCAGCTCCACCACCAGGGAGGACAGGGCCTGGCCGATCTCCCCAGATCCTTGGTGCGCACGGAGTTGAGGGTGCTCTCGGAAAAGCCGGCGATGTTCTTCTGGGCCGCCGCGCCGTACTGGAGCACCACGTTGGAGTCGGTCAGGTCGATCTGCTTGGCAAAGTCGTCCACCATCTTCCGCTCCGCCTCGGTGAGCTTGCTCTCGTCGAGCTGGATGGCCTGCTCGTCCTTGGCCTTCTGGGCCGCGGCCGCATCCACCGCCCCGGTGGGGTCCAGGGTGAGGGCGGCCGCCTCGGGGCCTGGGGTGCCTCCGCCGCCGCTGCGGCGTCCAGGTTGGGAGTGAGGGTCAGTTCCGGGGTAAAATCCGTCTTGTCAGCCATATCGCAGTTCCTCCATTGTTATGATTGTCCCATCTGCATTCCGCCGAGCCCCTCTTGGGCCAGCATCTGCTCCAGAACGGTGATGTCTGTGGATATATCCAGCGCCTCGTCGGCGAACAGGGCGTCGAGCTGCTTGTCAAAGGCCTCCACCACTTTGTCCATCATGGCGTCGATGCGGCCCATGGTGCCGTCGATGTTGGCCCCCTCCACCCCGGCGGCCCCCATGCGGTCATAGGCGTTGAGCAGCTTGAGGGTGGTGGGCAGATAGTAGTTCAGAAACCGGCGGAGCTGGGGCAGCTTGGCCGGCTGCCCGGCCACGATGTCGAAGATCTTGCCGGTGACCTCCTCCATGTGGACAATCTGGGCGGAGAGCTTGGCGTCCTCAATGTTCTCGTCCAGCCGCCGCAGCTCGGCCAGCGCCCGCGCCCGCTCGACGGCCAGTGGGTCCTCCGGCGCGGCATGCTCCGGTTCCGGCTCCGGCGCGGGCTCCGGGTCGGGCAGGATCAGCACCTTGTCGGGAAAGAGCTTCCGCCCCCCCAGCCAGGCGGCCGCCGAGACCGCCGCCGCCAGCGCAAAATGCCACCAGGCATACAGGGGGGCCAGCACGGCCCACGCCCCCCACACCGCCGCCGCCAGATAGAGGGGGGCCGGAGATTTTTTCACAATTTTCGCCATTGACATTTCCTCCAAAAACGAGGTTAGCTTCATTGTACCTTTCCCCGCCCCAGGTGTCAATAACACGTTGACTTTGGGCGGAAAAGTCATTATGATAGAAGGAAATATGGTATGATACGGAGAGGAAGTCTGCCCCATGCTGACATTAAAGGAATTCAAGGAGGCCCGCGGCGTGCTGTCCGGGGTGATCCGCAACACCAGTCTAGTCTACAGTCCCGCCTTTTCCAAGGCCACCGGCAACCAGATCTATATCAAGCCGGAGAATATGCAGGTCACCGGGGCCTACAAGATCCGGGGCGCCTACTATAAGATCAGCACCCTCAGCGACGAGGAGAAGGCCCGGGGGCTGGTCACCGCCTCTGCGGGCAACCACGCCCAGGGCGTGGCCTACGCCGCCCAAGCCGCCGGGGTGTCTGCCACCATCGTCATGCCCACTACAACCCCGCTGGTGAAGGTCAACAACACGAAGGACTACGGGGCCAAGGTGGTGCTCCACGGCGAGACCTTCGACGACGCGGCGGAGCTGGCCGCCAAGCTGTCGGAGGAGGAGGGGCTCACCTACGTCCACCCCTTCAACGACCCGGCCATCGCCACCGGGCAGGGCACCATTTCCTATGAGATCTTTCAGGATCTGCCCGACGTGGATGTGATTCTGGTGCCCATCGGCGGCGGCGGACTGGCCACCGGCGTGTCCACCCTGGCCAAGCTCCTCAACCCCAACGTGACGGTCATCGGCGTGGAGCCCTCCGGCGCGGCCTCCATGAAGGCCAGCCTGGACGCCGGCCATGTGGTCACCCTGGACCGGGTGGAGACCATCGCCGACGGCGTGGCCGTCAAAACCCCCGGCGACCAAATTTTCCCCTATATTCAAAAAATATCGACGACATCATTACCATCCCTGACGACGAGCTGGTGGACGCCTTCCTGGATATGATGGAAAAGCACAAGATGATCGTGGAGAACGCGGGCCTGCTGCCCATCGCCGCCCTCTCCCATCTCAAGTGCCGCGGAAAGAACGTGGTGCCTGTCCTCTCCGGCGGCAACATGGATGTCATCACCGTGGCCTCCCTGGTCCAGCACGGCCTCATCAGCCGGGGGCGGGTGTTCACCTTCTCCGTCCAGCTCCCCGACCGCCCCGGCGAGCTGGTGCGGGTGGCCGAGCTCGTGGCGGAGGCCAACGGCAACATCATCAAGCTGGAGCACAACCAGTTCGTCAACATCAACCGCCAGTCCGGCGTGGAGCTCCGCGTCACCCTGGAGGCCTTCGGCCACACCCACAAGCGGGCCATTCTGGACGCCCTGTGCGGCGCGGGCTATGCGGCCCGGGAGTGCCACACCAACGACTTCTACCACTGAGCCCCGCAGGCGCGGCCTGTGCTGGAACCACCGGCGTATCCGGGGGAACCCTTCCCCCGGATACGCCTATATGATGCGGCGCGCTTCCTCCGGAGCATGGGCCGCCGGGCCGGCGCCGCGTGGGCGCGGGGGAGAGCCGGCGGGGCCCCGGGCGTCATCCGCTTGGTGTATCTTATGTGCCCGCTCCTCCGTTTGCCCCGCCCCCGGTTGAGCCCTGGGGCCTATCCTACCACGGAATTCTGAACTTCCCTTCAAGGAGTGGTAAAAAAATGATTAAAATTGCCCCCTCCATCCTCTCCGCGGATTTTGCCAACCTGGAGCGGGACATCCGCCGGGTGTCCTCCGCCGACTGGCTGCATGTGGATGTGATGGACGGCTGCTTCGTCCCCAATCTCACCATTGGCGTGCCGGTGGTGCAGTCCATCCGCAAATGCACCGGCATGTTTCTGGACGTGCACCTGATGATCGACAAGCCGGTGCGCTATGTGGAGGCCTTTGCCCAGGCGGGGGCGGATCTCCTCTCCGTCCACCTGGAGGCCGACCACCCCACCGGCATCGCCGAGGCCCTGCGGCGGATGGAGGCCTGCAAGGTGAAACAGGCGGTGGCCCTGCGGCCCATCACCGCCCCCTCCGCCGTGCTCCCCCTACCTGGAGGGGCTGGACATGGTGCTGGTCATGACGGTGGAGCCCGGCTTCGGCGGCCAGGCCTTTCTGGAGCACCAACTGGACACCATCCGCCAGGTGCGCGCCCTCATCGCGCGGTATAACCCCGCCTGCCGCCTGGAGGTTCAACGCCAAGACGGCCGCGGCGGTCGTGGCCGCCGGTGCGGACACCCTGGTGGCCGGCTCGGCGGTGTACGGCGCGGCCGAGCCGGCGGCGGCCATCGCCGCCCTGAGGGGGGACTGACCCATGCAGTACTTCCTCCCGCCCTGGAAAAGCTGGTGGAGCAGTTCGCCCGGCTCCCCGGCATCGGCCGCAAGACCGCCCAGCGGCTGGCCTTCTTCGTCCTCTCTCTGCCGGAGGAGGACGCCGCCGCCTTCGCCGACGCCATCGTGGGGGCAAAGGCGGCCATCCACTGCTGCCCCGTGTGCCAGAACTTCTCCGAGGGGGGACGGCCTGTGCCCCGTCTGCCAGGATCCCAAGCGGGACGCGTCCGTCATCTGTGTGGTGGCCGACCCGAAGGACGTGGTGGCCATGGAGCGGGCCCGGGAGTACCCCGGCCTCTATCACGTGCTCCACGGGGTGATCTCCCCCATGAACCACGTGGGCCCCGACGACATCCGGGTGAAGGAGCTGGTGGACCGGGTGGCCAAGGGGGATGTCCGGGAGGTCATCATGGCCACCAACCCGGACACCGAGGGGGAGGCCACCGCCATGTACCTCTCCCGCCTGCTCAAGCCCTTCCAGGTGCGGGTCACCCGCCTGGCCTACGGCATCCCGGTGGGCGGCCACCTGGAGTACGCCGACGACGCCACCCTCATGCGCGCCCTGGAGGGCCGGCGGGAGATGTAGGATGCGCCGGGTGCTGGTCATCGGCTGCCCCGGCGCGGGCAAGTCCACCCTCACCCGCGCCCTGGCGGAAACGCTGGGCCTGCCGGCCGTGTATCTGGACCGGCTGTGGTGGAAGTCCGGCTGGATCAACCGCACTCGAGCGGAGTTCGACGCCCGGCTGGACGCGGCCCTGGCGGGGGCCGCCTGGGTGATGGACGGCAACTACCTGCGCACCCCTGCCCCGGCGGCTGGAGCGGTGCGACGCGGTGCTCTTTCTGGACTACCCCAGGCGGCTCTGCCTGTTCCGGGCCCTCCGGCGGATCCTGCGCTGGCGCGGGCGCACCCGCCCCGACATGGCCGAGGGCTGCCCGGAGCGGCTGGACCCGGCGTTCATCCGCTGGATCTGGGATTTCCACCGCACCCAGCGGCCCCGGGTGCTGGAGCTTCTGTCCGCCTGGAAGGGCGAGGCGCATATCTTCCGCAGCCCGCCCAGTGCGCCGCTTTTCTTGCACAGCCCCCTGGGACGGAATGACCGTCCCAGGGTGTCCGCCTATGCTCGCGCCAGCACCAGTTCGTCCAGCGGAATGCGCTCCGTCCGCCACCGCTCCGGGCTGGCAGGCGCGCCGTCCGCGTATCCGACGGCCAGAATGTTCACCGGCTCCAGGTGCTCCGGCAGGCCGAGGGCCGCCTTCACCGCCTCCGGCTGGAAGTAACAGATCCACACCGAGCCCAGCCCCAGGGCCGACGCCGCCAGCATCATGTGGTCGGTGAGGATGGACGCGTCGTAGGCCATGGTGTCGGTGCCGTGGGTAATCACGATGCCGCTGTACTCCATCCGGTTTCAAAGACGTGGCGGGCGATGGTCTGCCACTCCTCCGGCTGGATGTTGGAGGAGTCCAGGTGGAGGATATCCCGGATCGTGATGTCGTAGCAGTCCATAATTCCCTGGGGAGCAGCCCGGCCAGGGCCTCCCCCGTCCAGGCCGGGGGGCCAGTCCCTCCGCCGTGGGCAGAGAGGCGATGGTGCCCCCGGTGGTCAGCAGCAGGATGTGGGGCCGCACTCAGAACACCTCCGCCAGGGCCTCCGCACGGCGGGCGGCGTCGGCCAGAAGCGCCTCCTTGTCGTTGCGGATATCGTCCAGCCCCTCGGCGTCCAGACACTGGAACTCCGGGATGCCGTACATAGTGCACAGGGCCTTCAGCACGGGGGTGGCCGTCTCCATGGGGGTGCCGGCGTAGTTGCCGCCCCGGGTGGTGATATAGAGCAGCTTGGAGGCCCGGCACAGCCCCACCATGGCCCCCTCCTCGCTGTAGCCAAAGGTGAGGTCGGTGACGGAGATGCGCTCCAGGTAGATCTTCAGGATGGCGGGGAAGCTCATATCCCAGAAAGGGGCGGCAATGACGAGCTTATCCGCCGCCGCGAACTGCCAGGCGGGCTCAAACATGGGCTGCTCCAGCTTGCCCGCACTCCAAAGCGCGTCCCGCTCGGCCAGCACCTCCGGGTACTGTGGCTGGAGCCGGGCGGCGCAGAGATCCCGCTCGGTGATCACCGTATCCGGGTGGGCCGCCCGGTAGGCATCCAGAAAGCGCCGGGCCAGCTTCAGCGTGCGGGAGCGCTCTCCACGCACGCAGGCGTTGATAAAGAGAAGGTTTTCCATCGTAATTCACACTCCTGCGAGAAGGATTTCCAGTCTGCTCCTATCCCATCACAGGGCATGGCGGGATGCAAGCCTCCACTAGCCTCCCGGCCATCTGAGCCAAGTCCCCAGCCCGCGTTCCGGCAGAGGGCGCGGAATTCCTCATCCCCCCGCCGCCTTGTCGTCACGGCGCAGCGTACCCTCTCCCCCGTCTGCCAGAAGCATGCCGTCCATGTGCTGAGTCTGCCCAGCCGCCAGCCCTCCGCCCCCAGCCGATTGAGCCACGCCTCCGCCGTCTTGGCATCGCTCCCATCAAAGTAGAACCATTTCCTCATCGTCCTCTTCATCATTCTTCCCCCTTTCTTGTGTGGGGCATCGGCCCTACGCCGCAGTCTGATATGCGCCCCGTAGGGGCGTCCCTTGTGGCCGCCCGCGCTTTTCCGGCGGCACGCCGGAGCGCTGCCGCCGGATTTGCTCCCCTGTAGGGGCAGGTGCCCTCACCCGCCCGGGGGCCTGTGGGCGTCGGCCCCTACGCCCCTTCCGCCAGCCAGGTGCGGATGTCCGCCAGGGTTTTGGTACCGGTCAGGTCAATCTGATTGCCCTCGATACGGAGCACTTGGTTTCCATTTCGTAAAATCAGGCCCTCATATTCCCCGCTGGAATAGCTCCAGGCCCGGTCGAACCCCAGCTCCACCGCCCGGAGAGCCGTCGGCCTGTGCCGGTGGAATTCCCGCTGAAGTCGTTTTTCGTCCCCTTCCGCAGCCCGGAAATCCTCACAGATCCACTCCGCCAGCCAGCCGGCGCGGCAGTCCATCCGCTCCACCCACAAATCGCCTTCCTCCTGATCATAGCGGCAATACTCGAAGGATGCGGCCGCGATGGAGTTCTGTTCCCTTGTATAGGCGGAATAGCCGTCTATATAATTGGTCTGCCCTTCTCCAACGCTCAACAGGAGGCACAGGACGAGGACGGCAATCAGCACTCCCTCTATC
>VOFI01000013.1_pt1 | contig 10664 bp, 19 predicted proteins | sample 5384131 | NCBI WGS metagenome assembly VOFI01 (sample SAMN12384728, study PRJNA508395) | human gut metagenome | isolation source: healthy gut H | host: Homo sapiens
GGCTTGTCAACATGCCGGGGGTACAGTTTCTTAATTTATCGGATTTGGATCATATGCAGCCTAAAGCGCAGAAGATCAAGAAGAAAAAAAGAAAAGCCGAAAGAGTTCCATCAACTTGATATTAAGAAGATTCCGGCGCCTCATAAGATCAAAGCAAGACTTGACGAATATGTAGTCGGACAGGAAAAAGCGAAGAAAGCGATGGCAGTCGCCGTTTATAATCATTATAAACGGGTTGCGTCAGATACAATGGACGATATCGAGATTGAAAAGTCGAATATGCTTATGATCGGACCGACGGGAAGCGGAAAGACGTATCTTGTCAAAACATTGGCAAAACTTCTTGACGTGCCGCTCGCCATTACAGACGCTACGTCGCTGACAGAAGCAGGATATATCGGAGATGATATAGAGAGCGTTGTTTCCAAACTACTTGCCGCTGCCGACAACGATGTAGAACGGGCGGAGCAGGGAATTATTTTTATCGATGAAATCGATAAGATCGCAAAAAAACATACGTCGAATCAAAGAGATGTAAGCGGGGAATCAGTTCAGCAGGGAATGCTCAAACTTTTGGATCGTTACGAGTATGGCAGATGATTCTGTAAGTCTTGGAATCGTTCTGCTGAAGATCGTTGGATTCTTCGCATTTTCAGGTATCATCGGTCTGATCTTCTACAAGATATATAAGAAATGGGTTGATGAAGCGGAAAAAGAACTTCACCGCCATACGATCATTGCATTTGTATTCTGTCTGATCATGGCGTTTGTGGCAGAGGAAGTATTCGGAGTTGCAGATATTACGGGAGCGTATATCGCAGGACTTATTATTTCAATGTACAGCGTTCTACTTATCTGGAGTCTAAATTTGATACAATGTCTTATCTGCTTCTTTCACCGGTGTTCTTTGCAAGCATCGGACTGAAGGTAGAACTGCCGAAAATGTCTATGACGATCATTGCCTTTGCAGTAGTTCTGACAATCGTTGCAGTAATTACAAAGATCATTGGATGCGGACTTGGAGCAAAGGTGTGTGGTTATAAAAATTATCAGGTAAAGAGGATCGGAGTTGGTATGATCTCAAGAGGTGAGGTCGCACTGATCGTTGCCAGCAAGGGTGCGGCACTGGGGCTGATGAGTTCTGCCCTGCTTTGACCAATCATCGTTGTGGTTGTAATTACAACGATTATTACACCGGTTATGCTGAAAGTTGTATTTGCACCGGGAACAGCTCCGGCAGCAGAGCAGATCGTACCGGAATCAGAACGGGTTAAGAGTTATTATGAGAACCGTGAGGATAATCGGTAATCCGGGATATGGGATGAGTGATAGTCCATAAAGAGAAGCCATGGGACAGCGTCAGAGCTGTCTCATGGCTTCAAAGGTATTATATAGGTTTAACTGGCCATATCCCCATTCACGATGTGGGTATTCGAGAAAATCCGGGCGGATTGCTCCGATGATCAGCAGACTTTTGAGCTGAAAGACATCAATACCGGTAATATTTTTCTGTTCCAGTTCCCATTCCAGCATAAGTGCAACAGCTCCGGCAGTGATGGCTGTGGAAATGCAGGAACCGGAACGAACGGTAAAGCGTCCGCCCGGTAATGCCCCTTTTACATTGATACCGGGAGCTGTGATGGAAGGATTCTGAAACTGAGTGCGTGTGTATCCACGGCCGGATGCTGGGCGAGTCCGCCATTTTTCCCGTCATAATAGGAAACGATGATGGGACTTGGTGCGTTGGCCGGATTGGTCAGGGGTGTAATAGGGATCTGATTCGAGAAAATAGACTTCTCCATCAAGAAATTCTGTGACGGGGAGCCACATATGAAACTGTCCGTCAATGAGGCAGACCGGCTCGACGACGATCTTCCATATTCCGGCAGCAGGGGGTGTTAAACCGGAAAAAGACAAGTTCAGAATTGGTCTTTTCCACCATCAGCCGGTAATCGACATAAACTTTTGTTTTTTCAAAAGAAAATCCAGTTCAACATTTGAGCCACCGCGGAAGGAAATCCGGGAAGTATTTTCACCGGAAGGAGAAATGATGGAAATGGATAAAATGTTGGGAATCATGACCCAGAGTTCCAGCATAAAGCCGGAGACATTTTCCCCGACCCGGATCTCAACGGTCTTGGTGTCGCTGAGATTCTGGATGGTATTGTAATAATGATGGCGTTTGTCGGCTTCATTTCCTGTCCCGATGACGGCGATCCGGTTGGCTACAAGACTGTAAGCCCCGAGCTGGCTGGGAAGGGGGAGAGTCCCTACGTGTCCGCCCATATTTGTCCCGACGGTAATGCACATGACAAGCGGAAGATCAAGGGCGGATGCAAGGTCATTCAGATATTTCACTCCCAGCAGAAGGTCATCTGTTTCCTGATAGCAGACAGCATCAGAGGCGATACAATAGTATTCCTTCAGATATTGCTTGGCAGTTTTTAATTTTACCATTGCAATGGTACATTCAGGGGCGGCTTCCGAGAAACTGTTCGGAGATATCTGCACCGCCTGCGGCGAGGCTGGCAACAAAAAGTCCCGTGTCCGGTGTCATCAACGGAAGGAACAAGAGATGCAGGATCTTCAGAAGAAAGGGCGGCATTGATAGTTTCCCGGGCATATTCCGTTCCGTAAGCAAATCCCTGTGGGGGTGTTCCGCTCTGGATCGTCTGATCCCAGATGGCGGCAATTCTTGTCGAGCCGTCAAGATTGCGGAACAGGCGGCTTGTATAATCAATACCGCTGTCCAAAAAATCCGATCAATACCCCCTGTCCTTTTAGCTGGAGCGTAGGATAATTCTGAACCGGAAGGATTCCTGCCCGGTTCAGAGTTTCCATACTCAGGGGCGAAAAGCACTGGGGGATAGAATTATAAAAGCGGGAGAGCGTGATTGGTTCTACGGATTCTTTTTGGAAAATAATAGCAGGTGTATCCACTACCGGCATCCTGTTCACAGGGATTTTGAAGGAGAAGTTCATTAAAAAAGAGGTGTGCGTGTCCGGTTCTCGATAAAATCACGGTAATCTTCGGAAAGGATGTTCCGGCGGCAGGTTTCTAAATCTGGCATGGCACATTTCCTGACTCTTTTTTCTGTCAATATATGAACTTAAGAATTTCTTTATAACCCTAAAAGATCTATAAATTTTGCCCGTCAGTCTTCACAAAGGAAAAAGAATGAGGTATAATGAATTTAATTTATGACCGCAGGAAAGCAGGAGTCGGAGACAATGATCCATGGCTGTGATGAGAAAAGATGGTCAGAGGAAATGCCCATGGGTGTGATGAAAATAGCAGTCAGAGGAGAAGATTGGCGGAATGGTTACGGAAAGGAGAAGAAAAAAAAAGATGAAAGATTTTTTTGAAGAATTAGGAAAAAATATATCGGGGAGACCGCGATGATAGTAGGAAATAAAGCCGGAGAGGTAATCGAGACGCAGAAACTGAAATCGCAGGTGAGAAGCCTTACACATGAGAATACGGTCGATCTGCTGGAACTTGGACGGGGAGTCTATGAGCAGTATAAGAGTGGAGCAGTTCTGGATGAGAAGGCAGAAGGATTGTGCGAGGCGATCAGCTCAAGAGAAGAGAGCATTGCAGAATTTGAGGAGAAGATCTCAGCTATCAAAGGAGCAGGAAAATGCCCGAATTGTGGAAAGATGGTAGCAAAAGAGATGGTCTTCTGCCCGTATTGTGGAGAAAAGATGCCGGCGGTAACAGTGGATGAGGAAGAGTCGCCTGGAGATGATACGGAGGATGTAACGCTCCGGGAAGAAGAAGCATCTTTATTTGAAGAGGAGGCAGTGAAAGGAGATGCAGCCCGTTCACAGGAGGCAGCAGAAGAAGAGGCATGATCCAGGATATAGGAGAGCATACATTTGATAACCAGTATCATCCGTGTCCGCCTGACCGGGAGTCTTATGCACTGTATTATGAAGACCATGCGGCTCTTGTGAGAAAATACCCGGATCGGATCGAGTTCCCTAAGTTTCAGGGACATCGAGCGACTGAATGAAGATATCTATGAAGATGCAGTGTATCTGTTCAGTATTGACGGAGAACGGTATTATCTTGTAGAGGAGATCAACCGGGAGCGGCAGTCGCATTTACAATGGAAAATACAGAGATTTTCCGGTATGCAGAGCCACAGTACCTTGCATTTGCCGGGATTACGGGATATCAGCTTCATAACTGGTATCAGAGCCGGAGGTTCTGTGGAAAATGTGGCAGGAGAATGAAAAAAAGACAGTAAGGAAAGAATGCTGTATTGTGAATCCTGCCATAATATGGAATTCCCGAAGATCTGTCCGGCAGTGATCATCGGAGTGACGGATGGTGATAAGATTCTGATGTCAAAGTATGCGGGAAGAACGTATAAAAAGTATGCATTGCTGGCGGGATTTACGGAGATTGGTGAGACTCTGGAAGAGACAGTGCAGAGAGAAGTCATGGAAGAAGTAGGGCTTAAGGTAAAGAATATCCGTTATTATAAGAGTCAGCCCCTGGTCTTTTACTGATACGCTTCTGATGGGATTTTACTGTGATTTAGATGGAGGAGCTGCCATTACGCTGGATCGGGAAGAGCTTGCCATGGCAGAATGGTTTCAAAGAGATGAGATCCCGGTTGAGCCAGAGCGGGACAGCATCACCAATGAGATGATCATCCGATTTAAAAATGGTGAAGTATAGCTGCTGAATTGCAGGAAAGAAAGAGCAGCATCAAAAAGAATAAGAAAAGAGTTATAAAAGATAAAGAGACATCCGGGACAGAGCCTTAAAAAGGTCCGACACCGGATATCTTTTTGCGACTGAGCGATAAGCCGATCACAGCATTTTCAGATACTGGACACTGTAAGCCGGCATGGAAAGCTGTCCGTTCAGGGTCTGTGGAGCGGTTTCTGATGAATCGCCGGTCTTCAGCAGGTCAATATAAGATCCCCTGAAGTTCTCCATTTCCTGCGGTGAAGTCAGAATCAGAAGCGTTGATGGCAACAAGGATGCGTTCTGTTTCTGTGCGGCGTTCAAAGATAAGCTGATGATTCGTAATGACACATTTCGGTAAGAACCGTTGCAGAGAGCATCACTGGCACATCTTACTTCGATCAGCCGGGAGATAAAGTCGGTCAGTTCATTTGGCTTTGGGGCATCAAAGCACGGGCGGAGAGCATAGTCATTATCGGGAGCTTTCACTCCTTCTTCACCCCATTCACTTCCATAATAAATACAGGGATTCCCGGCATTCCAAAGAGGATTCCGTAACATAACGGTAAGTGGTTCTTATTCGTCAGAATGCTTTGCCAGTCTTGTAACATCATGATTATCCACAAATGTCATCAGGTGCTTTCCTCTGTAAATACACCACTGTTCCGGTCGAACTGGCGGTGCAGGGAATGTGCGATCTCGAACATATTCATACTGTTAAAGCTGGAATATAATCCCTTGTAGCACTCATAATTCGTGCAGCTGTGAAGCATCTCATCATTCACGATCAGATTGTAGTCACCAAAGAGGACTTCTCCGATCAGTGCAAACCCCTGGTTTGATCGATTCACAGAAGCTGCGGAGGTTGTTTCATAAAATTATGATCCAGACAATAAGCCACATCCAGACGGAGTCCGTCGATGCCGAAGTCTTCGATCCAAAGCTTTACACATTCCATCAGATAATCTACGACAGCCGGATTCTGAAGATTCAGCTTGACCAGTTCAAAATGACCTTCCCAGCCTTCATACCAGAAACCATCATTATAACAACTGTTTCCGTCGAAACTGATATGAAACCAGTCTTTATAAGGAGAGTCCCATTTCTTTTCCTGCACATCCCGGAATGCCCAGAAGCCGCGTCCGACATGGTTGAAGACACCGTCAAGGATTACTTTGACATTCTGTGAATGAAGTTTCTTACATACTTCACTGAAATCTTCATTTGTGCCGGGCGGCAGTCAATTTTGCGGAAATCTCTTGTGTCATAGCCGTGATTATCTGATTCAAAAATCGGATTTAGAATGATCGATCCGATCCCGAGCTTTCGAGATATCCGGCCCAGTCCCCGATCTTTAAAATGCGGTGTGCGGGAACTCCGTCATTGTGAACGGGGAGCCCCACAAAACCCGATCGGATAAATCTGATAAAAAGTTTCATTGTAAGCCCACATAGATGTACCTTCTTTCTGCTTTAGTTCACTGCGTTGGAAATATGCAGTGAGGCTACTGTCTTTTATTATAGCATTTGGAGGAAATTTGAACAACGTAGAATAAAAATGAAAATAAAAAGAAAAATAAAAATGAGATATGACGGAGAAAAAAATCAGCAGAAAAATGAGAAGAAGAACGAAGAAAAAAATGTTGACATTCAGAGAGGAAAGGTCTATAATAGTACAGCATGACATAAGGAGAAACGATATACACCAAAGCCCCGGAGTATATTGATTTCAAATAAATAAGCAAGAACATTGATGATTATTTACAGGAGGAACACCCATGAAAACTTATATGGCTAATCCAGATAAAATCGAAAGAAAATGGTATGTAGTTGACGCTGAAGGTGCTACATTAGGACGCCTTGCATCTGAGATCGCTAAAGTGCTCAGAGGAAAGAACAAACCGGAATATACACCGCACATCGATACAGGTGATTATGTAATCGTTGTGAACGCTGAGAAAGTAAAAGTAACAGGAAAGAAATTGCAGCAGAAAGTTTATTATAATCACTCCGATTATGTTGGAGGAATGAGAGAGACTACACTTGCTGAGCTTCTTGCAAAGAAGCCGGAGAAGGTAGTTGAGCTTGCTGTTAAAGGAATGCTTCCGAAAAGGACCTATGGGAAGAGACATGATCAAGAAGCTTCATGTTTACGCTGGCCCAGAGCATGCAAATCAGGCTCAGAAGCCGGAAGTTCTTACATTTTAGGTAGAGGTTGAAAGGAGGAAATAACAGTGGCTAACGCAAAATATTACGGAACTGGCAGAAGAAAAAAATCTATCGCTAGAGTATATCTTGTACCGGGTAACGGTGATGTTACTATCAATAAAAGACCCATCGACGAGTATTTCGGACTGGAGACTCTGAAAGTTATTGTTCGCCAGCCGCTCGTGGCTACAGAGACAGTTGACAAGTTTGATGTCATCGTTAATGTATGTGGTGGTGGATATACAGGACAGGCAGGAGCTATCCGTCATGGAATCGCCAGAGCACTCCTTTGAAGCTGACGCTGATTACAGACCGGTTCTTAAATCTGCAGGTTACCTGACACGTGACCCTCGTATGAAAGAAAGAAAGAAATACGGTCTCAAGGCAGCGCGTCGTGCTCCTCAGTTCAGCAAACGTTAATTTCAGTTACGCAAGAGATAAGCTCTCTGTTGCAGGACAGACAATTTCAAATAGCATTTTTACAACTCCCTCAGGATTTCGGTCTTGGGGAGTTTTTCTATGTATTTTTTTAATAAGATAATGGTATACTTTGTTATAGAAAAACGTTCGATGCTATTGTATGCGAAAACCAGATGGATTGGAGGGAGAAGAATGGCGCTTCAAACAAAAGGATTATGTAGTATTGTGGAAAAGAGTATACAAAAGGCGGTATGTTACGACATTTGCAGACGTGCAAAAAAGAGAAGTGCAAAGCTTGCTGAGGAAAAAGGAAAAAAGAAGATGTCGATATTTTCAGGTTGTTATTACTGGCAAATATCAAAAAAGATTATTGGTTAATTGTCGAAACAAGTGAGAATACTACGCTAAAGGAACTGGATGTGTTTATCCGTGACATATGGGTAGAATGCTGTGGACATCTGAGTGCATTCACGATTCATGAAGAACAATATGAAAGCAATCCAGATACGGATGCTTTTTGGGGAATTCCTTCCAGAAATATGAATTATCGATTAAAAGACGTTGTGGATGTCGGCGATAACTTTTTATATGAATATGATTTTGGTTCAACCACAGAATTGGTATTAAGTATACATAGCTGTCGCGATGGAGAAAAAAAAGAATAATGAAATTGTAATTTTATCAAGAAATAATCCTCCTAAAATCCTTTGCAGTAACTGTGAACAAAATGAGGCTGAAATGGGTTAATCCAGAAGGATATTATGAAGGAGAGCCTTTTTTGGTGTGATGAGTGTTTAGAGGCATGGAAAACGATGAAGAGGGAGAAGATTATGAACTGGAATTTTTATTGCCAGTTAGTAATTCTCCAAGAATGGGTGTGTGCGGATATGAGGGCAGTGACAGTTATCCAGATCAATTTGAGCCAGATGAACAATAAAATCTTTGAGATGAGGTGACATAGTGCAGGATATTATTTGTGAATTACAGGATATGAAACATCTGGACTGGGCGGCAAGAAAAAAATGTCACCGGGAACTCCAGGGTGCTTTCTGAAAGCGTATGAAGAAGTGAATGGGAAAAGATTATATTACAAATATAGGAATAAAATCTGGGAAATGATTTGGAAAAAGGTGGTGCTTTTTTGAACAGGTACGCAATCAGGAGAAATAATAGAAATAAAATTGTCGGAATATTAAATTATGATGAGAAAGAAAAAAATACACAATTGAGATTCCGGAAAATGTTACTCCCAAAGGAAGCTCCGTTTATGATATCGTTATTTTTGAAAAAAGGTATCCGAACCATGAATTCAGATTGGAGTATGCGTTGGGTACAGAGTAGAATCATTCAAGTAGCAGACAGAATATAGGAGAAATACTTCGGGTGAATGGAATGCGTTCATATGATGAGCATAAATTACTATTAAAAAAAATGAGGGGCGGAGTTGTCAGGATGAATTTTATATTGAACACATGTAGTTCTGAGATGTGGTGAGGAGTAATGAGAAGCATTGCGTTTGTAACGTGTTTGCAACACCACATTCCAAGAATCCAGTAAAATCAAGCGTTCCCAGTTCAGCAAGCGTTAATCTGCTTTTACTATTCAGAACGAGATTTATTTACTCCCCCAGAACGAGATTGCTCTGAGGAGTTTTTATATACGCGGGCAACGGATCAGAGTCTGTGCCGGCACAAGCCGTTGGAAAGCTGCTGGAAAGATTCTGGCAAGATTGTGGAAAGACCATGGCGGACTGTCAAGATAACCTGAGTGACTCAGAATAAAGAAGGAAAGTTAAGATGAAAGAAATATTAATGGCGATTGCCCTGCTGGTACTCGGGGTTGCGTCATCCATCAGTCCGATTGCATTTTTAATGGAAAATGTTGTTGATATTGTGATTCTTGTCGGCTTTAGTATCGTTGTATGGCTGATGGCGTGGACAAAGAAAAGGCTGAGCAGAAAAGAAGGCATTATCATGCTGTTGCTCTATTTAGGTTATATGGTGTATATCTGTATGAGATAGCTTGAGAGAAATGGGAGGAAAGTCTGCTTTGATCTGTAGATTGTTACAGGATCAAAAGCAGATTTTTTAGTATAAAATCAGCCCGGGGCTTTTGCTCCGGGCAGTAATATATGTAAACTGTTCGTAATTTTTAGGCGAAGACCGGCAATCATAAAAAGCAATTAATACAATCGCCGTCTTCTTTATTTGATGATTTTATTATAGAGGGAAATTGTGTCCGGGGTGTCGGGAAAGAAAAGAATTATAAAAAATTATTAAGAGATTATGAGGAAATTACATTTGTTGGTATAAATATAATGATGTCGGGTAAGTATTCCCGGTCAATTTCAAACAAAAAAGAAATCCTCAAATCAAGGATTTCTTTTCTTATCAATGCGGAAGAGGAGACTTGAACTCCCACAGGATAAAACTCCCACTAGAACCTGAATCTAGCGCTGTCTGCCATTCCGCCACTTCCGCTCGACAAATAAAATAATATCATAAGGTTACGAGTTTGTAAACCCTAAAATTAAAATTTTTATATTTTATGTATTTTTAAAAAATTCAGAAAATTCATCTTATAAAATATTGGGACCTGGAAGAAGGTATGTGATATAAAGCTGGTGTGAAGAATGGGGAATAAAAAATTTGATTAAAAATGCAGAAAGCGATGACATAACAGATTTGAAGTGATAGAATAACGAATAGAAATCCGTAGATTGCAACAAAACGGAATACATAGGAGGAAACTTTAAGTAATCAAAATCATTACGATGATAGTGATTAAATGTGTTAAAATATACTCATGGAGGATATTGTTATGAACACATCTAATATCACTAATTACAAACCAAAAGATTTTGCTGAATTATTGGGCGTCTCAGTCAAAAACGTTACAGCGTTGGGACAGAGAGGAATTTTAAAAGCAAATCGAACTCCGACCGACAGGCGTTATTATACGTATGACCAATATCTTCAATTCAAAGGCATAAATACTGAAAACGATAATCGTCAGATTGTTATTTATGCCAGAGTATCTACAAAAAATCAAAGACGATTTGGCAAAACCAGGTCGCATTTTTGCGACAGTTTTGTAATGCCAGAGGAATCATTGTAGACCAATGTATCGAAGATTATGGAAGCGGGCTTAACTACAATCGTAAAAAGTGGAATCAATTATTAGATGAAGTAATGGAACAAAAAATCAAAACTATCATAATTACACATAAAGATAGATTTGTCAGATTTGGCTATGATTGGTTTGAAAAATTCTGTATGAAGTTTAATACAACCATAGTGGTAGTGAATAATGAAGAATTATCACCGCAGGAAGAA
>VOFI01004273.1_pt1 | contig 10663 bp, 19 predicted proteins | sample 5384131 | NCBI WGS metagenome assembly VOFI01 (sample SAMN12384728, study PRJNA508395) | human gut metagenome | isolation source: healthy gut H | host: Homo sapiens
GGATATTGATAATGAATGATTTAGAAACGTGTGATTTTAATACGGTCAGAAAAAATGAATCAGGATCTAGCAGATCTTATACCTGATAAGAAAAGGCTGCAGACAATTAGTGTCTACAGTTGCTAGCAAGCAACGTCTTTGATCGATCAAAGACAAGTGTTTAGGGAATTTCCCTAAGACCCTAGGCTATCTTAAAAGAAGATGGCCTTTTTAAATGGAGAGTATTTACACATGATAAATGCATTTACTTTATGTTTTGTAAGTTTTTTATCTGGAGGATTTATTGGTATGTCAACTCTGTTATTCATGCAAGGTGCTTTTTTATAAAGATGCGGAAAAGAACGAATCGGAGTCGAAATAAAATTAAATGATGCTGAATATGAACAATTTGGTTCATGCATCTAATTTATCTAGAGAATCTTACCTTCGCATGTGTATAAATGGCTTGGTTCTAGACCTGCACCTAGTGTAGAACTAGTAGAAGTGATTCAAGTGCTAAGACAAATTGCTAATTCTTTAAGTGATATTTCAAAATGCGTTTATGCACAAAATGGTATTGATGAATCAATGTACATTCATAATTTTGAATTGCTTCAAAATCAAATTAACGAGATTATGATTTTGATACGTGAACCTACGGAATTGAAATTTCCTATAACGCAATAAACAAACATTTAAATTCGGCATGCCAAGTTAAAAATAAGGTAAGCTAGGAATGATTGAAAATTTTGGAACAGAATTCCAAGAACAATAGAGAGTTACAGTAATTACAATGTGAAGCCAGAATTTAAAGCAACAGAAAATTTCTTTATTGTTGCACTGCCAATTTAAATTATGGTAATAACTCTGTAACTGACCCAATATCTAATTTAGGATTAGATAAAATGCTTAAAAATATTCCCAGGATTAAATACTTTACAAATTGTTGAGAAAATCAGTCATGAAGATCCATTAATCACGAGAGATAAAGTGAAAAATGAACTAAAATGATATTTAACTATTATTATGTTGAACATCGTGGTTCTAACAGAAATGATGGATATTATTTAAAAGATCGGCATAGCAATGAACAAGACAAAGTTGAATAAGCTTTGCCTTTTTTATTTAAAAGTGAGCAAATAAAATGAAAGAAGGAGATAAATTGGCAATTACAAAAATATGGGCAGTAAAGGATGATTTGAGAAGGGTTTTAAACTACATTGAAAATCCGGATAAGACAAAAGAAAAGAACTAAGTGATGGGTTAAAAGAAGTTCTGGCTTATACAACGCAAGGATACAAAACCAATGAGAAAGAATATATCACTGGAATTAATTGCGAACCTAGTACATCACTAAAGCAGATGATGAATACAAAGCTTTCCTACAACAAGATGGATGGAAGACTTGCCTTTCATGCAGTACAATCTTTCAAACCGGGTGAAGTAACTCCAGAAGAATGTCATTCATTAGGTGTGCAATTGGCGAAACAAATGTGGGGGAATCGATTTGAAGTAGTTGTATCTACACATTTAGATAAAGACCATTTGCACAACCATTTTGTTGTGAATTCAGTTTCCTGGGTAGATGGAATGAAGTATGACAATCGAAAAAAGACATTGATCACTTTCGAGAATTGAATGATGCGATATGTAAACAGCATGGTTTGAATGTTATTGAAAAACCAGAAGGAAAAGCCATGAATTATGGAGAGTGGAATGCAGAAAAAAAAAGGCCGGCATTTATTTTTAGAAAGATTATTCGTTATGATGTGGATTCTGTATTAGCGTATGCCAGAACTTTAGATCAAATGAAATCAGGCCTTGAAGATATTGGATATGTTGTTGATTTAACTGGCAAGCACTGGACTTTAAAGCATCCACAGTCGCAAAGAAAGTTTCGATTCTATAAACTTGCTCGTGATGGTCGATATGATGAAGAACATATCATGGAACGAATCAACAACAATTATTTATTTCCAATGCAACCGGTTAAGGATATTGTGCCATGTAAAGAATATCATGGTGATCATACAAAATTAAAAGGAATCAAGGCTTTATATATTAGATATTGTTTTGAATTAGGAATTATTCGACCTAAAGGGAAACGACAGAAATATCCAAGTCCACAGTTAAGAAAGGATTTGATATACATGGATAAAATCACAAATGAAAATACTTTTGTAGGCAAGCATAATCTAGAAACAATAGAAGATGTGCTTGCCTTTAAAGTATCTCTAAATAAAGAAATAGAATCTTGGATGAATCAAAGAAGATCTATCTACAATAAAATTAAAAAGAACGCGTGATCCAAATTTGAAAAAAGCAATTAGAAATGGATCGTGATACGTTAACTTCTAAAATTGCACATGGGAAAAAGGAAATCAAAATATGTGAAGATATAGAAAGAGAGTTCCTGATATTCAAGATAAATTAAAAATGGTGAATGCATTAGAAGATGAGCGTATTCAAACACAAAAAAAAGAATATGAAAGGAGCTTGAATTTATGAACAGTGCAGATACTGCAGATCAAATGATGAAGATGACCTTAGAAGGTATACAGGTTGCTGCTGAAGTTGGTTTAAAAGCAGGTGGCATGGCAGCAAGATCTTTGGCTGTCACTTTATACGCTATTTTAAAAGACAATAAAAAAGTGAAAGGAAAAACCAATTTAAATAACTTATTAAAGTCGGACAAAGAGTTAAAGGTCTTTGCTATTCATCATTCGGATTTAAAAAGTTTTGTGAAGAAGCGAAACATTATGGAGTTTTATATTCTGTATTGAAAGAAAAGAATAATACAGATGGAATTGTGGATATTATGGTAAAAGCAGAAGATGCTTCTAAAATCTCAAGGATGGTAGACAAGTTTGATTTAGCTACTATTGACACAAAAGCAATTCGTGAATCTGTATTATCACAACAGAATATAGATGATGCTAAACCACTTAGTGATGAAGAGCATGATGCCTTATTGTCAAAGCTAATGGATGATAAAGAAAACCCCAACAAAGCTCGGACAAGCAAGGACGGTACTCCGTTCGAGCCATCTTCAAAAACATCGAAGAAAGAAAACAAGAAGAAAACCGTCGAAAAAAAAGATTAACAGCTACTACGGATAGGCCTTCTGTTCGCAAGGAATTGAAGGACATTAAACAGCAGCAAAACCTAAAATCTTCTGCACCTAAGTATCCAGTTAAGAAAAAATAAAAAAAGAAAGTGAGATAACGATTATGAGAAAATGGTTTAAGAAAAATGATGACGAAATAATTGAAATTCAGGTAGATGATACAGAGAGAAGAATTATTGTTAGGGCATTAGCTGATCTAAGAGATAAACAGCGATTAGCTCATAAGAACTACGATTTTTTTAGATTCTCTTATTGTAAAGGTTGATGCAGACCATCCATCAATAAAAGATCACTATGAGAGATGCTAAGAACGACGAATATTTATTTCTAGGCTTATTAATCATTCCTACAATATGGTTTGCAGTTTTGATTGCACCATATATGGATCAAGGACTCATTCATGCACTACCTTATCTAAGTGAAGCGTTGAATCATACCTTTCAATTTCAATGGTGTGATAATTCTTTAAAAACGATTGGAATATTTCTGGTTATCTATGTTTTAGGAATTGGTATTTACTTATCCAACGAAAAAGAATTACAGACAAAAGAAGAGTATGGATCAGCTAGATGGGGATATATACGCTCTTTAGTGAAGAAACATTCGAATAAGGATTTCTTTGAAAATAAGTTGTTTACGCAAAAAACACGAATGGATATTCATGGAAAAATCAAAAACGTAAATCTTCATACGGTTGTGATTGGTGGTTCTGGTGCTGGTAAAACTCGATATTATGCTAAGCCTAACATTATGCAGTGTAATACGAGCTATGTAGTATTAGATCCAAAAGGAGAAATTATCAAGAGCGTAGGTTATATGCTTGAAGATGTGTAAACAACTTCAGTGAATTTATGTTTGGACTTATTCGGGCGATTGGAATGATTTTATTAGGCTTTGGAATTGTACAGGTAGGACTTTCTTTGAAAAGTCATGATCCAAGTGACAAAGAGCGAATGGCTTTATGACGGTAGCCGGAGGAATCATTATTACATTTGCTAAAGAGATTTTGAATATTATTGTTGGATAGGATGGTGATTTCTAGTGAGTGGAATCATAGATAACCTAACTAGTGCCATCAATACCTGGAATTCTAAATTAGCTGAAATATGGCTGTTGTTAACAGAATCACCTGAAACATTCAAAGGTGGTCATATTTGGCAAATCATAGTTAAAATACATGGAGCACTTCAAGCAATTGGATTAGCACTTCTTGTGCTATTCTTTGTTTGGGGATTGATTAAAACATGTACCAGTTGGCAGGATGTAAAAAGGCCGGAACAGGCCTTTAAATTGTTTTTAAGATTTATTATTGCTAGGGGAATGGTCATGTATGGAATGGAATTAATGACAAAGATATTTGAGATAGTACAAGGAATTATTCAAGCGATTACTGAAACTGCAGGATTAGGTGTATCAAGTGAAACCGTACTGCCTCAAGAAATTATTGATGCAGTAAGTAATACAGGTTTCCTGGAATCTATTCCCTTATGGGCAGTTACACTTTTAGGATCCATATTTATAACAATATTATCGTTTGTGATGATTTTAACTGTTTATGGAAGATTTTTTAAACTTTACATGTACACAGCTATTTCTCCAATACCGCTTGCAGCAGCTGCAGGAGAAAGCACACAAAATACAGCATTTACGTTTATCAAAAGCTATGCAGGAGTATGTTTAGAAGGGGCTATCATTGTCCTTGCTTGTATCATATTCTCAGCCTTTGCATCAAGTCCACCAGTAGTGGATTCAACAGCATCTAGTGTATCTATGGTATGGAGCTATGTTGGTGAACTAATATTTAATATGCTAGTTTTAGTTGGTTCTATTAAGATGAGTGATCGAATAGTCAAGGAGATGATGGGATTGTAAAAATTTGTCTCTATTAAATGTATACTAATTCACATATATGCTACAATCATGTTAAAGGAAACGGTGATTGAAAATCATCAATAAAGTCTATTGGTTTTATTATATAATTATCGATATTTATATTATATAAACGGAATCTATGATTATCGCGTAATTTACATTCGCTATTTTAGGAGGCAATAAATAATGGACACAAATAAGAAAAATAAGCATGGAAAACTGAAATGGTTTGCACTAGGAGCCACATTAACAGCAGCAGGCTTTATCGTCATCCCATGTCTCATCAAAAAATATGGTACTAAAGTGTACAGAAATACACTGAACACATCGGAAATTGATTTCGATAATATGGGGCCTGAAATTGTCCCATTTGAGTCAAAACTCAGGAGGAAAAAGACATGTCAGGAATAGATGCAAGTAAAATTGCTCAAGAAGCAATTGATGCAATATCAGAAAAAGTACAAAATCTAAAAAACCTCAATATCATTGTAGCCGGTAAAACTGGTGTCGGTAAGAGTACATTGATCAATTCTGTATTCAAAGAGAAACTTTTGCTGACACTGGAATGGGTAAGCCAGTAACATCGCATATGCGAAAAATCACAAAAAAAGATGTACCACTTGCAATCTATGACACGAGAGGGTTTGAGCTTGGAAAAGAAGTTCAGGCAGAAGTAAAGCAAGAGGTAGTGGATACAATCAGTAAAGGACTTGCTACTCAAAAAAATATAAATATGGCTATTCACTGTATTTGGTATTGTATCAATACTGCATCAAATAGAATTGAACCAGAAGAAATCGAATGGCTCAAAAAAGAACTCTCAATGGAGAACCAAATCACACAAGTTCCGATTATCGTTGTGCTTACACAATCATTTTCAAAGTAAAAAAAGCACAGGAAATGAGACAAGTGTTATTGAATGAAAACTTGGATATCATCCAGATAATCCCTGTGCTTGCAGAAGATTATGAGATTGAAGATTTAGGTGACAGCATGAACAGGATCGAGTTGTAATTGTTAGAGGAAATGGAAAGATGGTGATTCCAATGGATAATATTATGTTCTCATCATCTATCCCATTGGATATTATTCATGAGGATTTTGATGATGAAATCTAATTTTGAAATAAAGATTAATAAGGAAATACGAGATTATACGGAGAGTATATTTTTTGGCTTGTCTCTTCGACAAAGTATATTCTCTATTATTGCTTGTGGGATAGCTTGTGGTATTTTCTTTTTGTTGAATGATACGCTAGGAACTGAAATAACTAGTTGGCTATGTATGCTTGGAGCAGCACCATTTGCTGCTTTTTGGATTTATAAGATTTCAGGGTATGTATACAGAAGATATTGTTAAGACGGTATTTAATTCGTTGTTATTATCGTCTAGAGATTTAATCAATAAACCATTTAACTTGTATAATGAGGTTTTTGAATCGATGATTAAACAATCAAGAAAGGAGTCAATTGTACATGATAAAAAGTTACGAAAGATTGAAAAAGCAGAACAAAGAAAGAATAAGAGTGCCTAGGGCAGTGCAGGATACCATCCCAGTAGATTCAGTCTATAAGGATGGTATTTTTCGTTCTGGAAACAGATACACAAAGAGTTACAGATTTTTGGATATTAATTATAAGATTGCATCTGGTGAAGATAAAAACAATTTATTTTTAACATATAGTGATCTACTAAATTCATTTGATCCATCTGTAATGACGAAAATTACCATTAACAATCGAAAAGTGGATATAAAAAAAATTTAAAGAAGATATTTTAATTCCATTAAAAGAGGATGGATTGGATAAGTACAGAGTTGAATATAACGAGATGTTATTGTCCAAATTAGCTGAAGGTGATGATATTATCCAGGAAAAATATATTACTGTTACAGTTTTTAAAAGTAATATAGAAGAAGCCAGATTTACTTTTTCTCGCATAACTGCAGAATTTTCAACTTTATTTTCTAGACTTGGAAGTTCTTGTATTGAATTGGATGCAGAAGAACGTTTGAAGATATTGCATGACTTTTATCGTAAAGAAACGGAGGAATTCCAATTAGATTTATCCGATTTAGCTAGGAAAGGACATTCTTTTAAAGATTTAATTACTCCAAGAATGTGTAAATATCACAATAAGTATTTTGAATTTGATGGTAAATATGGTCGTGTTCTTTATTTAAATAATTATCCTGGATTTCTAAAGGATGAATTTGTATCGGAGTTGTGTGACTTGAATAAAAATTTGATGTATTCAATGGATATCATTACAGTGCCAACAGATGAGGCAGTCCGAGAAGTAGAAAATAAATTCCTTGGTGTTGAAAAGAATATTACAGATTGGCAAATGAAGCAGAATCGTAATAACAACTTTTCAGCAATCATTCCATATGATATGGAATTGCAACGAAAAAGAGTGTAAGGAGTTCCTAGATGATTTGATTGTAAGAGATCAAAGAATGATGCTTTGTAACATTACGGTTGTGCATTTAGCGGATTCTATTGAAGAATTAAATAAGGATACAGAAACATTGAAGGCAGTAGCTCGTAAAATATGTTTGTGAACTGGAAACTTTGTATTTTTCAAAAAAGGCAACTAGATGGTCTACAAACAGTATTGCCAATAGGAGTCAATAAACTAAATATTACGCGTACTTTATTAACAGAAAGTGCTGCTGTGTTTATTCCTTTTAGAGCACATGAGATTATGCAAAAGGGTGGGGTTTGGTTTGCTATTCTGTGTAACAAGGCATTGCTTCAAAATCCTAACTCTTTCTTTTTTTGGTATTCCAGGATCCGGGAAATCATTCTTAACAAAAGAAGAAATTGAATTCTTGATCTTATCTACAGATGATGACATTATCATTGCAGATCCAGAAGGAGAATATGATTCCATAATCAATGCTTTAGGTGGTCAAATCATTCGTATTGGTACAAATAGTACGGATTATATTAATGCAATGGAAATGGTAGAGGGATATGGTGATAGTGGAAACTCAATTGCCGATAAATCTCAATTCTTAATGTCTGTATTTGAAAATTTAGATGCCAATCATGGAGGTATTACACCAATTGACAGATCTATTATCGATAGATGTGTAACGTTAGTTTACCAGGAAGCAAAAACCAATGGCTATGTACCAACGTTAAAACATCTTTATAAAAAGTTATTGGAACAAAATGAACCAGAAGCTAAATCTTTAGCTATTAAACTAGAATTATTTACAAATGGATCATTAAATATATTTGCTCATGAAACGAATGTAGACATCAAGTCTAGAATTTTATCGTTTAATATTTTTAATTTGGGAAAACAATTAAAAACATTAGGTCTATTGGTAATTACAGATGCCATTATCAATCGTGTAAATGAAAACTGGAGAAAAGGGAAACGTACGCATATCTTCATTGACGAGATTCATGTTATTTTTGAGAATGAAGAAAGTGCTACGTTCTTTGCTTCTGCATGGAGACAGTTCCAAGAAAAAGAGATGCTTATCCTACAGGTATTACTCAGAATGTTAAGTATCTATTATCGTCTCAGCAAGGGATTAGTATGTTATCCAATTCCGAATTTATTGTCATGTTGAATCAATCAGCAAACGATAGAGAAGATTTAGCTAAATTATTGAATATTTCAGAAGAACAGATGAGCTATATTACAAATGCTCCTACCGGATGTGGATTGATTAAGTATGGTGGATCTATCGTTCCTTTTGTAAATAAGATGCCAAGAGGACTGTTGTATGATTTAAATACTACAAGGCCAGGAGATAAAAAAATAATTGTCCAATAAATACAAAAGACTCATTAAAAAATTAGTTTAATGAGTCTTGTTTATGTATAAAATGTTGAGGTATCAGCTAATTCAGAACAAGATATTTTCGAATACATCAACTAAGTTTTGGAACAATTAAAGTAAGCGAGTATTAAAGATGTTAAAGGAGTTGATGTAGATGAAAGATATAAAGACAAAACAGAAAGTACTATCCATAAAAAACAAAGGATGTTAAAGGGAATGTGAATCATTTTATTAAGCAGCAAACGATTCATACAAGAAATAAGGAAGAAGATAAAAAGGTAGAACAGTCTGTTAAAACAAACCGAATGTACAAGCTACGAATAACGTTAGTGAAGTTGCTAAGCAGACGTTTATAGAATCAAAGCAGCGTGCTACAAAATTTATTAAACATAAGCATAGAGAACATAAGTTTAAAACTGCAGATAAGAAGGCAATGAGTGAATCTATTCCGGTGCACAATCAAAGAATTGCTTATGTGTCTAAGGCAAAGCATCATGTTGTAAATAAAGTAAATGCTTCTAAGATTAAACAAACAACGGATAAGGTAACAACACAACCAGTTGTTAAGAGTACAACTAAAGTAATAAAAACATCAATAGAAGTGGTTAAGAAGAGTGTATCAGCTATGAATACACTTTTTTCTTTGGAACAGGATTGATTTTATTACTTGTTGTTACTTTGTTTATTGGAACATTTAGTGTGCTGGCACAGGATGGTGGATCAAATAGTGAAATAGTTTCTCTAAGTGTGTATGAAGATACAATTGTAAATTGCGTATGAAGATACAATTCAATTAAATATGCAAAGGCAAGTGAGTCAGGGTATAATACAAAATATAGAGTACCCTAATGGAATTACGGATCCTGAGTATTCCATTGAAGTAGGAACTTTTTCTGATTGTTTAAAAAGAAAGCAAAAGTAAAGGATTCATCCGATACAGAACGTATATATCTGGCTTTGCAAGGATATAATTATGGCTCTGGCTATATTGAATGGGCAATTCGTAATTTTGGTGGATATTCCAAATATAATGCACAACAGTTTTCTGATAATAAAAAGCAAGAGTTAAATGTATCAGGATATGGTGATCCTTCTTATGTTGATCACGTTATGAGATACGTAGGGATTACTTTTAGAGGAGGCACAAATCCTAATTTTAATAATGTAGAAGCCTGGGTGACAAAGAATCCTTATGCACAGGCTGGATTATATGGACAATGTACATGGTTTGCTTGGGGAAGATTTTATGAATTATATGGTTATGATCCGGGCTTTAGCGGGGATGGGAGCAGTTGCGTGAAGGAATTGATAGCAGCACATCCTGATAAATTCGAACGATTTTCTTCACCAAAAGCTGGTGCAGTGTTCTCTGCTATTGGACATAATCATGTTGGTATAGTCATTGCAGTAAAAGATAATACCATAACTGTTCAAGAAGGGAATCTTGATGGCATTACAAATACATTTCAAGATGCAAAAAAGGATTGGCAAACAAAATCTTATACATTAGACCAATTAAGATCTATATATGGAGGAGTGGTGTTTGCTAATCCTAAATAAAAATATGATTATCACAGTGCCTCGATTGAAGATGACATGATAGATAATAAGCATATATTGCCAAGTAATCTAAATAGACTATGTTTTTTTAATTAAATATTGCGTATTGAATGAACCTAAATAAACGATTAGAATTAATTATAAGAAATATGAAATGATGTTTGGTTTATTATTTAAGATGTATAAAAAAATCTGAACTATCATTTTGAATTGGAAATAAAGGTGAGAAATAGTGCAAGAAAAGTTTAGTCGTATACTAATAGGTAATGTTTTAAAGAGCATTCGAACAGAGAAAAAGATTCCTAAAAAAAAAGTTGCACAGAA
>VOFI01001787.1_pt1 | contig 10637 bp, 21 predicted proteins | sample 5384131 | NCBI WGS metagenome assembly VOFI01 (sample SAMN12384728, study PRJNA508395) | human gut metagenome | isolation source: healthy gut H | host: Homo sapiens
TCCTCCGAGGTCGGCTGCCGCATGGGCTGCGCCTTCTGTGCCTCGACGCGGCGGACTGGTCCGCCTCGAGCCGTCGGAAATGCTGGATCATCAGGTGCTGTTTTCGCAGCTGGATTTCCGGCTCGCCCATCTCGCACATCAAAGCTCATGGGCATCGGCGAGCCGCTGGATAATTATGACAATGTGCGCCGCTTCCTCGAGCTCGTCAATTCGCCCGAGGGGCTGAACATCGGGCATGCGGCACATCAGCCTTTCCACCTGCGGGTTGGTCGATCAGATCGACTGGCTGGCTGGGACCTGCAGCTGACGCTCGTGTCGCTGCACGCGCCGGTGGACGAGGTCCGCAGCAGCATCATGCCCGTGAACCGGCGCTGGCCGGCAGGAGCTCCTCGATGCCTGCCGCCGTTACTTCGAAAAAGACCGGGAGAAGGATCTCCTTTGAATATGCTGGCGATCCGTGATGTCAACGACACGCCGGAGATGGCAAAGCAGCTCATCCGCCGTCTGCGCGGGATCGCGGCGCATGTGAACCTCATCCCGCTGAACGACGTGGCGGAAAGCCCGCTGAAGCCGAGCCTGCCGGAGACGGTGCTGCGCTTCCAGAAAACGCTGGAGGCCAGCGGCATCCCCGCCACGGTGCGGCGGACGCTCGGCAGCGACATCAACGCCTCCTGCGGCCAGCTCCGCAGAAATTACGAGGCGGAAAAACCAAAAGAAGGGAGCGGAACGGATGGAAGCATGGGGACTGACGGACACGGGAAACGTGCGTGAGGAAAATCAGGACTTTTACCGCATGGAGCGCCTTTGCCCCGGAGACGCTGCTCGCCGTCGTGTGCGACGGCATGGGCGGCGCGCGTGCCGGGAATGTGGCCAGCCGCCTTGCCTCGCGAGGTCTTCTGCGGCGAGGTCTGCCGCCCCTGCGCGACGGGATGACCGAGGCGGAGGAGCAGGACGTGCTGTGCACGGCGGCAAAGCTGGCCAATATTTCTGTCTATGAGCATGAGTTCAGCGGCATGCGGCACGACGCTCGTAGCTGCCCCTCGTCCGCGGCCTGCGCGTGGAGATCGTGAACATCGGCGACAGCCGGGCCTATCATCTCGGGGCGGACGGCATCCGCTGCGTCACTGTGGATCACTCCCTTGTGGAGCTGATGGTGCAGCGCGGCGAGCTGACGCATGAGCAGGCCAAGAACCACCCGAGCAAGAATCTCATCACCCGCGCGGTCGGCACGGAAAGCAGGTCGCCGCCGATGTGTTCTCCCTCACGGCGGAGCGCGGCGACTGCCTGCTGCTGTGCTCGGACGGCCTTTTCATTGGAACCAGATGGCCGACCAGGAGGATCATGGAAAAATTATTTGATAAGTCGTGCACGGCGCACAGAAGGCAGACTGCTGCCAGCGCCTGCTGGATATCGCAAAAAGCCGGGGCGCGCCTGATAACGTGACCTCTGTGCTCATTGTACTGTAACAAAAAGGCCGCTCTGCGGTATCTGAGATTGAATCGGGCGCCGTTCGCCGCTGCCAACGGGCTTTAGCACGAAGGAGTTGTGGATACGGAACCGCTGGATAACCGAGATCCTCGAGGTCATCGGGACAGGCGGGATGGCAGTTGTATATCAAAAAGCACTGGATCACCGTCTGAACCGCCTGGTCGCCGTGAAGATCCTCAAGGATGAGTTCTCGCGCAATCAGGAGTTCCGCCGCCGCTTCCATGCGGAGTCGCAGGCCGTCGCCATGCTGTCGCACCCGAATATCGTCAGCGTTTACGACGTGTCCTGCCCGGCGACGTGGACTATATCGTCATGGAGCTGATGGAAGGCATCACCCTGAAGCAGTATCATCCAGAAGCAAGGGCTGCCTCAACTGGCGCAGACGCTGCATTTCGCCATCGACATCGGAAATGCGCTCGAAGAAGCACGACAGCCGCGGCATTGTCCATCGCGATATCAAGCCGCACAATATCCTTCTGACGGGAGATGGCAAGGTGAAGGTCACCGACTTCGGCATCGCAGCGCCGCAGGGCAGCGTGTCACGGTCCCGCCCGTCACCGGCCTGAGCGTCCGCGACGCCATCGATCTGCTGACGGAAAACGGCCTGAAATATGAGATTAAGCGAAAGGGCGTCTACAGCGACACGGACGAGAAGGACCGCGTCGTGCGTCAGAGCGAGGCGGCAAATTCCAAGGTCGCCAAGGACACGATCGTGACGCTCGAGGTCTCGGACGGCCCCGAGCCGACGGAGGCCCCGACGGAAGCGCCGACCACCGCGCCGACGGAGCCGGAGCCGACGACGGAATCCTCTGAATCGGGAGACTGAGCATGGAGCGTGGACGCATCGTCAAGGCGCTCAGCGGATTTTTTACGCGTCTATACGATCGAGAAGGACAGCGGGAACGGCACGCTTCCGGACGGCCCCGAGCCGCAGTGCCGCGCCTGCGGCCGAATCCTGAATCCTGCAAGGAGCGGATGTCGCCGCTCGTCGGGGGACTGGGTCCGCTTTTCCGGCCCGGCGCACAGGGCATGGTCGAGGAGATCGAGCCGCGCCGCAACAGCTTTCATCCGCCCGGCCGTCAGTAACCTCGACGCCCTCGTCGTGCTGGCGTCCGGCGCGAATCCCGTGACGGACCTGTCCTCATCGACCGCGTCGCGGCCATTGCGGGAAACCAGAATGTGCCGGTCGTGCTGTGCGTCAACAAACGGGACCTCGAGAGCGGGAGTCGCTCACGCGCATCTACCGCCATGCCGGGTTCCCGGTCTTTCCGACGAGCGCGGCCAGCGGCGAGGGCGTTGCCGCCCCCTGCACGAGGCCGTGCGCGGCAAGACCGTCGCCTTCACGGGCAATTCCGGCGTCGGCAAGAGCAGCATCCTGAACTGCCTCGGCTTCTCCGTGGAGACGGGCGAGGTCCGGAAAAGCTCGGCCGCGGCCGCCATACGACGCGCCATGGAGCTGTTCCCACTGGCGGACGGCACCTGCGTCAGTCGACACGCCGGGCTTCTCCTCATTTGACACGGAGCAGATGGAGCTGATCCTGAAGGAAAACCTCCAGTATGCCTTTCCGGACTTTGCCCCTGTATCTCGGCCGCTGCCGCTATCACGACTGCGCGCATCTGTCCGAGCCGGGCTGTGCCGTGCTCGAGGCGCTTGCGGCAGGCGAGCTGGAGCCGACCCGCCATGCCAGCTATGCAAGGCTCTATGAAGCAGCAAAGGAGATCCGGCTTTGGGAACACAAACAGCCCTGATTTTTGGCGCGATGCCCTGCCGCAGCTGGGGGCATCTCGATGCGCTGCGCGCGGAGAAACCGCTTGTGATCTGCGCGGACGGCGGCGTGCACTGCGCCGCGGCGGCCGGTTTTGCCCCGGACTGCTATGTCGGGGACGGAGACTCCGGCGGCACGGCTGTGGCCGGAGCGGAAAATATCTGCTCCGCCCGGAGAAGGACGAGTCCGACCTGCAGGCGGCCTATACGATGGCGCGGGCGCATGGCTGTACGCGCCTGTATCTCACGGCCTGCACCGGCGGGCGGCTGGACCATGCCCTTGCCAATCTGCAGCTGCTGGAAACGGCGCGAGCCGATGGCGTGGAGGCCATCCTGCTCGACCCCGATAATCGCGTGACGTGCATCGGGCCGGGGGAGTATGTCCTGCCGCGCACGGAATATTTTATTTTTCTCTGCTTCCCATCGACGCCGTTCTGCGCGGTGTGACGATCGAGGGCGCGAAATACCCGCTCTGCGACGCAGAAGCGCGCCGGGGCGACTCGCTGACCATCAGCAATGAGTGGATCGAACCGACGGTCAGGCTCCGTATCCGCGAGGGCCTGTGCTGGCTGATCTGTTCGGAGCAGCTGCACGGTAACAATGGCTGCTTCGTGCATCCGGACAGATTCACCGTGCTGAAAGGAGACGAGGCCATATCATATGGCAGCACCCGGATATCTTGTATTTCCGGGAAAAGCGTTTCATTGTGATATTCTGCTGAATATCGGTGTCCATTTAAGGCTGGCCGCATCCAATTTCTGGAGTTTTTTCGGGTCATTCCGCCGGAGCAGCGAGAGGGCTATGACGCTGCCGTTTCTTATGCGGAGTTGTCAGCTGCTTTGAGAAGGGCGTACGGATCGCCTGCTGAAGCAGAAGAGCGAGAGGACTGCCGGTGGGAGCAGTGGCCTCTTGGAAAATTGACGCTGCTGCACTCCTTGTGGGATCGCTTTGGCCCGGAGGAGCATCTGCATGTTTCCTTTTCTGCTCCGAAGAGTTGACATGCCAATCAAGCAAACAGGAGGGATAGATCGATTTCTTGCGGTGCGGAACACGCTGCTGCCCGATCTTCCTGCATAAAACCGCCCTCTGCGCATAGGCTGGCAGGGGCGGTTTTTATGTGCAGAAAAATGGAGCTTCTGGGCTCGGTGATGATGGCGCTCGGCGCGGGGCTGCTGCTCTCGCTGCTGTTCAGCTCGGAATTTGTGCTGGTCGTGCTCGGCATCGCGCTTCTGGTCGCAGGGCTTTGCCTTGCGCGGCGGCGATAATCGGCAAATATTGCGCGCGCGGCCCGCATATGATTTTCCCAGAACAAGAAGGAGGAAGACGATGGAGCTTGTCTTTCAGGAAAAGCAGCTGGACTATCTCGGCCGCGTGCTCGATCAGACGGTCACGCAGGAGCTGACAGCCGAGGTCATCGTACCGGACAGCTGCGCGGATGCGGACCGCGTCGTCGATGCGTTCGGCACGCTGCTCGTCCGCGCGGAGGGAGTGTACCGCGGGAAGCGCGTCGGTCAGCGGGGAGGTGCAGGCGGGTATTTTGTTCGTCACAGAGGACGGACGGCTCGAGCGGCTGGAGACCGTGATCCCGTTCAGCGCCCGGCGCGGCTGGGAGGGGGAGCAGAGCGACTGCCGCCTGCAATGCGTCTGCCGCCTGTGCAGCGTGGATGCACGGCTCGTGCACTCGCGCAAGCTGCTCGTGGTCGGCGTCTCCTGCACGCTGACGGTCTATGCCGCGTTCACGCGGACGCTGCACGACTTTCCGGAGCCGGCACCGACGCTGCAGCTCCGGCGCAAGCGCCTGCCGCTTCGTCTGCCGCGCGGCCTCGGCGAAAAGAGCTTTTTTCGCTCAATGAGGAGATCGAGATCCCGGCGTCGAAGCCGCCGGTCGAGCGGCTGCTCAAATGCGTCTATGCGCTGGATACGGCTGAGCGGAAGACGATCGGGAACAAGGCGGTGTTCAAGGGGCGGCTGACGGTCCATATCCTCTATGAGTCCCCGGACGGCAGCCTGCAGCGGCAGGAGACGGAGCTTCCGTTCTCGCAGTTTGCGGAGCTGGAGCAGGACCTGGATGAGGGAGACCTGACGGTATTCCTCGCCCTGACCTCGGCCGAGACGGAGCCGGACGGCCAGCTCGACTGCCGCCGCCTGCTGCTGAGCGCGGGCATTCTGGCGCAGTGCACGGTCTGCGGCGAGCAGCCGGTGGAGCTGATCGAGGATGCCTACTGCCTCGATGCCGAGCTGAAGCCGGGTGGGAGACGTGGGAAATGGAGGGCATCCTCGATGTCCAGACGTTCCGCGAGACGGCGCAGGCGGCCGGGCGGGAACCCGCCTCCGCCATAGCGGACGGCTGGGTACTGGCAGGGGGAGCCAGTGCGGCGGCAGGGGAGAACGGCATGGCAAAAATCGAACTGCCGCTTGCTGCGAACGTCCTTTTCACCGACCCGGCAGGGAAACTGCAGGGCCAGACGCTGCGGACGAACGTGCTGCTGGAAACGGCGCTTGCGCCAGGCAGATTGCCGCGTCACGGAGATCACGCCGGGCGAGCTGTTCTGTGCGGCAGGGGCGGACGGCGTGACGCTGCGCTGCCCGGTGCAGGTGACGCTTGCCAGCACGGCGCGGCATGCGCTCAAGGCCGTGCGGCGGCACGACGGAGCCAGGCCGGAAGATGCGCGGCGTCCGGGCGTCATCCTGCGGCGCACGGAGCAGCCGGCAGGTCTGGGATATCGCAAAGGCCTGCCGCACTGCGCCGGAGACGGTCACGGCGGCAAATGACCTGCAGGCAGACGAGGTCCCGGCGGAACACTGCTGCTGATCCCAATGTAACATAGAATAAATCCCTCTGCACGTCTAGCAGAGGGATTTATTCTAAACTTCTTCATCATAGCGGTCGAGGAAGCTGTATTTTTTTTCCGCCGGTCTTCCAGCCGATGACGGTGTCGAGATTCACATTCTCCACAGAGCGGAAGATGTGCGCCTCCACATCCGGATTGCGCTGCTTCAGCGTGCGGATCAGATCCTTGATCTCATGCCGCTTCGAGCGCGTCTCCTGATTGGAGCAGGTCGTGCAGGTGTCCGTGAAGTGGCAGGCGCACTGGATGAAGTGCAGCTCGTTTGCGTCCCGCCAGGCCTTTGATATCGTCCTCGCGGATCAGGTACAGCGGCCGGATCAGCTCCATACCGGGAAAATTTGTGCTATGAAGCTTCGGCATCATGGTCTGGACCTGCGCGCCGTAGAGCATGCCCATGAGGATCGTCTCAATGACATCGTCATAGTGATGCCCGAGCGCGATCTTGTTGCAGCCGAGCTGGCGGGCATAGTCATAAAAGGTGCCCGCGGCCATGCGCGCGCAGAGATAGCAGGGGGATTCTTGTCCACGTTATAGACATAGTCAAAGATGTTCGACTCGAAAAATGTGGATGGGAATATTCAGCTTTCGTGCATTTTTCTTCGATGACTGCGGCGGTTCTCCGGGCTGTAGCCGGGGTCCATAACGAGGTATTCCACCGAGAAGGGAAACTTCGTATAACGCTGCAGCTCCTGAAAAAGCTTTGCCATGAGCATGGAGTCCTTTCCGCCGGACATGCACACGGCGATACGGTCGTTCGGCTTGACAAGCTCATACTGCCGGATGGCCTTGGTAAAGTTGCACCACAGCTTCAGGCGGAAGCGCTTGCGCAGACTGTTTTCCACGCGGCTGCACAGCTCCTCTGCCTCCTGCCGCTGCATCTGCCGCATGAGCCAGGCAAGATAGCCGCCCCTTGAGGCTGCAGGCATCGAAGCCTTCGTCGCGCAGGCGTTCAGCCGTTTCAAAGGCTGAGCTTGCCGCGTGTGCAGAACAGCACGATGCGGCCGGGCTCTGCCGGAAGCCCCTCCGGCAGGGCGGCGGCGTTGGCCGGAACGGAGCCGGGAATGGTGCCGTAGGCGGTCTCCCTGCCCGAGCGGAGGTCGAGCAGGGGTATAGCTGCCAGGCTCCAGCGCCTCCAATTCTTCGAGCGTCAATTCCATGTGCCCTCCTGTCTGACGGAAGCCGTCAGGTCCTTGATGACCTCGCCAGCCATCAGAAGGCCGACGATCGGCGGCACAAAGGCCGTGCTGCCGGGGATATCGCGGCGATCCGTGCACTTATGTGCGGCGCCCGGCGGACAGATGCAGTGGTAGCGGCAGCTGTTTGCCATGCCCTCGAGCGGACGGGTCGGCTGCTCGTCAGACCAGACGACCTTCAGGCGGCGCACGCCGCGCTTTTTGAGCTCGCGGCGCATCACGTGCCAGCGGGCATACACGCGTCTCGGAGATATCGGAGATGCGGAAGCGGCTGCCGTCGAGCTTGTTGCCCGCCCCCATGGCGCTGATGATCGGTACACCGGCTGCCTGCGCCTGCACGGCAAGCGAGAGCTTGGCGCTGACGGTGTCGACGGCGTCGAGAATATAATCATATTCCGAAAACGGGAACTCTGCGGCGTTTTCCGGCAGGAAGAAGCAGCGGTGTACGCGGATATCGGCCTGCGGATTGATGTCGAGCATACGGTCGCGCATGACGTCGGCCTTATACTGGCCGACGGTCCTCCGCGTGGCGATGATCTGGCGGTTGATGTTCGTCAGGCAGACCTTGTCGTCGTCAATGAGGTCAAAGGCGCCCGACGCCGCTGCGGACAAGGGCCTCGCAGGCATAGCCGCCGACGCCGCCAATGCCGAAGACCGCCACGCGCGCGTGCTTCAGGGCCTCCATGGCCGGGTGGCCGAGCAGCAGTTCGGTTCGGGGAGAAAGAATTGAGCATGGTGAGATGTCCTCCGCACTGTGGATTGACGGCGCAGGGGCCGTTCAGATTATGATACAACGAATTGCCTACCGTGTCAATCGGCTTTTGCGGCATTTCCGCCGGATTCCTGCCGCAGGCTGAGAAGCCCGTTCGGAACGGCGGCGGCCAGCGAAAAAACACCCGCTCGCTGCCGCTGGAAAAGCGGATGCGGACACGGTCGCCCTCCCGCGCCAGAATGCGCCCGCGCCATAGGCGCTGTGCTGCACCGGCGTGCCGGGGAGAAAGCTGTCTGCCGCAGTCTTTTTTCTTTGACTTGCGCGGAATGCGGCGCTTCGGTCGGAACAGGAACTGCGAAAAGGCCGAGGACGTTTTTTCCGGCGGGAAGGTGAAGACGGCAAGCTCGTTGCGGGCGCGGGTCATGGCGACATAGAACAGCCGCCGCTCTTCGTCACGGTCGACGTCCTCGCCCTCCTTTGGAAACACGCCGTCGATGACGTCGAGCAGAAAGACCCGGTCATACCCAGGCCCTTGCTCGAGTGCACTGTGGAGGGATCAGGCCGCGCGCCTCGGACTTCGGCTGCCGCAGCAGGGCCTGCAGCTCGTCCAGACGCTCCAGCAGGCGCAAGAGGATCCGGCTCCTGCGCGCCCAGTGCTTCCAGAATTTCTGCGCGGCTCTTGTCAGCCCCGCATTGGTCCAGGAAGTAGTCGCCGTAGCCCATGAAGGCGACGATGCGGTAGACGGCGCGGTTGGCCTTCTCCGTCCGGAGGTTCTGCAGATGGGTCTGAAGCATGCGGCACTGCCGCCGCGTATACGGGGGAGACGTCGTCGTCCGCCACGGCCAGCAGAAGCGGCTCGGCCGTGGGATTGTGGGCGGCGGCACGCTCGGCCACGGCCTTCGGGATCCCGGCACAGAATTTATAATAAATGCGGCGGAACAGCGCGCCGTCCACGGGGACTGCGCAAAGCGGATGATATCCGTGATGTCCCGCACGATCCGGCTGGAGAAAAACGTGCCGTCCGTCTGCTTCGCCCGGTAGGGAATGCCGTTTCGCTCCAACAGATCGATGAGCGGCAGGGCGGAATCATGGTCGCGATAAAGCACAGCCGTGTTTTCCGGCAAATCGCGTGCGACCTCGAAGGTAGGTGTACTGCCGCTCGCGGCGGTTCAGCGGGATATGGCGGATGGCCGCGCCGCCGGAGCGGACGGGCTGCATGTGCTTGTCCCGGCGGGAGACGTTCTGGCGGATGAAGCGTCGGCCGCCTCGACGATCTGCGGCGTGAGCGGTAGTTTTGTTCGGAGGAACATGGACCTTTGCGCCGGGGGTGGTCCGCCCAAAGTGCAGCAGCATATCCGGACAGGCGGCGCGGGAAGCCATAGATGCTCTGATCCTCGTCGCCGACGAGAAACAGGTTCCCACCTGCACCGGCCAGCAGCGAGACAATCGCATGCTGGATGCGCGAGGTATCCTGTGCCTCGTCCACGCAGAAGTAGTGATAGCGCGCGCCTGAAATTCGTGCAGGATCTCCGGGACCTGCCGCAGGATGCGCAGGGCATAGACCATCTGGTCGTCATAGTCCATCTGCCTGGCATTGCGCAGCGCCTGCTGATAGGCGCGGTAAAGCGCAGGAAAGCAGTCCAGCTCCTTCCACAGCAGGTCCAGCTCCTCCTTGCCCAGCATCTGATTTTTTTGCATAGGCGATGAGCGTGCGGGCCTGCTTGAGCTCGGCGTCCGTCGGGTATTCGCCTTGCACCGGAAATACAGCACGCGCAGCAGGGGCGGTCTGCTCTGCCTCGCTTGAGAGCAGGGAAAGGCGTTCCGTCCATCCGCTGCTCATAGGCGCGGATGATGCGCGCGCGGAGACGCTGTTGATGGTGCGAAACTCCATCCGGCTGCCAAGCCTCACCGAACAGGGAAGAGAAGCGGTTTCGCATGTCGCGGGTGGCAGCGACGGTATAGGTCATGGTGAGATCTCCTCCGGGCGGACGTTGCAGCACTGCACGAGATAACCCAGCCGCGTCACGATACGGTCGTCTTGCCGCTGCCGGGGACGGCCAGCAGCAGGACAGGCCCTCGACTGCACCGGCGGCCGCCCGCTGCTGCGCATTGAGCTGCAGACCATGCGCGCGGAGGAAGCCCGCCAGCACTTCAGCAGAAGGCATGGACACGAAGGCGCTCCATGGCCTCGACGAGCCGGCCTGTGCGGCAGGGCCAGACATCCGGATGGAGTCCGGCCACGCAAACGCCGCGCCGGTCCTGCCAGATGACACCGGCACGCGCGCCGCGCCTTCCTCCAGCTCCCGCAGCGTCATATGGTGCTCCTGCAGCCATGCGGCGCAGTCCAGAACAGCATATAGGTCCCCCTGCGGCTGCATGACCTGCACGCCGGGGAAGTGAGCGGCGATGAAATCGCAGGCATAGCGGATGTTGTCCGCCAGCACGGGGGCGCAGCTCGTCGAGCCACTGTGCGCCCTCGTCCGAATAGGCTCCGAGCAGGGCGTGCAGCGAGAGCACGTTGCAGGAATTGTAATGGCTGAGGTCGCCCTGCCGCGTCACGCGGTCGCGCAGCCATGGATCAGGGATGATGTGATACGAGCCGATGAGACCCGCCAGCGAGAACGTCTTG
>VOFI01001432.1_pt1 | contig 10629 bp, 13 predicted proteins | sample 5384131 | NCBI WGS metagenome assembly VOFI01 (sample SAMN12384728, study PRJNA508395) | human gut metagenome | isolation source: healthy gut H | host: Homo sapiens
TCGATTTAGTTTGTTGTGGGTACAAAGTAACGAAAAATAGTTTTTGTTTTAAAGATAATATTTGCATAAAAAATAGTTTATCTAGTTAGGTCTTGATTTAATGCATATTTGTAATGTTACAATATAGGGTTATCTAATCTTTTTTGTGATTATAAGTGACTGAAAATTAATGGTATATTATTGAGAGGGATGTAACAATTACTTGTATAAGATTTATTTTCAGTTTATCTTTGACAAAACTTTGATACACCTCTGAATATGAGAAAAAGACTTGAAGAATCGTTTCTATTTTTTTATTTACTATAATTATTTGCTTGCTTTTATTTAATTGCAATGAGCATATATACAAGATATATAGTAATCAGTCGTTTGAAGACATTTGCTCTATTGCATATAAAAATGAAAAGGCATTTTGTATAGTCTTAGTAGATTCTACTCAAGAGTTGTCTCGAAGGTATTGTCTAAACTTGAAGAATAAAGGTTTTGTAGATACAAGCAAAGCTATTTATAATATTGCAGATGTTAACATTTCTTCAAATGCTTGGTATATGAAATGGCTTTGTCCTCTATCACTACCTTTGACATGTGTGTTTTCAGATACTGGGACACTCATTGATTTAATTCCTGGAGCAACTAAAGAAACTTTTTTATATACAACCGAGGCGATTTCTGATATGAAAATAACTAATTATCATTATCCTAACCGCTTTAAAATTCCTAAATATAATGCTATCCATTTGTTGAATCAAGTTTTGAAGTGTAAAATGGATTTGAATCGTGGTATGTGCGAGTCAGCAAAGTAGTAATACAAGTTATTGTAATAGAAAATATAATGAATGTATGGAGGGGAAAGAACATAGTGGACTAAATTCTGGTGGTTGGGGGTATTCCGAATGTAGGCGCTGTCATGAATACTGTTTAGCCCAAGGAGGAATATGGGATTGTCCTCGTCCTCACTAAAAAAAAAATATGATAGGATTTGAAATAAGAATTAATAACCGGGAGCCTGTGATTATTACATCCTATGATGTAGCGTTTGTAATGGTGAACTGTAACTATTCATTTGACGATAACATTTATATAGGAGGGACAGACACTTTGAGCAGGCTTGTTTGGGTCGATGAGAACTTAAAAATAGGCGATAAGGTTGTAATAAAAGTAGTTGAAATATCAAAAGTGTCTCCTCCTATGAAAGTAATCTATGATAAAGATAAAATGAAAATAAAATATGAACAACTAAAAGTTGAACTTAAAGTAAAAGGGCTTATATAATTTGTATGAAAGGACTTATTGTGAAATCTAAAGATAAAACATGCAAGGCGGGCATTCCTCAGTGTGGAGTAGGGATCGTTGCTAATATTACTTGGCATAGTGGTCTGACTTGGACTCTTAGTGGTTTAAAAATGCCTGAAGAAATACATTTGGTATGGAACGGAGGTATGTTGGGCATAGGAGATGTGGTAGAAGTGGAAATTGCAGAGTTTGATGAAGCCTCAACTCCTGTTGCGGAAGATAAACACTGTTGCTTAATGGAAGAACAATCAGATAGTGTAGATGAATCGAAAGATTTAGAACATAAATTAAATCTTTATTATCGGTTGAAAAAAATATTGGAGGATGAGAATTTGATAGAAGTGGTTGATGATTGATTTTGATCGTTTTTGGTCAAAAGGTGATAGAAGCGTTTGTAAAATACAAAGATGATCTTTTAGAATAATTTGTTTTTGTAGCTGAGTTACACATCGTTTGATTCAGCTACATTACATACTATAAAACCTTTGAAATATGAAATTATATTTTATTCTTTTGTCATTCCTTTTTGTAGGTGTTTGTCATGCTCAAAAGGTAACTCGTATTAATAGTAATAAGATTGCCGTAGAAGGCGACACGATTATATATTTTGATGCAGAGCAAAGACCTATAACAGAACAGGCGCATTCCGACTCTTTAGAAACGGGTAAATACATCATTTCTATCAAGGGAACGGATGAAATAACGGAAATTCACTTAACTTATAAGCATCCTAAACTTGAGACTTTAATTGGTAAGATGCTTCCTCAGATCAAATTAACTGATATGAGTAGAAAATCTGTTAAAATGGATGAATCCGATATTACAGTTATATGTTTTTGGAATAGGCATTGTCGTCCTTGTATACGGGAACTTACAGCTTTAAATATACTAGCCGAGGATTATCCGAATATTCGGTTTATAGCGCTAACGCCTGATTCTAATGGAGAAGTGAAGAGATTAATGGGTAGATTACACCTGAAGTGGGAAAACTAACTGTTGTTCCCGATTACAGAGACGAATTTGATGATACATTACATATTTATGTGTATCCATCAAATGTTATTATTGATAAAAACAGAGTTATTCAAGGGGCAACTGTTGGCGGGGATACACGGCAATTGTTGCGGTCATTGGAAAGATTGAGTGGAACTTTAAAAAATGATTGTTGGGAATAGGTAAAATGATAAGAACATCTCATTATTTGTTTGCTGCATTGTGCTTAGGTAGTCTTTTTGCCTGTTCACGACAATTTACGGACTCGTACATTGTTCCTAAATGGTGCTTTGCTGTGTTCATGCTATTTATAGTATTAGCATATGAAGCTGTAAACATATTATTTTACAGGCAGAATGAACAGAAAGATACGAGGATATCTGTATATGGTTTTATCATTGTTATTTCTTGCTTTTTGCAGGCAATGTTCGGGGTAGTTCAGTTTTTCGGTTTCTTTCAGATATCTACTACTTTGTGGGTTACGGGGAGTTTTGACAATCCTGCAGGCTTTGCGGCATGTCTCTGTGCTGGTTTTCCTTTTGTAGGATTCTTATTGTCAGATAGTAATAAATATATCCGGTATGTAGGAGGATTGATAGGATTTGTAATTGTAATAGCTGTGATTTTATCGCAATCAAGAGCTGGCATTATGAGTATTGCTTTCATTTGTTTCATTCTTCTGAATATGAAGTTCTTTCATAAGAGGTGGGTAAAGTATCTTTCTCTATTATGTTTCGCTTTATTGTTGTCAGGATGTTACTGGATGAAAAAAGATTCCGCTGATGGTAGGTTACTTATTTGGCGATGCAGTGTAAGTATGGTAAAAGATGCACCGTGGTTGGGACATGGGATAGGTAGTTTTGAGGCTCGCTATATGGATTATCAAGCTGATTATTTCCGACAATATGGACTGAATCGTTATTCCATGTTAGCTGATAATGTGAAACATCCTTTTAATGAATATTTGGGAGTTCTCTTGAATTTTGGATTTGTCGGTTTGTTGATGATACTTGCGCTGATAACTTTGTTAATATACTGTTATAAAAAACATCCTTGTGCGGAGAAACGAATAGCTTTTTATTCCCTTATATCAATAGGGGTATTTTCATTTTTCTCCTATACGTTTACTTATCCTTTTACATGGATTGTTACGTTTTTGTGCATCATAATTCTTACAAAGGAATATATAGCAAAGGTTTTTACCTGTCAATAATAAAGAATACTGTATGTATCTTTATTCTTCTTTGTTCATTTTGGGGGATCTATAATTTAGTGAAACGTGTAATGGCAGAAAAGGAATGGGGAAATACATCTAGGCTTGCACTTTGTGGGGCATCCGGCAAAACTCTTCCGGCTTATGCAGAGTTAGAGAAGAAGTTTGAAAATAATCCTTATTTTCTTTATAACTATGCAGCCATACTTTTGGAAAATAAACAATATGAGGAGAGTTTGACAGTAGAACTTATGATTGGTGAGAACTATCAGGAATTGGATAAGTATGAGTTGGCGGAGAGGTATTATGATAATGCGTCTATGATGTGTCCTTCCCGGTTCCTGCCTCTTTATAAGTTATTTCATTTATATAAAAATATGGGTAATCGGAAATGTATGCTGAGAGTTGCCGAGTCAGTTATAGATAAGCCCATGAAAATTAAAACTTCTGCTATCAGGATGATGAAGAGGGAAATGAAGAGTGAACAAGCGCAATTATTGATTGAAGAGAATAATAATTGATATCCCCCCTATATAAATAAAATTGAATATGAGAAAGAATAGCCTTATTATTGTTTTTTTTCTGTTTCTGCTATTAGGCTGTACAAGTGAGATGGACAAGCGTGTTGAAACTGTCCTTTCAATTTCCGGGTCAAATAGGACGGAACTGGAAGCTGTTTTGGATCATTATAAGCATGAACCTCAGAAATTGAAAGCTGCAAAGTTCTTGATTGCGAATATGCGATCATCATTCGTTTTATTCTCTCAGGAATCCCCGACAACATCCATTATTGGACTCATTGACAAGAGCTGCGGACTCTCTTTTCTATCATTCAGTGTATGTGGCTACTGATAGTTTTCATAATGGAAATATACAAAAATTGATAGATAGTGTTCGCACTGGATTCAGAAAACAGAATGATGTCAGAGTATCAGAGCAATCTGTCAAAACGTTTTGGAAAGAAGATTATGATTTTAATTGGATCACAGCCAAGCAATTAATTAATCATATAGATCATGTTTTTGAGTGGAGGAAACAAATAGACGGCATACGGCGGTTATCCGTTGAAGACTTTTACGAGTATATCCTTCCTTATCGAAGTATACCCGATTATTCCCTAATTGACTTCTCGGATGTCCATTCTGCATTTATGGGTAAATATCTGACAGATATTAATAAGGATTCTGTACAAGAAGCGATTCGGCGATACAACTTTGTAATATATCAGTTACGCAAGTTTTTCCGTTGTATCCTTATGGAGAAGAAGTCGGTTATCAGGAACTTTTCTTTAATGGTTTTCATGACTGTATCCCGATTGCAAGTTATGGTGTGTCTATATTGAGGGCTTGTGGCATACCTACTGCTGTTGAATTTAATGCATGTTATAGACAGTTTCAGGGAAGGCATTATCATGGAGTTGTATTAGATAAAAATGGGAATTGGCTAGCGTTTAATCCGGAATCATCAATACCGACTAGTGACAATAGTTCTTTTGAAACGAAAGACATACTGAATATTTATCGTTTTATGTTTTCAGAACAAAAAGACACGCCTTTCTTTTTGGAAAAGAATGGTGAGTATATTCCTGAACTCTTTGATTCTCCATTTCTGAAGGATGTAACTTCACATTTATTGAAGACCGTTCCTTTGACTCTTTCTTATCAGGAAACTGGAAATAACAATCTTGCATATCTTGCCGCTTTTAATAGCGGGGTGTCATCCGGTATCATTCCCGTAACTTGGGGGAAAATAAACCGTATGGAGCACAATGTCACTTTCTCATCCGTAATTCCTGACAGGTTTTATTTCCCTGTTTATTATTCACCATTTGGCAAATCATTTTCTTTTGGAGAACCTTTCTATTTAAACAAGGAAGGGAAAATAGAGAAGCCTCATACAGGAAGAAAAATTAATGATGTGACATTACTTCGTAAATTTCCCATGAAGCAAGGGTTGGTGAATAAAGCGATAAAATTGATTGGGACAGTCGTTTTGGCGAGCAATAAACCGGGGTTTAACCCTTGTGATACTGTTGGGGTAATAACTGATACGCTGCACCCTTATTTTCAGGACATCAAGCTTGGCATGAACAAAGGTCCCTATCAATATTATCAGATAAAGACTACAAATGAATATCCCCATGCTGCTTTGTCGGAGCTGGAATTTATAACCGATATTCGATATGGATATAAAAATACCATTCCTGCCTCTTCTTTACCTATATTTTCGCCTGCGGATACTTTGGTTGGAAACAAACTTCTCAACAAGAATAGAGTTCAATTCGAACTATGCCATTGATTTCCTCAGTCTTCCAGCCTCTAAGAGCAAAGATGTCATTGTAGAGCGAACTGCAGCGGTTTGCGCGGATATAGAAGGACTTGCAGTGTTTCTCTATTTCCTCCACGATTTCCTCGGAACATGATCCACAATCAGCTCTGAAACGATTGATAGTAAGTCCGTTCTGTTCTAATCTCTCAAAGAACCTCTTCAGCGTGTCCTTTTGTTGGAAACGAACGTTGGTGTTACCATCGCTATTCTCAATGCCAACAATCAAGTCGTCAATAACCGCCACGCCAGGGCGATAACCAAGGGAACTTCTTGTATGTAGGCTTTGCATCATACTTCTCAGTCTCTATGAACTGATGGTCGAAATCAACATCATACATCTCGCCCTCTTTCAGTTGGCCGGATGCAAACATACAATTGAGCAGTAAGGTATTGAGTGTGTCAGCCGTGTTGAAATCGTAGTTCTTACCCGTATCTGATGTGTTATCGCTCTGAGGATAGTATCAGAATCAGAACTACAAGTACGAAGTGTCGGATGGAGCGAGAGATGGTTCATCAAATGAGTAGTGACATCCTCAATGCATGAGCCACCACAGAAGTAGATACTCATGAGGGAACGGACGATTTCACTGTACTGATAACCGAACGAGCTACACCTTAGACCGAGTGTCGAGTCGATTACAGATGACAATGTGGAGTCAAATTGCTCCATGATTGAAAATATTCCTCCAAAAGGAGTGAGCTTCTCGGATTTTATTTGTATTTTTGCCATGCCTGATGAGGTTTTGTTTGATTATTTTTTTGCAACACTAAGTTAAGTGAATCCTCTGACATGGCAAAATCCTGAGCAACTTTTTGTTGCTCAGGTACTTAAAAAAAATATTTTATAATAGTGTTGCGGAATTAAGGTCTATATGTTGTAATAACAGGAGAAATTAATGGAAACTATATAACATTTCCTTGCGTAATAATTAAATATTGCATATCTTTATAAGAAATATTCTTTTTAGGATCGTTTGGCAGATATTGTTGATAATTAAAATTGCATACTAATGAAATATGAAGCGTATTTAATTATTCTGGTGGTATGATTCTAAAGAAACTCATGATACGACTGGACTAAGAATAGAAAATATGATAATATGTTTTGAACATTTGTTTAATAAAGAAAATTTGATGCTTATGAAAAACTTATTTCCTTCCCGAGTAATTGTGTGTGTAATTACACTGCTTACTCTAACTTTTCCAGTCTTTGCACAAACCACGAATGCGACAGATGAATATGAAGAAACATTAAAGAAGATGATGAAGCTTTCCGGTGCTTCGGCTGCTACGGACGATCTTTATCCGAAAATGCTTTCTGTGATGAAACTTAATGCACCGGGAAAAGATGATGCCTACTGGAACGATTTTGCTAAAGACTGGAAAGAAAAAATAGAAAATAGGGTGATTGAACTGTGTATGCCTGCTTATAAGAAACATTTGACATTGGAAGATTTGAAAGCAATTGCCGCGTTTTATGAATCTCCTGTCGGCAGGAAATATAAAGAAAGTTCATTGGCTGTGATGCGTGAAGCAATGCCATTGTTGGTACAGGAACTCCAAACAGAGATGTTTAGAGAGGTGAGACCGGGAATGGATAAACAAATGGTTGAGCACGAACAAGCAATGAAAGAATATGAGCAAAAAAAGAAACGTGATAGAGAGTTGTGTGCACAAGCTTATTTGCTTCCGAAAGACAGTATCGCTGTAGTTCCCGGAAAAGTTTATGAGAACGGAATGTCTACAACTCCTTCATTATATTCGATTGAAAGAAGAAAAAAGGATACAAAAGTGACATTCGTGCAACCTGTTTATTGGGACTGGCAATGGTTGTATTATAGTCCGGGATTTAAGATTATCGATAAGAAAAGTGGCGATGAGTATAATGTGCGGGGATATGATGGTGGAGCTCCGATGGGTAGGCTGTTGGCTGTCAAAGGATTTAATCATAAATACATTTATATCAGTCTTTTATTCCCAAAATTGAAGAAAAGTGTGAAGGAAATTGATATCCTTGAATTGCCACATGCAAAGGATAAGGAACTATTGCCTTCTAATGATGATGGAAAGGCTAAATCATATTTTAATATAAGAGTGAAGGATTATCAAGTTTCTTCCGGGAAGAAAAATAAAAAAGTCTATTTCTAGTTCAAGATAACTAGTATTGAAATCGCAATGACTGATAATGGACTAAATATATCCTGCTTTTACGGTAAACACAATCGGCATAATAATTGTCCGCTGTTCTTTTATTGGGCCGGATACTTTTGGAAAAGCTCTTTTTATTTTGTATATTTGTAGGAGAATAGTGATGAGTAAAGAACGGAACTAAAGAAGAATGGAAAAGAAAATAGTGCAATATTGCAACAGTGGAATGGAAACTCCTTACAGTAGTTAAGCTGTAAGAACCTTGGTATAAACTAAAGGCTGCGAATCTTTGTAGGGTTTGCAGCCTTTTTTGTTGTTAAAAATCACAGGAATAACCTTTGTCTTGGATTTGAGAGTTTATAATAAACTTAGATACCGTTATTAATAAACCCCTCAAAAGTTTATTAATAACATGGAACACGTTTGTGTAAGAAACGTTCGCTTTTTTCTTCTTTATGTGCGAGATTGAATATGCCCGATAGGATATTTTTATAGAAAGTAATTTGTATATACATTGATGTAACTAAATCAGAAGCCCATCCAATAACTCCAGATAAATTCCGACAGCTTCTTCGATCTCTTTCAGCATGATATATTCCTCTGCTGTGTGTGAACGTGACGAGCGTCCCGGACCGATCTTTACCGATGGGAAGGACATTAAGGCTTGGTCGGACAATGTTGGAGAACCAAAAGGAACACGGCCAAGCTTTACTGTTTTCTGAACAAACGGATGTTTTTCATCAATTTGTGAAGAGTTGAGGCGGTATGAACGCGCTTTGGCGTCACAGGAAATATGTTTTTTGATTTCCGCAAACAGTTCTTCGTTTGAGTAAAGTTCGTTGCTCCGGATGTCGACAACGAAAGAACATTTGTCGGGAATGACATTGTGTTGAGTACCTGCATTAATCACCGTGACGCTCATCTTCACCGGGCCTAGTAGCGGAGATTCCTTTTCAAAACGATAGTCATGGAACCAGGCGATGTCATCCAATACTTTGTAGATAGCATTGTCTCCCTCATTGCGTGCCGCGTGTCCGGCTTTACCTGTTGCAGTGACGTCTAACACCATTAAGCCTTTTTCGGCAATGGCGGGCTGCATCTCCGTCGGTTCGCCCACTATGGCGAATGAGACAGGAGGAAGTCCCGGCAATACACTTTCAATTCCGTCCTTGCCTGAAACTTCTTCTTCACAAGAGGCCAGATAAATCAGATTATACTTCTGCGAAGTGCGACATAGTTGCAGGAACACCTGTAATAACGAAACAACGCTGGCACCGGCATCGTTGCTGCCCAGCCCGTACAATTTGCCATTTTCTTCGCGGGGAGTGAACGGATCCTTTCTCCAACCGTTGACAGGTTTTACGGTGTCAATGTGAGAGTTAAGCAGGATAGTGGGCTTTTTCAGATCGAACATCGGACTGAGGCACCACACATTATTTCCTTACGTCCCGTCTGCATACCTGCCATTTCAATATAGTTTTGCAGAAAATCCGCAGCTTGGGTTTCTTCCCGGCTGATTGAAGGAATGCTAATCAGTGATTTAAGCAGGCTTACAGCCTCTGTTGTCATATAGGAAATATCATATTTCATAGTGCAAATCTTTTATCTATATCTTAATCTTTGCACAAAGATAGTCGTTTTGAGCAATAGTTTCAAATAAAACTAATACCTTTGTACCATATTTACTAATACAAAGAGTATGACTTATCATCATTTATCTGTCCTGGTCCATCGTCAGGCCGAAAAATATGGCGACAAGGTAGCCTTAAAATACCGCGACTATGAGACAGCTCAATGGATTCCTATTTCGTGGAAGCAGTTCTCCGGAACAGTACGGCAAGCAGCTAATGCTTTCGTGGCATTGGGAGTGGAAGAACAAGAGAATATCGGTATATTTTCACAGAATAAACCCGAATGGTTCTATGTAGACTTTGGTGCATTTGCCAACCGCGCTGTTACCATTCCGTTTTATGCAACGAGTTCACCTGCGCAGGCGCAATATATCATTAATGATGCGCAGATTCGTTTCCTTTTTGTAGGCGAGCAATATCAGTATGATGCTGCTTTCAGTATCTTTGGTTTCTGTACTTCTTTGCAACAACTGATAATTTTTGACCGTTCGGTAGTAAAAGATCCCCGCGACGTATCGTCTATCTATTTTGATGAGTTTATGGCGATGGGAGAGGGATTGCCGCATAATGATACGGTGGAAGCACGTACGGAACGCGCTTCTTACGATGATTTGGCGAATATCCTTTATACGTCCGGAACAACGGGCGAACCGAAAGGAGTCATGCTTCATCATTCCTGTTATCTGGAACAGTTTCATACACACGATGACCGTTTGACGACGATGTCGGATAAGGATGTATCGATGAACTTCCTCCCCTTAACACACGTGTTTGAGAAAGCATGGTGTTATCTCTGTATTCATAAAGGAGTGCAGATTTGTATCAATCTCCGTCCGGCGGATATTCAGACAACGATTAAGGAAATTCGCCCGACACTGATGTGCAGTGTTCCCCGTTTTTGGGAGAAGGTATATGCAGGGGTACAGGAGAAGATCAATGAGACAACCGGCTTAAAGAAGGCGTTGATGCTAGATGCTATCAAAGTGGGTAGAATCCATAATCTGGATTATCTGCGCCGGGGAA
>VOFI01004085.1_pt1 | contig 10619 bp, 10 predicted proteins | sample 5384131 | NCBI WGS metagenome assembly VOFI01 (sample SAMN12384728, study PRJNA508395) | human gut metagenome | isolation source: healthy gut H | host: Homo sapiens
AATGAAGTTAACTAAAATACTAATATGCTTGCTGGTCTTCTGGACCGGAACACTATCCGCGTCTCCTTATTTTTCGTTCAAGAAATATCAGGTAGAAGATGGATTGTCTCATAATACCGTGTGGTGCGCCCTTCAAGATAGTTATGGCTTTATCTGGTTGGGTACCAGTGACGGACTGAACCGTTATGACGGGCGAGGCAATAAAGTATACCGGAATGTTCTCAACGAAAAGTTCTCATTAGAAAACAATTTTGTAGAAGCCTTGATAGAGGTGGACAAGAATCTCTGGGTTGGAACAAACTCCGGACTTTATATTTATGACCGGGATACCGATCGTTTCTCTTACTTTGATAAAACGACGCAGTATAATGTGTATATCAGCAGTGAGATTAAAAAGATTATCAAGACGGAAAATGGTCTTATCTGGATTGCGACTTTGGGCCAGGGATTTTTTATTTATGATCCGAAAACAGAGGTGCTGACTCAAAATAGTGTTCAGACGTCTTTTGTATGGGACCTCTGTCAGAGCGCTGATCGGAAGAGGGTCTATATATCTTCCTTACAGGAAGGACTTTTGTGCTTTGACGAAAACGGCAAGTTTCTCCGGACGTATGAAATCTCATTGGATATAAATGCTTCCGATAGTTATAAAGTGAACTGTATTCAGAATATCGATGGAGATATTTGGATTGGTGCGGGAAGTAATCTGTTGAGCCGTTTGGATGAACGAACCGAAGCTATAGACAATTACAGTGGTTCGGCGTTTAATTTCGGAGCTGTTCATTGTTTGTTGAAGTATACGGATAAAGAGCTGTTGGTAGGAACGGATAACGGGCTTTATCTGTTCGATCAAAATACAAACACATTTCAGCGGGCGGATAATCCCGCCGATCCGAGAAGTTTGAGCGACCAGACTATCAATGGAATGATGTGGGATGCCGAAGGGGCTCTTTGGGTGTTGACCAATTTGGGTGGGATTAACTATATGTCCAAGCAGACTAAACGTTTTGATTATTATTCGCCTGCTTATCTGTCGGAGTGCCGGGAGCGGGGGAGGTCGTTGCTCCTTTCTGTGAGAATAAAGATGGGAATATCTGGATTGGAACTCAAAGCGGTTTGTATTTCTTCAATGCTGCTACTCGGGAGCTTTCTCCTTATGCAATAGGAGGAACTAAAAATCAAAAAGTATGACATTCGTTCTCTAATGCTGGATGGCGACTATTTATGGATCGGTACTTATGCCGGAGGAATACGGGTTATCAATTTACGCACAGGGGCAGTGAAAGCCTATACTCACTCTCGTGGAATTCCCAATACAATTTGTAGCAACGATGTGTTGTGTATCTATAAAGGACGAAAAGGAGAAATTTATGTAGGAACGAGTTGGGGATTGTGTCGTTATGACGCTGCTCGAGATAACTTTATGACCATCACAAGAGTCGGTTCAATGGTTTCTGTTGTCGATATCTATGAGGATATGTACAATCATCTCTGGATTGCGACTTCCAATAGTGGTGTGTTTTCTTACAATACAATGAATGCTCATTGGAAACATTATCAGCATGAACGGGAAGATTCGACTACGATCACCAGTAATTCGGTCATTACTTTATTTGAAGATACGAAAGGAACCATGTGGTTTGGTACGAATGGGGAGGACTGTGTTCTTTTGATGCTAAAGAGAAAAGATTCATTGAGTTTGACCCGCATAATACTTTATTACCTAACAAGGTTATTTATGCGATTGAGCAAGATCAAGGAGGTGATTTCTGGGTATCCAGCAATGCCGGAATCTTTAAGATTAATCCTGTTACCAAAGATCATTTCCGCCAGTTCACGATTAATGACGGTCTTGCAAGGGAATCAGTTTATAGCTCGATCTTCATTAAAATCATCCGAAGGAAAATTGTATTTTGGTGGGATCAATGGTTTAATGTATTCCAGCCGGAACAGTTTGTAGATAACAAATATATTCCTCCGGTTTATGTGACCGATATCCGGTTACCTTATCAAACCGATGAGCAGGAGGTGAAGAAACTGCTTCAGTTGGATAAGCCGCTTTATATGGCTGATAAGGTGACTTTATCTTACGAAAACAATAGTTTCTCCATCCGTTTTGTCGCTCTTAGTTTTGAAGATCCGGGGAAGAACCGGTATTCTTATATACTTCGGGGAGTGGACAAGGAGTGGATTCTGAATACCGATAATAATATGGCTTCTTACACCAATTTGCCTCCCGGTGAGTATTTGTTCGAAGTCAGAGGCTCTAATAATGATCGTCAGTGGAACGAGAATACTACCACTTTAAAAGTGGTGATTACTCCTCCCTGGTGGCGTAGTACTTTTGCATATTTCGTTTATGTTCTTATGCTATTGGGATGGATCGGTTGGATGGCTTGGCGATGGAATCTCCGCGTTAAACGCAAATATAAGCGGCGGATGGAAAAATATCAGACTGCCAAGGAACAGGAAGTTTATAAGTCGAAGATTAGCTTCTTCATCAATCTGGTACATGAGATACGTACTCGCTTAGTTTGATACGGCTTCCTTTGGAAAAATTATTAGAGAAAGAGCATGAAGGAAAAGATCTCAAGTATTTGTCTGTGATAGATAAGAATGTAAATTATCTGTTGGGGATTACTAATGAATTGCTTGATTTTCAGAAAATGGAGAGTGGTACGCTACATCTGAATCTGAAAAAGAGTGATATTAAAGAACTTGTCAGTGACGTTTATAATCAGTTTACAAGCCCTGCTGAATTAAAAGGAATTGATTTGCAACTGATCGTGCCTGAACAAGAGCTGGTGTCTACGGTGGATAGGGACAAATTAAGTAAGATTCTTGTCAATCTGATGGGAAATGCCATCAAATATGCGCATGCGCGTATTGATTTGAAGCTGCTTGTCACTGATGGGGGATATGAGATACAAGTGAACGATGATGGTCCCGGAATACCAAATGAACAGAAACAAAAAGATATTTGAAGCTTTCTATCAACTGCCTGATGATAAGGTGGCTACGACTGTAGGTACCGGTATCGGATTGGCTTTTGCAAAGTCTTTGGCGGAGGCTCATCAGGAGATTTGCGTCTGGAAGATAATGTTGGAGGCGGTTCTTCATTTATATTGTCTCTTCCGGTCAAAGAGTGGGAGACGGAAAAAACGGGCGATATTGTAGAAATATCCCCGGAGCATGCGGATGCTTCTGAAACGATTTCTTCGGAGTATTCAGGGAAGAAGTTCACAGTTCTGTTGGTTGAGGATAATGTTGATTTGCTGAATCTGACTCGTGAGTCATTGGCGGCATGGTTCCGTGTGTTGAGGGCTTCCAACGGTCGTGAAGCACTTGAAGTGCTTGCGAAGGAAAATGTGGATGTGATAGTGAGTGACGTAATGATGCCGGAGATGGATGGGTTGGAACTTTGCAGTAAGGTGAAGTCTGAAATCTCTTATTCACATATTCCGGTTATTTTGTTGACGGCGAAAACCACTTTTGGAGTCTAAAGTCGAAGGACTTGAATGTGGAGCCGATGTGTATATTGAGAAGCCATTCTCTATCAAACAACTGCGTAAGCAGATCGAGAATCTGTTGAAGTTGAGGCAGTCTTTCCATAAATTGATGGTGAGCTTGGCAGGAGATACGGTTGCTGTTTCGACAACGGATTTTGCGATGTCTCAAAAGGATTGTGAGTTTATAGCTAAGATACAGGGAGTAATAGCCGAACAGTTGGCGGATGAGAACTTCTCGATAGATACCCTGGCTGAACAGATGAATATGAGCCGTTCTAATTTCTATCGGAAGATAAAGGCTTTGTCCGGAATGTCGCCTAATGATTATTTGAAGACACTTCGTATGAATAGAGCCGCTGAACTGATTATGAGCGGTACCCGGATTTCTGAAGTGGCAGCGCAGGTAGGATTTACTTCTTCCTCTTATTTTGCGAAATGTTTTAAAGCGCAATATGGTGTACTGCCTAAGGAATATACAGGTCAGCCTCCGATTTCAGGTGAGGCTTGATAAAGAAGGGATAAAAGCATATAAAAAACTCCTGTCGTGCAATATCATTGGATATTTTCCGACAGGAGTCAAATATAAAATAATTAATCGAGTACTCTTTCTAATTAATTGAGTTGGCTTTATTTCTTTTTCTGTCCCGGTAAGGTTCTACCATACAACGTTTCGCCCATGCTTCGTAAGCCTTTGTCATTTCAGCTACTTTTTCAGGGTATTGTGCTGCCAGATTATGCATTTCGCTCCGGTCCTCATTCAGGTTGTATAATTCCCATTTAGCGTTTTCTCCCGGACGAACCAGTTTCCAACCATCATTAGAGAGGAATGCACGTTCATTGTAATGTTCGAATCCAAGGTAGTCATGTCCTTCACGATGTCCGGTCTTGAAGATAGGAACCAGACTCTTACCCTCCAATGGGATGATGTCATTTCCTTTATATTTGGTAGGATAAGTGGCGTCTGCCATATCGATACAAGTAGCCATGATGTCCATCACATGTCCGATTTCGGGAGTCGTTTTGCCGACATTCTTCTTGATACCTTTCGGCCAGTGAGCAATCATCGGAGTACAGATACCTCCCTTCATAAGATTTGGCTTTCCAAAAGCGGAATGGTGTGTTGGCTACGTTTGCCCAGCGTGCTCCCAGTGAAGCATAAGTTGTTTCCGGTCCAGGCAGCACTTCTTTGTTATGAGGATAAACCATTTTCTCCCCTTTACGTGTCATGTCCGGACGGTCATTTTCTCCCGGAGAGTAGTTCTGACAATCTTCATTGCTGCATCCATTGTCGGAAAGGAATAAAATCAGTGTATTTTCAAGTTGTCCTGTCTTTTCCAGAGCATCGATTACTTGTCCTATTCCCTGGTCCATACGGTCGATCATGGCAGCATGAACAGCCATAGCACGAGCATCCCATTCAGCATGTGGGTTATCTTCCCATTTATCTTTTGAACTGTCTATCAGACAGGAAATTATCCATGTTAGGGAATATACCAAGCTGTTTCTGACGTTCGTAACGTGCATTACGAATGGCTTCCCAACCAACTTTATAGGTATCCTTGTATTTCTCAATATCTTCCGGCAATGCATGCAGCGGCCAGTGTGGTGCCGTGTAAGCCAGGTACATAAAGAATGGTTTATCGTCTTTGGCATACTCTTTCACTTCTTTCACAGCACGGTCTGAAAGCGCCTGTGTGATGTAATATCCGTCGGGTACTTCTTTCACGGGTACTTCACCTTCTACCAGACTGAATGGGTCAAAATAGTCTACTACTCCGTAGATAGTACCATAGTGGGTATCAAATCCGCGATTCACCGGATAATGACAAAGATCAGAATAGGTTTCGTGATATACGTGATGTGCGAGCCATTCGCGTTGGTCTTTGCGTAGTGGAGTTTCTGCGATGTGCCATTTACCTACCATGCTGGTAGCATATCCTGATTCTTTCAATACCTCTGCGATAGTAACGGCATTGCGTGAGAGTGTTCCCCGGTAACCCGGCAGGTGGTCATCGAAGGTCATACGTCCGATTCCTGCCTGATGTTGATAAAGTCCTGTCAACAGGGAAGCACGCGTCGGACAACTCCGGCTGGTGTTATAGAAATGATTGAAACGTACTCCTTGTTTTGCCAGTTTGTCCAGATTAGGTGTGTGGATTTCACTACCGTAGCATCCCAGGTCAGAATAGCCTAGGTCATCTGCAAGAATTACCAGGATATTGGGTCTTTGATCGGACTTTTTTCCTTTGGCCTCTGCTGCAGAATGTCCAGCAACCATCAAGGCGGTTGGTAATAGTAAAAATTAGAATTCATAAGTTTAATGTTGGTTTATAATTTGTTTTTCACTGTATTACTCTTTTTCCTTTGTCTTTGTTTTCCTCAAACCATTTACATACTTTCTTGCTCAACTTGGCAACCAAATCAGGATGCTCATTTGCGATATTATTCTTTTCGAACTTATCCTTTTCCATATCATATAATTGCGCATCGCTTCCGTCACCGTTTACTAATAATTTCCATTTTCCACTGCGTATAGCTAAATGGGGGCTTCTGTCATAAGGGTTTCCTGGAAAGCCAAAATGTTTGTTTCGTCCGAAGTCCCACATTAAATCGGTCTTGCGTTTGGCTTCCGATTTACCGAGAAGAACTTTTGAATAGTTCTGTCCATCGCCTTTGTAACCTTTTTCTGTTTTGATTCCGGCTACTGAACAGAGAGTCGGATATAAATCTACAGCACATAACACAGACTCGTTATTTACCTGTCCGGCTTTAATTTTCTTGGGGTATCTGATGATGAAAGGCATACGAATACCACCTTCATAAAGACTATTTTTAGTTCCTCTCAAATAAGCGGAACGTACAGACTTAAAGCTGGGTGCAGGGCCATTGTCGCTAGTGAAAATAATGATTGTGTTTTCCGCCAGCCCCATATCATCCAGTGTTTTGATAAAACGTCCGAGCTGTTTGTCCATTTCTGCAAGTACAGGAGCAAATGCTTCTTGTGTTTCCCAGCTTTTTCTTTCCTTTTGTTTGAATTCCGGTACCCAAGGGGTATGCATATCATCCGGCCATAGATTCAGGAAGAAAGGTTCGCCTTTATGCTTTTTACAAACTCAATACTTTTTATCTACAAAGTATTCGGTACGTCTCCAGCGTTTTACACTGTCTTTAGCCGACCATATCCAGTTCGTAGCAGTAATTGCCGGTTCCGGATCCGGGCTCTCGTAGGTTGATATGTATTCATCAAAACCGTAATTCTTAATAGAAGGAGCGTCATGTACGTCACGTCCGCCTCCCATGTGCCATTTTCCGATGTGTCCTGTTGAGTAACCTGCATTTTGGAAGGCACGCGCCATGGAAGGCAACTTGTCATCCAGGAAATTATGTTGTTCGCATCTCTTATTAGCAGCTTTGTCGTTCAGGAAAGTGTTGATTCCCACTTCAAGAGGAAAGAGACCTGTGGTCAATCCACAACGAGACGGAGAACTAACCGGCGCAGAAGAATAATATTGGTTGAATAATAGTCCGTCCTGTGCCAACCTGTCAATATTGGGAGTAGGAACGAATTTACCTCCATAACAACCTATGTCACCGATACCCATATCATCGATATAGATAATTACTACATTAGGTTTTGTTTCTGCTTGTGTGTTAGCAATGGGGAGTAAGGCTCCCAGCCAGGGTAAATGTTTTTTCAGATTCATAATTATTTTGATTTAATTAACTTCAGTTTTTCGTGATGACTTTTTCGCAAAAGTAGGGAAGATATCAGAGAAGGAAGGAAAAAATACTAATCAATAAAGGAAAAAAAATGGTAGAATGATAGATTTCTTCTTTCTTCTATTGAGAAAACACGAATAGAAGCTCGTAGAAACCGAAAACTTCTCTATTCTTCTAATTATTCTATGATACGATCATTGGAGAAAGTATCTTGAATGGGAGCTTTACTTCGCCACGGTTTTAGTCAGTAATTGTACCCATGAGTATTTAGTGTTTTCTACCCAATTATCCGGTGAGACTTCGATAGTACCAGTTTTTGCTGTTATTTTTTGTATGCAAATCAATCCTTTCTTTCCATTGGCAGTTTTGAACAGGTAAACTTTATCTGCCTGAATAGCTAAGACTTCGGAGGTTGGATCTGCCAGATTTTCTATCGGAGTTGCATCTACCTGGGAGATTGCATTAAATTCTGCTTGTGATAAAGAGGTTTCAGCAAATAATGTGTGTTGTAAACCATTAATTGTCATCAAGCCATAATCACTTCTTTTAGCAGGTGAAACAAGAGCTGGTACAGCTTCGCTTCCTGAAGGCAAGATAATATCTCCGAGTGAGAAATCGACTTCGTTTGTATATTTCATGGCATCAGCAGCCATATAGGTGCGTTCAAGAAGCCATGTTGCATAGTAACAACCATAATAAGCCGAAGCTGTCTCTACTATTTCTCCATCTTTTCCATAATCCGGATCGGAGAATAAAACGGAAGGAGTAATCTCTACCAATAACTTACGTTGGTAAGTATTACCGTCGGTACCTAAAACGACTACTGTAATACAGGCATTCTCTTTTTAAAGAAGTAAACTTGTAAGTTGTCTCGTAATTAGCGGTTCCGTCTTCAAATGACCGGGCAGTTTCTTCTATCAGGCTCCCTTGTATTCCAGTCTTGGAGTCTGCCTGATAAATTTCAAAACTCATGATTTCTCCCTGAACTTTGACAGTTGCCGTGTATTCTGCAACTCCTTTCTCTAATGATACTCTATTGTTTTGATCGACACCTGTAAATTCAATCTTGACAGGTGCTTCATAATCAACTTCATATTTATCTGCACAACCGAATAATCCAAATAAACTGATTGACAGAATTAATGCAATTATACTATTTGTTTTCATGACTTTATTTTTTTAAGTAAACATTCTATTTAGATTAGTATCCTGGATTCTGGTAGATATTCGGGCAGTTATTAACTTCATCTGTGGTATTGGGGCCAAGTTCATACGCTCGTTATAATTTCGCGTATCTAAAGTTACCCGTTGATATCCACCGTTAATTTTCTTTATTCCGACAGCCGGTAATCTCATTACATCTTTTTTGCTATCAGCCATCTTCTTATATCAAAGAATCGATGATCTTCAAAACAAAGCTCTACACGGCGTTCTTTGCGTATGCGTTTCCCGAAGGGTCGCCTGATTATAATCAGTGGCCAGTAAGTCTGTCGTGATACCGGCACGACGACGTATCCTGTTAAGCTGGGCTATTGCTTTTTCTCTGGCTGTATTCGTATCTTCAGCCTCATTCTCGGCTTCTGCATAATCGAGCAGGATTTCTGCATATCTCATCATTGGAAAGTCCATGTAAGTGGTACCACCTTTCGATGATCGATACGGTCATCCAGGAACTTTGTCAGGAAGTATCCGCTTCCCCCATCTATATGATTTTGACAGGTCTATTGCAGCTGGCTTACCGTTGACTAAAGGCCAGGTAGCACCATCACATAGAATACTCTGCGCCAAACGGGGATCCCTGTTAGCATAAGGAGAATTTTCATTGTAACCGGAGTTCGGGTTAATAATAGCTTTCGTATTTGATTCATAACCGAGGATGGGTTGTGAACCGTCAAAGCATATCATAGCAATCTACCAGCCATTGATTGGGACAAGTCACTAACTCTTTGTTTACGTTCCAAGGGTCAAAAGCAGGCATTGTTCCGTAGAGGTCGTTTGTTGGTGCACGAAGAAATGCCATAATCGTTTCACCATTGGTACGGGTATTAAATAATCGCGTGTAGCTTTTTTCCGGAGTAGTTGGATCTTCATATAAACGATAAAAGTCTCCTCCATCAGCATATTCAATCATATCATAAGCTGCATCTGCTGCTTCCTTCCAAGTTACTCCGGAAGCTTTATGCAAGGGACTTGCTGCATAAAGCAACGTACGTGCCAGTATCCTAAAGCCGCTCCCTCGGGTCGCTCTGCCGTAATCTGGTGCATCGTATTTATCGGGTAATACTCCCGGTTCTGAAAGTTCTTTGAATTCATTAGCAATCCAACGGACTGTAGTTTCTAACGATTCACGCTTGATCTCATCATAAAGCAATGGGTCGAGTTCTTTGTCTCCGATTACTAATGCTCCATAAAAGCGAAATAGTTCATGATGATACAGTGCACGTAAAAAACGTACTTGGTTTTTCAGGGAAATCTTCTCTGCATCCTCCAGTGGTGAACGGTCTACGTTATTTAGAAATGTGTTTGCAGAGCGGATAGCTTTATAGTAGAATGTCCATGGATGGGCATCGCCAATCAAACCTTTGGAAACATCAATTCCCCCTTTTATAAATTTTTCAAGTTCGGATATGACTGCACCTCCGGCACGGGTTGTATTTCCGGCTCCATCGTCCGTTGCATTGTCAAGCATACAAGGCGACTTTCCTATATTTCCAAGAATCCGAAGCTTCCCTGCCGATCTCTTCCCATGCGCATACGTGCATACAAGTCGTATGCAACTTTGCGGGTCAATGTAATGTCCGAATAAACCTTCTCTGTATCTGTAAGATCCAGCTCGGTTTCTTTCATCAGGCTATCTGCACTACAACTGGTAAGCAGGATAGCCGTTATAAAGGATATAAATAGTTTTCTCATAAATTACTTGTTTCAAACATTAGAAATTCAGGTTGATACCAAAATTTATTACTTTTTGTTGTGGATAGAATTGCCCGTTACTATTGTTCGGTGATTCAGGGTCTACCTTCTTTACATTATCCCATGTAAGGAGATTATAGGCATTAGTATATACTCTGAGTGAACGTATTCCGATTTTTTTTCAAAAGTTTGCGGGGAATAGTGTAACCTAACTGAATGTTTTTTTCAAACGCAAGTATTTGGAGTCTTTCAACCAATAATCCGATTTATAATAATTGGGATGTGTGGCAGTGGCTGCTTTGGTGAAACGTGGATATGTCGCAGTTGCAGCTGTTTCCGGTGTCCATCTTCCGATATGCTCTTCGTAATAGTTACCCCAAGAATTATCCCATGCGATATCTCCTTGCAGATAAATGGATGAACGGGTAGCACCCTGAAGTAATACACTGAAATCAAATCCTTTCCAGTTCAAACCGG
>VOFI01004114.1_pt1 | contig 10600 bp, 23 predicted proteins | sample 5384131 | NCBI WGS metagenome assembly VOFI01 (sample SAMN12384728, study PRJNA508395) | human gut metagenome | isolation source: healthy gut H | host: Homo sapiens
AAATTCCATGCCGCACCATGCCAGAATCCGGTCAGCATCCAGACGATCAGAAGATTGGCGATCGTTCTGGAATCTCCTTTGCGGTTTCCTCCCAGTGGAATATACACATACTCGCGGAACCATGATCCCAGCGAAATATGCCATCTTCTCCAGAACTCGGTAACACTTTTGGAAATATACGGATAATTGAAGTTCTGCATAAACTCAAATCCGAACATCTTTCCAAGTCCGACTGCCATGTCCGAATAACCGCTGAAATCGAAATATATCTGAACGCATAAGAAATACATCCGATCCACGCAGTCATCACCGAATAGCTGCCCAGATGCATCGCTGCGATCTGCTCAAAAACCGCTCCTGTCGTATTTGCAAGAATTACCTTTTGGCAAGTCCCCGCATAAAAATACATGGCTCCCCTGTCCGAACTTGGTCAGGTTCATAAATCTGTGCTCCAACTGCTCCTCAATATCCACATACCGCACGATCGGACCTGCGATCAACTGCGGGAACATAGAAATATAAAGTGCAAAATACATCAGCTTTTTCTGCGGCTTTACCCTCACCCCGATATACATCGATAATGTAGGAAAGCGCCTGAAATGTATAAAAAAGAAATCCCGATCGGAAGCGGCAGTTCTCTGTATGGAATATCAAACGGAAGAACTGCATTTACGGATTCCATCAAAAAGCCGTAATATTTGAAAAAAGCCAAGAAGCAGCAGGTTTACAACCACCGCAAAAATCAGACTGTTTCGTTTTTTTCTGTCATCATCTGCCTTTTCGGCAATATCCAGACCGCACACATAGTTCAGACAAATGGATAGAATCATCAAAATGACATAAACAGGCTCTCCCCATGCATAAAAAGAAAAGGCTTGCGATCAGCATGACCAGATTCTTGAACCGATACGGAACAAGAAAATATACTGCCAGTACAATCGGCAGAAATACAAATAAAAATGTTATACTGCTAAACAGCATCTTTTGTTCCCCCTGCGTTTCTATAAACTTTTTGAAAAAACAGACTTATAAGTCTCTGCTTTTGGAGAGACTGCGTAAAATACGAACTTCCCTCTTACAGAAATCTGAGCTTCATCCAAAAGCTGCACCTGGTCAGGCGCATAACCGTCAAAGTCATTCCTTCTGTTCGCACGGCGCTGTTCTACAGCTGCCTTTACCTCTTCTGCCTGTTCCGTGGTCTTTGTTTTGACCAGTAAGATCTCCCTGTGCTGACATACTGGATTCTGCCGTGTAGAGCATTACACCTTCATAATCTGCACTGTTGAGCCCATAATAGCGCTTCAGCCCCTGCACTCCTGCTTTTTTCATAGCCTTCGTATCCAGAGATGCCTCTACTTTTTCTCTACCGCAGCAAAGCTCTTCGTACTGCCGCTGGTGAAAATCAGTAACAGTGCCACGTAAACAACGATCACTGCCACCAGTGCATACTTGATCACCACTGTTTTTTGAGATTTTTTATCTTATCTGTCATAAAGTTGCTACCTCCGCCATACGTTTGAGCCAGATTGGATAAAAATCCGCCTTGAAATGAATTCCATCCTCTTCATAATAAGTATCTGAAACCAACGAAGTATTATCTAAAAATGCAATCTGATTCTCATCACACATCTTCTGCAGTGCCGCATTGTACTCCGGAATCTTCTGAAATACAGGCTTTTCTTCCTGCTTCGCCGCACTGACCGGGAAGATAGAATTCACATACAAAGTTGTATCCGGCAATTTTTACGCAGCTGGTCGATCACTGCTTTATACTCTTTGATAAATAAATCCGTATCCCCATTTGTTGCAATCACGTCATTCATCCCATAGGAAAGAAAAAATAACCTGAGGGTTAATGTCTGCCACTGTTTTTATCTGATCATCCAGCTCATCCAATTCTACTCCGATCTTGGCAACCACACTGGATGCATTCAAAAAGATCATACTCTGTAAATGCCTCAGAAATCGAATCTCCCATCACGACCGAGCTGGAAAATAAGCTCTTATAGTTGATCTCACCACTTGCTTCCTGACTTTTCCAGCTTGTCTTTCGTGTCCAGCTTGTTGATCTTTTTTTCAATATCCTTTACATTTTCTTTTTTCTGCCGCTTTTATGATCGCAAGTCCCTCCTTCGTGTCCACTGTTTCAGCGGAAAAATAGCTGATTCCTTCCGCGATCAGGGTAACTGCAGCAAGCACTGCGACTGCACCGGTCCGATTATCACATACTTTTTTTCTGTCTCTTCATCCGTATCTTTTGTCCCCCTTATTCTTACCATCTTATCTTATTTTTATAATACGTTTTCCATGCTTAAAAGTCAACGTTCCTGATGATAGATTCTCTCGCTGATCTCTTTGCATTTTCATGTCGATCGTATGGAGCTGTTCTGCGCAGATTCCCAGATCTTCTGAAACAGAATCCGGAAATCCGTCCGTCTGTTTCTTATAATACAGTTTATGTTCTATACTTGCCCAAAAATCCATCGCGATCGTACGCATCTGCACTTCTACCTTCATCGGTTTTTCTCATTCATAAAAAATACCGGTACTTCCAAAATCAGATGCAGACTTCTGTAACCGTTTGGTTTTGGATTCTTGATATAGTCCTTTCTCTCGATCAGTCTGATATCATCCTGCTCACATATTTTTTTCCGCAAGCGTATAGATATCTTTCGGAAAACAGCGATCACACGGATACCTGCAATATCACAGATATTTTCTTCTATGGCCTGTACACCGATCTCTATATTTTTTCTTTTCATCTTCTCCAGGATACTAATCGGTTTCTTGATTCTGCTTTCAATTGATAAGATTGATTCTGATCAGAATCGATCGATAATTCGTGATTCAACACTTCAAATTTTGTCTTAACTTCCAGCAGTGCACACTGATACTGCATGATCAGCTTCTGAAACGGCATCGCTGATTCTAAAAGCCTCTCCGGTTCTTTTTTTTTCAACTCTGTCAATTCTTCAAATTTCATTTCTTCCATATTAACTGCCCTTCTCTTCTGTACTGATTCCATATAAAATAATATCCAATAACTCTGATATCTTCAGATTATGTTCTTCTATAAATCGGGGAAAAATCTCCTGTACGGCTTGCTTTATTCTGGTAATATCCATTGTACATATTCTGAAACAAACTCAGATATTCTACTGCCATTTCCATACTGATTCCCTCTTAAACGAATCTTGGACAGCAAATGTCGGTATTGCTTTCTTATATAGGCATCATATCTTTCCATCACACCAAAAGTGCTTCTTTTAAATGCTCTGCCGGATATAACATCACATTAAAAATATATTTCTGTCATACGGATTTTCAGCAAAAACACTTCCCGTCTCTCCAAAAAATACGGATTTCTTCCCTTGTTGTTTTTGCCTCTTTCTTTCCCTTCTTCCATATAACTCATCAACTTTTCGAAGCTTTTCTTCACACAGTACAGATATAGCTCATCCTTATTTTTAAAATTATGGTAGATCAGCCCTTTTGCAATCTGATACTTGCCGCATATCGCATTCAGCGAAACCGCATCGTAAAGATCTGCTTCCAAACTCGATCGTAGCTGCATGTACAATTTTTTCACAAGTCTGTTTTGTCTTTTCTTCTTTTTTTCATGCTGTTATCCTTTTTTTTTGACTATACAGTCTATAATAGGATACTATACAATTTTCTTACAATCAATATTTTTTTGCCTGTGTTTTTCTCTTTTTTATGGTATGATAGAGGAATCAATACTTATATTTTTTATCAGGAGGACATCCTTATGATCGCGTTAAAACTGACGAATGTCAAAGCCTGTATGTCTCATCTTCTTCTGATGGACAATTTTCGATTTATTCCTTCTCTGATCGAAGGAGAGATCATGACATTCAATACGTTCAAAATAGACGGTTTTATTCAAAAACTTTTATACTTCTGAAGAACTGGAACAAATGGGCACACCCCTGAATACGCTTACTGGAAGCAGCTTGGGAATACCGTTTCTCTTCCATACGGCGGTTTTTCTGACAAAACAGCCATAGACGCCACTTTATCGTCTTTAAGCTTTTCCACTTTCACATCGAGCTTATCGTCATTTAGTTCTTTTCGGAAGATTTCCACGAGACTGTCTGCCATTTTTCCGAAAGATTCTTTCTCGTCTTCTGCAACTTCATCTTTCAAAGACTCATGTACATCGGCATCGATTCTTAAAAATCTGACGTCTTCATGTTTCTGTTCCAGATAAGTCACAAACGCAGAATCAATATTATGTGTCAGTACGATCGCGTCTTGTCCCTGTGCCTTGAACATATTGATGTATTGGCCCTGCTGAACTTCGTCTGTCACATAGTAAACCGACGTTTTCTCAGGCTCTTTATCCTGATCGTCCGTATCTGTCTGCACATCTGTTTCCGCTGCCGCCTCTTCGGCTGTCTCTTCTTCTGTTCCTGCAGCTTTACTTTCATTTATAATATCTTCTAATGTCAGATATTTGTGATCCAGGTTTTTGTAGATCATCGAATCTTTCATCTTCTCGCCGAATTTTTCATCTTTCAGACATCCGAATTTGATAAACGGACTGATGTCATCCCAGTATTTCTCATAATTCTCTCTGTCTGTCTTAAACATTCCCGTCAGCTTATCCGCCACTTTCTTAGAAATGTAATCGGCAACTTTATTGACGAATCCATCGTTTTGCAGGGCGCTTCTTGATACATTAAGCGGCAGATCCGGACAGTCGATCACACCTTTGAGAACCATAAGGAACTCCGGAATCACTTCCTTGATATTGTCCGCGATAAAAACTTGATTGTTGTACAGCTTGATCGTTCCTTCGATAGATTCATATTCCGTATTGATCTTCGGAAAATACAAAATTCCTTTTAAGTTAAACGGGTAATCCATATTCAAATGGATCCAGAACAAAGGCTCTTTATAATCCATGAACACTTTGCGGTAAAAATCAATGTATTCTTCCTTTGTGCACTCGCTCGGACTCTTGCTCCACAGCGGATGAGTATCGCTCAAAAGAAACAGGGCGTTTCACGCTTTCTTTTTCGGTTCTCCTTCTTCGCCTTCTTTTACTTCTTCCGTAATATGCTCTACGACTTCGTCTGTGTCAAGCACATCCTCCTCATCGATCGTTTCATACTCCGGGCTGCGCATTTGCTTTGGAAAGGAAGATTTCAACAGGCATAAAAGAACAATATTTTTCAATCACTTCTCTTGCGCGGTATTCATTTGCAAACGCAAGACTGTCTTCATTTAAAAACAGTGTGATCTCTGTTCCGACCGTCTCTTTATTTCCTTCCTGCATCTCATATTCCGTACCTCCCTGACTTGCCCAGTGTACGGCAGATGCGCCTTCTTTATAAGACAATGTGTCGATCTGAACTTCATCCGCCACCATAAACGCAGAATAAAATCCAAGTCCGAAATGACCGATCATATCGTCTTCTGTCGTTTTATCTTTATATTTTTCAAGAAACTGTGTCGCTCCCGAAAATGCGATCTGCGTAATGTACTCTTCTACCTCTTCGGCTGTCATACCAAGACCGTTATCGATAAATTTCATTGTCTTTTCTTCCGGATTGACAATTACTTCGATCTTTGCCTTATAATCTTCGGGAAGTTCATATTCTCCCATCATATCAAGCTTTTTCAGCTTCGTAACCGCATCGGCCATTTGATATAAGTTCCCTCACAAAAATATCATGATCCGAATACACCCATTTCTTTATAATCGGAAATATATTTTCGCTGTCGATCGATAATGTTCCTTTTTTCACTGCCATTGTAAACACTCCTTATCTTTTTTTGATTTTATGACTTACGCATCTCCCGGTATACTTTATATACATCGGCTTCATGCGATCTGTTTTTTATGTCTAACAGACATTCTAGTACGGCAATATTTAAAAGTCAATAGAAAATCAGCACTCTTTTGTGTTGAGTGCTAATAATTAATATTATTTTTAGAAAGTTGCGGAAAATATGTTATTTGTACTATAATATTTGATAAAAAAAGAAGGGGGAATATTTCTCATGGATCAGACATCTTCAGACAATCGAACGGATCAACCGTTTACAATCCGCAAGGCAGAAACTAACGAGGATCTTCAAGAGATCGCCGCTTTGGCAGATGTGATCTGGCATGGTACATTCTCATAACTGAGTTCCAATTCTTTTGGTGCAAACGAAATCACCTCTACTCTGTGTTCTTCATGCTGCAAATTCTGATAAAAATGAATCCGGAAGTGTCATCCTTAAGATCATTCCAGTCCGGTTCAGACTTCACATTAAAAGCCCCTCTGGAAAATCACGCCCCGCAGTCATTGTCTGTCCTACTTCTACTCGCACTGAATCCTGCGGTGGATTTTGTCTCCATGAAGCCTTTCTGTCTGCGCACAATCGAACGGAATTGAAGTGCTGCCCCTTTTCACTTCCAAAAGAGCTCCATCGTATAAACGCAGATCATCCATCACAGCTGCCTGATTCGGATTTCAGGTCATTTCAATCTGTTGCCAGATATAAATTCCATTCTCATCATCGATCAAATAAATCGCACTTTCCCCCATCCTGCGCCTCTACTGTATAAATTCCTCTGGAATATGAACAACCTCATAATATCCTCCGGTAAAAGAACTTCATCGTATGCTTCGCCTGTCTCAGAAAGCTGTCTCTTTGCAAACTGATATTCATCATATTCCTCTCCCCGACTGACTCTGCCCCTTCTCTTGTTCCTCGAAATAACTGTTCAGTGCAACGGCACCAACTGCTGCCACAAGCAGGATTACGCTTCCGATCGCCCAGACCCTTCCCGATCTTTCTGCACCGCATCACGCGGCTGTGAATCCTGCATCTTTACGCTTTCATTAAGATGATAGACTTTCTTTGTGTTTTTCATTATCAAGCCCGCATTCCGCACCGTCCGTTTTACCAGTTTTCCACCACACCAGATAACATCTCTTTCCCCCAAGCATAAGCCCTCCCATTCCTGCTGCTTTTTCAGCTTTGCAGACATCATTTCCTGTTATCATTTACTTTTTACAACATCCAGCGCCTTCTGCAGCTGATTGTCACTGGTCGGATTCGCCGCATCGTAGGTATATTCTACCTCCACATCCGGCTGAATTCCTTTTTTATGGATGTTTCTCCACTCGATTGTAAAATACTCCGCCGTCGTGATCTTGATCATCGTATCATCCTCAAAACTAAATAATTCCTGCACGATTCCCTTTCCGTACGTCGTGGTTCCCACAAGGGTACCAATTCCGTAGTCTTTTACGGCACCGGCAAAAATCTCTGACGCGCTGGCACTGTAGCCATTTACAAGCACTGCCAATGGTTTCTGAAATTCATGCTTTCCATCGCAGTCGTAAGGTTTCTTCATTCCCGTATTTGTCTTTAATAGAAACGATTCTTCCTTCCGGAAGGATCGGTTTCAACATCTCTAACAGTATCAGGTTTCCTCCCGGATTATTCGAAGATCGATAACAAGTCCTTCCATCCCCTGAGCTTCCAGATCTTCCAGTGCGGACTTGAACTGTTTCGTAAGTCACATCTTCAAACCCCTGCACAGAAATATATCCTATCTTATCTTCCTTCATCTCATGCTCGACTGTCTGTGACTGAATTTTTCTCTCACAGCTGTCAGCGTGTGCTCTTCCCGGTCTTCTCCTCGATAAACGGAGAGTTTCACCTCTGTTCCTTCTTCACCTTTAATCCAGGATACAACCTCAGACGTATCCTGATCTTCGATCTTATGGTCATCGACCTGATACAGGATATCTCCTTCTAAAAGCCCTGCCTTTTCTGCCGGACTGTCTTCATAGACCGTTGTAATCGTGATCTCCCGGTCTGTACATTCTGCATCATAGCGGCTCCGATCCCCGAATATTCTCCCTGAGGTGCTCTCTTTTGATCTCTTTTGTCTCTTCCTCATTGTAATATACCGTATACGGATCATTGAGTGCACTCAAAAATCCGGCATACACTGCATCTTCCAGATCCTCCTGCTTTACATCATCACTGTAGAGATAATACTGATCGATCATTTTTTCAATTTTTTAAATTTTGCTTCGGTCTTTTCTCTGCCCGCTCCTGCTTGGCAGTCACACTGTCCTTTGCAAAAGCAATCCGGAAAGCTCCGGTACCTTTGTGCAGACTCCTACTGCAAATAACATAATAAGGGCGCCTGTGAGCGCCCCTTTTATAAAAACTTTTATGTCTGTTCATACTCTGTTACCAACTTTCGGTATTTTAGAAATACTGATCCGACTGACTGCAACTCTATTTAACTCTACCTGAAAATGCAGATGTGGTCCTGTGGACTGTCCTGTAGAACCAACCGCACCAATCTGCTGGCCTCTTTCCACATACTGTCCCGCACTTACACAAATACTGCTGTGGTGCATATATTTTGTCACCAGACCGTTTCCGTGATCGATAACTACCCAGTTACCGGCGCTGCTGCTGTATCCGGCGATGATCGCGACCGGCTGCTCGCGGCATATGTAGGTGTTCCTGTCGGTGCGGCATAATCATTTCCTTTGTGTCCGCCGACTTCAAACTCACGGATTTCTCCAAAATAACTGGACTGGTACGTCATTCCCGGACATGGATGTGTAAAATATCCACTTCCGCTGGATACATTGCCGGATGACGGAGGTGTCACTGTGGAACCGCCTCCTGTACCACTGCCTGTATTATTATTGGAATTATTCTGATTCTGCTGCTCTTGCTGCTGTAACTGCTGCTGTCTTGCTGCCTCAGCCGCTTCTTCCTGGCGTCTCTTCTCTTCCTCCACCAGCTTCTGCAGTGTCTCCATCTTGCTGCCGAGCTGACTGCTTAAATCTGCCAGCTGAACATCCTTTTTCTTTTAACAATGTCTGCGCCTGTGTCTGCTGGTTCACAAGATCCGTCTGAAGTGTATTTAATTCCTCATACTCTTTCTGCAGCGCCAGTTTCCTGCTCTTCCACTGCCTTTACTGTCTTCTGGAATTTTTTTAACTTATCTCTATCATATTCAGACAGCTTGGAAATATACTCTGTTTTATTCAAAAAATCACTGATATTTTCACTGTCAGCAAGAACTTCAATAAATTCCATATTTCCATTCTCGTACATATATTTGATGCGATCTTCATACTCTGGTACTGTGTATTTTCTTCTACTTTAGCCTGCACCAGATTTTCCTCTGCTTCTGTGATCTCCGCCTGCTTTGCATCCAGCTTGGACTGTGTCTTTTCCATCTCTTCTGCAATCTTTTTCAACTCTGTCTCAACAGTCGTCTTCTCTGCCTGCACACTGTCTTTTTGCTGCTGCAGCTGATCTACTGCATTCTGTGCATCCTGTACAGTCTCCGCATGTACCGGAAGTACCGTTCCGACAGAAAGCGCCGCTGCCAGACATAATGCTGTCACTTTTTTCATACGTTCTTTCATATGTTCACCTATACTTTCAAATGCTTGCGTACTGTAAAGAAACTTCCCAGAAATCCGATTCCTACTCCAAGCAGAAGTCCGATTGGAAGCAGGTAGCGATATACATCTCCTACCGGCAGGAATTCCACGATATTTTTCAGGATCTGAATTTTGTCATCACATATCCCACTGCTCTTCCATAAAGTGCATACAATAATGCCAATGGAGTACCGCTCCGACAATTCCAATGATCAGACCTTCCAGCACAAATGGAGAACGTACTACAAAGTCCTTTGCACCGATATATTTCATAATTGCAATTTCTTCTTTACGAACCGTAATACCCATGGTTACGGTATTGCTGATCAGGAAGATCGAAACTCCAAACAGGATCAAAAATGATGCGATTGACACATATCCAACCAGTACATTGACACTGGAAAGTGTATTCGCCACAACATCTGATTTATTGACCTTTCTGACTCCGTCCAGTCCCTCCGCAAACTTTACCAGTTCCTTCTGTGTTGCAGAAAGTGATTTTGCTCTTGGAGATCATATTGCTGTCCTTGTCCTCCTGCGGTTTTCATATAAACCGCATAACTGCTGGAGCCTGCAAGCGGATTGTCATCCTTAAATCCATCTGCCAGTTCCGGATTGTCTCCAAAGTACTCTTCTTTTAAAACTGTTCCATGCATCATCTTCCGAAACATACTCTACTTTCAGAACATCATCCCTGCTGCGAAGCTCCTTGCCAATCTCCTCGATCTGACTTTCTGTTGCATCCTCATCAAAGAATACTGTAATCGCCACGCCTTCCTCTGCAGTCTTTACAAAATGCTGCAGATTCAGCACGATAGAAAAGAACAGTCCGAACAGAAAAATACAAGCTGACATTGTCGCAATAGATGCGATAGAGAACATTTTATTTCTCCCGATGTTCTTAACTCCCTGTTTTCCTACGTATCCTAATGTACTAATCCTCATCTATATACCCACCTTTTTGTTCATCACTCACGATCACGCCCTGTTTCATCGTAATAACTCGTTCGTTCATCTCGTTTACGATCTCCTGGTTATGTGTAACAACAAGTACTGTCGTTCCTCTGTCATTCGCCTCTTTGAGAAGACTCATGATTTCCCACGAATTGGTAGGATCCAGGTTACCGGTCGGCTCGTCGGCCAACAAAATT
>VOFI01004285.1_pt1 | contig 10577 bp, 10 predicted proteins | sample 5384131 | NCBI WGS metagenome assembly VOFI01 (sample SAMN12384728, study PRJNA508395) | human gut metagenome | isolation source: healthy gut H | host: Homo sapiens
TTAGCTGCAATTTCGTACACTTCACGATATTCATCTGTCCCTGGGCCATATACCCATGCCAATCTATACATTTCTTGTAGTGACAACATGCTGGGAGCTGTATGCAACAGTTGGGCTGTTTCTTCGATGCTCACGTCACGAACGTTATAGTTTACCTTCACCACAATGCGTCTCAACATCATCAGTTGTTTTTGTTTCAAGCGCATGTATACCTTTCCCCCATGAAGCTGCATAAGCAGTCTTTCACGACCATTGAACGTACCGTTCGTGCGAATAATATCGATGACTTCTTGATAATGAGGCGGCTGCTCAGTGCGCAGCATAGCAACGAGACCTTCCCAGTCTTCAGGAGTCCATTTCACGGTAAATACTTGTGAAGGCAGTCTGTACTTTTCCATCATATAATCCGAAAAGCACCTTGCACGATTGGAAGCCAACATTTCATTATTGGCATACGGACCTTCAGGTGAGGCGTATCCATGAATGTGTATAGCACTGATTTCAGCCAAATCACTACTGGGCATCAGACTGTCTAATTTGGCCAGTTCCTTCGCGTTTTGCATAAAATCCGGGTGCACATCAAATCCATTGACTGGATAGTCTATCCGTATTACTTCCTCCTTCCAACGTTGCTTGATTCGTTCCAGACGCGGTGGCAGATATGATACCATGGGAATGCAGGGAATACAGGGTGTACAACCTGTATTTTCAATCTTTTTAACATCTGATTCAGTGTCGGGATGCATTACGTTTGCTGCTATCAAATCAATACCTAGCAAATCAAGCTTGCAGCAGTCCTTGCTTTCGCGCATCATAACAAAAGAAGCCTGCTCCATATCTGCTTCATATGGGAGGGCATAACGGAAGTAAACACTGTCTATACGGTCCGCCTTGCGTCCAACATAACGTATGTAAGGCTGTACAGAGACGATATCTGGATCAAGATGCTTTTCACGCTTATCAAACCGGTAACGGCGGCCACCGCTTAACACGACAGGTGGAAGTTGACGCAAGTAATTTGTACCACGCAGTACAGGAGTAAAGGTGAACGAACGCGCTGGTGTCACGCGACAGGAACTGACATTAATCCAAAACTCGATATGCAAAGAATCATTTTCAACCCATGTGCTGAGTCTGTGTACATCATTGTCGGCCAAAACTTTCCCTGGCAGGCAAAACAGAAGCAATGACCATACGTACCATTTAATAGCACCCTTAAATAAAACACTATGTCTTCTGTTCATCTTCATCTCTTCTTACCTCTACGTTACTTTATAAAATAAATAAGGCTTACCCCTGCTCGGGTAGGTCCTAAATAATGACGGTTTTTCTTGCCGCGTAATTCTGCACAATAGGTACAATAATATTCTTTATAATCCAGCCAGGCATATCCTATACCTAACGTGAGCTCAAGCCCCCAGCGCTTGCCGAAGGCAAAGTGATAACCATAAGAAAGTCCACCACCATACAGATTACCACGATAAACCGTATGCTTAAGTTCTGAAATAAACGAGATTAGACCAACATTGAAGTGGGCTGCATGTGCGTGTATGCCAAAAAAATGACCCTCGAATTTCTGACATGGCCAGTAGCGCAATTCCGGCTGGAATAAATACAGTTTCAATTGGGTTCCATTTGTATAATCCCAACATTCTCCTCCACCCCATAAATCAACTGTAACATGCCGATTCATTGACAATTCTACACCAAGATTGGGCATCATGGCGGCATCCCACAAGACATCGTTTTTGATGCCTACATGCTGAGCAAAAGCGTTTGGACTGGCATTGCATATGAACAGTAATAGCAAAACGTAACGCATAGTGTTTTTATTGTTTGGGTATCACGGTATATAGGTGATCAAATACAATCTATAATATCTTTACTCTAACCTGTTATCTCTTTAAATCATCAGAAACCATCATACTACCTACCCTCTGAGTAATCTCCTTTAAAAAATTTCGCAAAAGTAAGACATTTTTTTTATTGTGCAATAATAAATATATAAATTTTCTATTAAATTTTTGGTTAGAATTCACATCTGAGGGCGGTAATTTAGCTGCATCAAAGATTCGTAATCTGGAATGTCCCAGTTACGAAATCTGTCTAATAGATTATGGATGCGGCAAATTTAACAGAAAAATACATATTATGGAGCAATATCCTTGATCTTCGTTCACGGGGAATCAACATTGCGCGGACAGCCCGTCGTCTTGGTGTGTCCCGTAATACGGTACGACATCTTCAATCCCTAAGCTTGGAGGAAGTCCTCCAGCACAAAGAACGGCATTACAAACTCCATGCCTACGAGCAGGCCGTCGCATCCCTCCTTACCAGTTTTCCCTCCATTTCCAGCAGCCGCATTGGCGACTACTTGCGGGAACATTATCCGGACTTTCCGCACGTCTGCGAGAAGACCGTCCACAATTATGTCCAGTTCGTCCGGAAGAAGCACCATATTCCTCCGGCCAGATAATCACCGGTCCCATTCTCCCAAGGAGTGGGAGCCCGGTCCGTCATATACATAATTCTTAACAGTAAACATTATACATTATCATATATGAATACCCAAAGCTTTACAAACGGAACAAGCCGCCGCCTGTCACGGGCTGTACGGCGCCAGGAATGCGGAACACATCCTTGCTATGAGCTCAGCACTTCCCAATTTTCTGACATGAAAGTCAGAAGACTCACCCGCCAATACGGTTTTTCCGGTTACAGCATTTACCGGTATCTCGTAAACGAGACACTCCACAACAGGAGCTACCTCCTGCTGTGGTGCGAGGAAACGGCGCAGGCGGTGGCCTCTTACTGGAATGCCTCTTTGGAAGATGTTACAAGAATTGTCAACGGCTGCATACAAGTCGGACTTTTCAACGGTGAGCTATACGGTGTGTCACCAACATTTTGTACAAAAGTAACTCTAAGGTGATATTTTCACAGAAATATACATAAATTAAATCTCTTAGGCTTTCAAACAGTCTTAAAGAGTTAATTTATGTATATAAAATTAGACTTTTAAAGGTCTGTATTCATTTAGACCTAAAGCCATATTTGATTGAAATGAATATTCTCCCAGAAAATTTATATGTGACCAATTTAAAGGAGATATATGCTTCAATAAATTCTTATCTATATCTCCATATTCTCTTTTGTATTCTACAGCCTTTTCCAGATAAACGGTATTCCATATACTTATGGCATTAATCAAGATATTCAATGCACTGGCTCTTTGTAACTGGTCCTGTAAATCACGTTCACGCAGTTCTCCTTGCTTCCCGAAAAATACGGCTCGTGCAAGTCCGTTCATTGCTTCTCCTTTATTCAGCCCTACAAGTATTCTCCTTCTCAATATACTATCCGTAGCATATCTCAATATGAATATAGTTTTTTCTATTCGTCCCATTTCCTGAAGAGCTTTGGCCAATGAGTTTTGTCTTGAATATGACCCCAACTTTGATAGTTAAACAATAGAACCGGCAAAAGCTGGTTCGGAAACACTAAAGAGGTCATTGAAATGTTGTCAAAAACGAATGGTTAAGCATGAAGAAATGTGCTGAAAAAAGAGAGCTAACCTGCTGATAATAAAGGGGAAAAGTATTGCATAATTCGTTATTTTTTAGTAAATTAGAAGTCTCTGAACTCTTCTGATTATGACTAAAGAAACACTCCTTATGCAATACCAATCCGAGTGCCTGTCGGCTCTCAAATCAGTAGCGAATATACACAAACCTTTTGAAAAAGCATTCATGGACACCATGAAATTATTCATGGCCATCCCGGATCGTATAAATTTCCTTCAATTGGGCAGATATGGCTGTTTCTCAGAACAGACTTATCGCAACCTTTTTGAGCATGAAACTTTCGACTGGTTTGCGTTCAACGGATCTATCATCAGCAAGCATCTCACAGGCAAAAGAAAAGCCATCGCCATCGATCCTTCCTATATTCCCAAATCAGGCAAGAAGACACCTTGGATAGGTTACTTCTGGTCCGGTTGTGCAGGAGAATACAAGCGTGGACTGGAAATCATGGGCATCGGTGTCATTGACATCGACAACCATGAATGCATGACTTTAGGTTCCATTCAGACGCCGGATTGTAAGACCTTGGATAATATGGACAAGAACCTTGTTGACTGGTACAGCAGCTATCTTATCAGCAGAAAAGACAAGCTGCAAAGCATATCCAAAACGGTGGTTGCAGACGCATTCTTTTCCAAGGAAACTTTCGTAACGCCTATGTGTGAGAACGGTTTCCATGTCATCAGCCGCTTTCGGAATGACGTAATCCTGTACTATCCGACATTGGAACAGAAAACAGGAAAACGTGGCCATCCCAAGTGGTTTGACGGCAGGATTGACTTTGCCAATTTGGATTTGACCCGGTGCAAGGAATACGAGGTGAACAAAGGAAAGCTATACGGATTGAGGGTATACGCAAAAGCTCTCAAAAGGTATGTTTCCTTAGCCATCTGGTATCCGATGGACGGGAGGACAGACAAGTGGCAGCTTTACTTCTCTACAGACGATTCGATGGATGGACGCGAGGTGCTGGATTATTACAGAACCAGGTTCCAGCTGGAGTTTTGCTTTAGAGATGGCAAGCAGCATGCAGGAATCACCAACTGTCAGTCAACCGACTTCAGAAAGTTGGATTTTCACTTCAACGCATCGCTTGCTGCTGTCAATTTGGCCAAAGCGGCATGTAAGAGGCTCGGAATAACCTATTCCATATCCTCTTGCAAGTCTTTCATACACAATGCTTATATGCTTGAACGATTTATTTGCGTGTTCGGGATTAGCCGCCATTTCTTCGACGGTAACTGGATTATCAACCAGAAAACCGGATTCATGATTGCTCCTTCTCTGACATATACGAACAAGCGGACAAAGAAAAAAGTTACCAATGACTATATATTGAAAGAGGTTCTGAAAGCAGAAAAGAAAATTGCCGATCGGGGTGTCAGGGTTACGACTGGGAGAGTAATAGCTGAACAGACCCTGGGCTTCTGGAATAGTTTTTATGAAACACACCACTATGCGCTTTTGGCTGGTGTACCCTGCCGGATTTTCAAGAAACTGCCTCCCGGATTCGGACGTAAGGAGATTAACGATATTATAGTACAAGTTCGTGAACTGCGTAACCGCATCAATCATAATGAACCGATATGTTTTGTAAACAGAAAATGTGATTTTTCTTATGTGAAGGGTATGTATACGATAATCAGTGATTTTCTTACATGGATAGACCCAGAAATTATGCCTTCACTAAGAGAGGTTGATAAAGTATGCAAAATAATAGAAAAAGAAGAAAATAAACAAAAACAATGATTACGTAAAAGAAGTTATTTGTAGGGGGTATTACCTTAAAGTTACTTTTGTACAAAATGTTGGTGATACCCCTTCTATGACGTTTTTTCAAATAATCGTAAGCATTCGGTCGATCCTGTATAACCTCTCATTCATAATCACCTTATTTTTGCAACCACAAATTTAAATTATTGATTATGGATATGGATACCATAGAAACCTTCAAACCTGTTTACCAGCGTTTTTTAGAGAGTGGAATGACCGTTTGCGATTTTTGTAAGTCATCAAACTTGCTTGAAAGCCGCTTTTACTACTACCCCCTATTGGATGGAGTATTACAATAGTAGTAAAAAGTCAAGACATTTCAAAATGCGGCTTATGGATTCCAAAGAGAAAACACCCTGCAAACACCTCTTCGAGGATATCATCATCAATCCCTATGGCGAAGTCTATGCCTGTTGTGGCATCGGTGTCTGCCATATACCGCAGATGAGACTCGGCAATATCCATCAGGAACCCATCCAGACCATCTATGAGCGGGCTTTCGAGGATGTGCTGAAAATATGGCTCTACACGGAAGGTCCGCAAGACGTGTTAGCATTCGTGAAGAAGAAGACCGGCCAGAAGTTCAACTGGCATACCCGCCACAACTGTGACATCTGCCGGACCATCTTCACCGACAAGAGCATCTTGTCCATCCTCCGGGACAACGTATTTGAAGCCGACAGTATGCCGTTACTGTTTTATCATTGTAAAGCCAAAACAGAAAATGAAAGACGAACCAAACAATAAAAAGCACCTTACCCCCAGACAGATTATCAACAGATACCGCAAAGGGGTGTATGTAGATGAAAGCATCGAAGTGATTTCATCTGTCATTTCGTCTTGTGGACAAACCTTCGACAGCATCGCTGTGGCATTTCCAACGACGCTTGCAGAAAAGGTTTTGGATAACCTCACGACTGTACAACTTCTGTATGAGAGACAGGCGGCAGGTCAGCCTATCGACGATATAGTGATTGAAGACTACCCCCGCCTGAAGGACATACTGCAGGATCTGTCGTCCCCCCTCTATGGGATTCCATGCACAAGGATAAGGAGGACAACGACTTTATGGACATACTGAATGAACGGGGGTGGGTTCATAAATACCATGTTGCGGATGAGCAGTCATCCAAAGCTCTCAACTGTATGACATCCTTATATCGCGATGCCATCGAAAGGGCCGGTCTCTCCTCTTCAACCTTCTATATTGTCCTTCATTTTATGTTGTAGATTATTTTTACTTCTTCTTTAAAGTGATGTTGCACATTCATATCAAAACGGCCAACCTTTTTGGGATAAGACATTAAATATTCGGTGAATAATCCCCGTATTCACCGAATATTTTCGGCAAATAATTTGTCTATTCACCGAATAGACTCTATTTTTGTACAAAACTATATGGTATGTTATACATTCATGATTATGATAATTGGTGGAAATTCCGCTATGACAGCTTGCGGGTAATGAATGAGCTGGGGCGCGTCCGATCGAAGCAGGGAATGATAATAGGCAGAATGTTGTCACTCGGATTCGATTCTCAGGACAATGCAGTGTTGTCAAATATATCCATGGAACTCGTCCGCTCTTCAGAAATAGAAGGAGAGAAACTAAATCTCGGGGAGGTTCGTTCATCTTTGGCACGCAGGCTTGGAATTGCCATGGCAGGAATGGTTTCTGCCTCACGCTATGTGGAAGGAGTGGTAGAAATGCAATTGGATGCCACCCAAAATTACAATCACCCACTTTCGGCTGACCGTCTTTTTAGCTGGCACAATGTACTGTTCCCCACAGGTATTAGCGGACTATACCGCATTGAAGTGGGTAAATACCGCAGTGGAGAAATGCAGGTGATATCCGGGGCCATGGGCAAGGAAAAAATACACTACCAAGCCCCTTCGGCAGAGAGGGTGCCTGCTGAAATGGACCGATTCATTTCGTGGGTAAACAGCGACGAGACTATCGATACCGTACTGAAAGCAGCTATCGCACACCTGTGGTTTGTTTCCATTCATCCGTTTGATGATGGAAACGGACGTATAGCCCGGGCCTTGACAGATATGTTACTTGCCCGCTCTGAGAATACAGGCAAGCGTTTTTACTCTGTATCTGCAGAAATGAAGCTGCTGCAAAAAGAGTATTACGAAGTATTGGAACGTACACAGCATGGAGACGGTGATATTACTGAATGGATTTTATGGTTTTTGCATTGTTTTGAACAGGCATTAACTGCTGCAGAAAACACTTTGTCTTCCGTGCTTCGCAAGGCTGATTTTTGGGAACGCAACCGAAATGTCTCTTTCAACGAGAGACAGCGGAAGCTCATCAACCTCCAATTTGATGGCTTTTTTGGCAAACTTTCTACAGGTAAATGGGCAAAAATTGCAAAATGCTCTACAGATACGGCCCTCAATGACATCCGTGACCTTGTTGGGAAAGGAATATTAAAGAAAGCCGAAGAGGGCGGACGCAGTACCAACTACGTCATGGTGGAGTGAGTGTGAAAGGTCTTGTGGATGAAACTACAAATATTCATCGCGCTTTCTTCTAAAAATGCTGCTTCCAAAGTAGTCAAAAGAATGAAAAGCATAGGTCATGAGATGGAAACCATCAAGCAGGTGACCGGACTCACGGAAAAAGAAATTGAAACAATCTAATCTATACAGTCATAGACAAAACAAATCACGCACACATCGAATTGCTGCACCTAATCACTTTAAAACAAAGAGACGATGGACAATCAACGAAACAAGAAGTGGAGACGGGTACAGATGTACCGTGTCTTCAAAAAAAGACTGGTGCGAATGGCAGCATACTCATGGATGCCAATAGTCAATGATGACGGAACCGTGAACCGAACACCTCACTGGTTTGAGTTGGCAAAGGTCAAATGGGCCATGCCATACAAGACTACCGGCACACCCTGTTCCTGCTGGATTTGCCGGAGCGAACGGTATAGCCGTACAGACAACAAGAGGGAAACGAAAAAAATGCTCATAGATGAGCTGTAGTTGCGGAACTGCAGAAGAGTGAATATCGGCAGTGGTATTCCAAGGTGATGACAACTGTGCGGAAGAAATCTTAACAGCAGCCAAGGAAATCTATCAGAAGCACGGCTGCACTCAGGAGTTTCTTTACGACTGGCAGCTGCTGATTGATGATGTGAGGGCATATCAGAAGGAAAGTCCTCATACGGTACACTTGCCGAAACTGTCCGTGACAGAGGCTGAACTGATACAGGAGGAAATGACGAGGAAGGGAGTGTTATAAATCTCCTTTCCTCGTTTATTTTTTATGACATATATTCAGCCATTCAACATCTCTATTGGATTTCTACATCAAGTGCAGTTCCGGAAGATTCAACGCGGAAAGATACTGATGTAGGAAGACCCTCAGGAAGACCTCTACATCCGGAAAAGTAAGGAAGGTTCTACGGAACTGGGACTGCAACAGGAACGGAGCGAACTTGTTCTGCTGATCTATGCCACATCTGTTTCTCACTTCTACATTGAGCAAAGAAACGAAGTTGGAGAATGCCAGGGGATTCCACTCGACGACCTCCATGACAATCATCCCTCCCCTCCTCTCTAAGCGAATATTCATGGCAGGCTGAACTGAACGAATGTAACACGCCATCAGCGAAAGCGCTTCATACGGTGTACTGCCCACATGGATGGCTATCTGCCGGTCCGGCTGCAACTCCTTACCGAAGCACTCCCCTATTTTCCGAAGCGCAAACGCCTCGACCACCGGGCTGTCTGAAGCCAACAGATAAGCCGGTGCATTCCGTTCTCCACCCTTATCAATCGCAAAGAAATGCTCGGATTCCAACAGAAATGGATGGTCTTTCCCTTTTCACCGGTTCGGACACCGGCCGCGCAGCAACGGTTATCGAAGACCAGCAGCGACTCCTTGGTTTCGGCATTGAACTGACAGATGTTTCGGACCTTGTCTTCACGGGCTACGTCCATCATCAGATAGGCCTTCCATCCGGAAACATGCTTCTGCTTGACGGAACCCCCTCCTGCCTTCACGTCGAACAGGTAGTCTATCAACCTATCCCTGGAACAGGTGGCCCGGAAGATGAACTCATCCATCGGTTCCGATTCCACTTTGATACCCAACAGCACGGAGAGCTGCAGGGGATCCAGCTCTGTGAAGTACATCAGTTCGAGACAGGACACCTTCCCGTGCTCCGGGGAAAACAGCACATAGCTGCGCTGGTTGATTTCAAATCTCATCAGGAAATCCCCCCACTCAATGGGTGAGAAATCGCGCAAAACGGTACGATAATTCATCATAAGTCTATCAGGTTTTAGATGGTAAAGTCGATATTCTTGGTTGGTTTCTTCTTCCGCTTTCTGGGAATATCCAGTTCATCCTCGTCTTTGGTGCGCTTGCCGCCACCGACCAGGTCCGGAATGGGAATGTAGGAGCTGCGCCCTTCGATGTAGGCTTCTTCGCGTGCCACCCGCTCCTGGAACTCCCCTACCCTACCGGATTTTTCGAAATCCGTCTTGGACTGACCGTGGAAGTGCTCATGGATGGCCTTGTAGGTCAGTTTGCGGGATATGTCAGAAGCCTTGAAGATATGAGGATCCTCCAGACCGTCCACATAGTACGACAAGCCGTAGATGCCCTTGGCATTCCGATGCTCCTGCAGCCGAATGCCGTCCGCCTCCAGTGCCGCCTTGAACTCCTCATAAGATGCAGCCTTATTCAAGGCCAGGAACACATGGTCATAGAGGTAGTGCTTCTGTTCATCCAGGCTCATGTTACTCCGGTCAAAAGACAGCTCTCCGAATCGGTACCTTGGCGGCAGGGAGGTATCTTTCAAGTAGAAGCCTGCATCCTTGATGCCATACACATAATAGGACTTGTCCTTCTGGGTAATCAAGCGCATGTAGAGACCTTCGGCTTCGAGCTTGGAACGGAACACGGACGTGCTGTCTGAAGCATCGTACAGGCAGTCCAGCTTGGCCAGCAGCTCGTCTTTATAGAGCGTCTTGAAAAAGCCGTCCTTGTCCAACCGGTCGAACAGGGTCTGGTAAGCTTCCTCCCCCAAAAGCTGCTGCCATTCCGTATTGGTCAGCCGCAAGGCCTGCAATGGCTTGCCCAGCTTTGCAACCGCTTCGGATGACTGAAGCCATTCACGAATCTGCTCCTTGTAGCTGTAGCTGCGGAGCGCTTTCATGAGTGCTTCATTCAGGTAATACTGCCGGT
>VOFI01002060.1_pt1 | contig 10470 bp, 9 predicted proteins | sample 5384131 | NCBI WGS metagenome assembly VOFI01 (sample SAMN12384728, study PRJNA508395) | human gut metagenome | isolation source: healthy gut H | host: Homo sapiens
GGAAGAAGCTCATATCCACTACTCCTCTAAATGATGCCCTAAATGCTTTGATTTTAGCATTAAATGCTTCCTGCTGCTGCATTTGTACTTTCCTGTTCACAAAGAAGTTCAAAATCCTTTCATAATGGTTCTCAATAGAGTTTGCTACTGTTGTGAATGGTCGTATCCATATTCTTCAATCTTATTATACCATAGTGCCAGTTTTGCTCTTGCTACATCCTTTGTCATAGTTTGTGGAAAAGATCTTCCCAACTCCAATGAGTAGTAATATACGTGCTTAATATCTTCAAACTGCTTTCTTGAAAAGTAATTCTACTCCTGATTTTTTCTGACTCTTGGTCCATTTATCAGGTGATTTTAAATAATAAATATCTGCTTCTGGCCAATAATTGCCTGAGTGTATTCCGTTTTCGAGTTCTTCTGCTTTATATACTTCCCTTCTCTTTTAAGCCGCTTTCTATGCTTTATTCTCCTCTTTATCACTTGCCATCTATATATGTAATGCGCAACTCTTTGTATTAGCTTCGTATACAAGTTTTTTGTACATAATCAGATTGATAAACGCCGTAAACAGGATAAACAAGACGAGTGCGGATAAGGGAGCCGGCTCGAAAGAAGAAAGCAGATCAGCTCCCATAATCGCAAGACACTTGTCCAGATGAGAATACTCGAAGCAGGCGAACATTTGAGCGGCAAAAAAGCAATAACAAAGTAAACACCCAAAAGTTTCATCGGTTGGGTAAGTCCTTCAATCACATCATTGTCGGAACGATAACGACCGGAACTGAACCCGTAAGCCATTCCCGTGATGCCCGCCCCTAAGGAAAGAAGAAAAAGAATTCCGGCAATAAAAGGCGAATGCATCAAACCTCCGTTCACCCCTCGCAAAATCCCATGAGAAGAAAACGTAAGCCATAAGATAAGAGCTACATAAATTCCTGCTACAATAATCGAAATCATTATCGCCCGCCGTTCTTTACGGGACAAGGGCCGATAAGCTTCCACTTTCACGCTTCCTTCATATTTTCCTAAAGCGGGAAGAAGCCATTTCTGAGTCAGCCAGTAAACAATAGCAGTAATTACTACGGTAGAAGCACTCATGAAAAAATAATTGCAAAGTGGTTCGGTATTTCCCTGATATCCTGTCTGAGCTAGTGCAGCTTCCTGAGTGGTATGAGCCAGCAACGGATCCATTGTGCTTAATACAATATTTGCACTATATCCGCATGCCACTGAAACATAAGCCGTAATAATTCCTGCAAGCGGATGAAGTCCTACCCATTGGAACAGCATGGCGGCAATAGGCAATAAGATAATATATCCGCCATCGCCAATAACGTTGGACAACAAGCCAAGAACGATTACCCACAAGATAACCTTCCTTTTCTCCTTCCGGTTCCCCACTCCCAAACGGATGCATGCACCAATAAATCCTGAATGCTGGGCAACCCCCAGTCCGAACATGGCGATAATCACCATACCCAACGGAGCAAAACCGGTAAAGTTCTTGATAGCATTCCGCAACCACCAACGGATTCCTTCGGGACTCAACAGGCTTTGTACACGGATGTCCTCACCTGTTTGTGGCAATGTCACTTTCAACCCATAGATATCGCATATCCATGAAAGAAAGACCACTGCCATTGTCAGCAGAAGGAACATCGTAGCGGGGTGAGGCATACGCCATTTATTCTTCATCTGTCTTAAGATTTATTCTTCGTCAGCCTCCAGATTATCCAAGTCAATAATACGTAATTCTAATGCACGCACTGCTAGACGGGTAGCATTTACTCCCACCCGTTCCCCATTAGGGAAAAGACGTCCGATAAGATCATTCTGCCGTTTCTCCAATGATTTCACACCAAAAGGCATTCCTTTCAGATTGGCAATCATCTCTTTCGTATAACCCAAAGCCAGATGACGGAGAAAACGTTCATCGTATTCATCAATATCATAACTGATGACAGCCTCCTGACGCTTGGCATCGTTAGCTACCGATTTTTTGAAACGATCTACAATCTTTTCCAAAATCGGATAGTTGAAAACTAACTTCTTTCCGTCCATTACAGCCTGCACATCTGTTTTGGTGAGCAGTTCCCCTGTTTTCAGGATAATTCCGTCAGCACCGGCATTGAGCACATCCACCCATAACTTTTCATTCAGAATTTCACCCGTGAATATCAAAACCCGAACTCCTTTGTAACGTTTGAATATATTCCGGCATATATCAACACCGATAGTGGTTGAACCTCCCAATCCTAAATCCAGCAACACCAAATCGGGAAGTTGTGCCTCCATTAACGGCCAGAACTCATTTTCCGTCATTGCCGTACCTATTACCTCAGCATTGGGTATTTCATGGCGAAATATTTCTTCTGTTCCTTTCAGTTCCAGTTTTACATCTTCTACAATAATTACTTTAAATTTCTGTTCTTCCATTTCCTTATCTAATAACTTTATATGTGTTCTTTTTCATTATCTGCGTGGAATAGTAAAATAAACCGTAAACCCTCCGCCTTCAGCCGGTTCGGCATTGATACGGCATCCCCTACGCCCTGCAAATTCATCATGATCGCGGATAATCTGCTTACATACCAGATATTCCGTCCCCCTCAATTCTCCCTCTTCTCCGGAAGTCATACGTGCCAGATTCGGATAAAATAATTGATTCAACTCTTCCACACTCTTTTCACGTCTCGTATCCGTAAAGAGAAAACGAATATACTCATCATCCTTACGAGCCTGCAAACGCAATACTCCGTCTTCGTGAACCGTCAATGCTTCATCAATCAAATTCTCCAATAAAAAACGCAACTGGTTTACATCTCCTATTACTCTTGCATCTATCGGAGCCATCTCCAACTCTATCTTATCCATACGGTTCTTTACAGACTTTTTGAAATATTTTCCGGCAGTTTCGAAAAGCTCCTGAACCGGAATCGTAGTCCGCCGGAAAGTAACCTCTTCCAACTGACGGGAAGCACACGAGCTCAAAATCGTAAAGATCTCCTTTATAATATTCAATCAACTCCGTCATAGTCTCCACTGCCTCCTTTTCTTCTTTCTCCGAAAGGTTCTGCGCATTCAGCCGACCTATAATTTGTTTAATCTTATTCGGATAATAAATCGTTTCATGCTTGATAGTCGACAAACAGTTATCAAGCACCATATTCTGCACATGTAGCAAACTGTCCTCCCACGACGCCCGTTGCGTTTCCTCATGCGCCGACTCAATATCCCGGTATTTAGTAGCCAGTTTCACCACTGCATTAAATACGACAATAGCCACATAACGCGCTACCAGTTCAAAAAGCAGCCGGTCTGTTTCCTGTTCTGTTCCCTCCCTGCGTTCCAGATAAAGCACACCGACACATTGGTGTTCACCTCCCGCTTCTACCATGAGAGGTATTGCCTGACGATGTTGCTCGGAAATATATTCTCTTGAATCAAAACATAGCTGCACCATTTCCGGCATTTCCTGTCCGGGACTCGAAGCATATTCCAACAAATGTGTCGTTTCATTATAAACGGCAATCCCCATCCGGTCAATCGTCAACAACTCATTTACCGAGCCGAATGCTTCATCTACGATACGTTGCGGAATCTCTTTGAGCGTACTTTCTTCCCGTTGAAGTGCCTCTGCATTTTCCTGCTCCTGCGGTCGAATCAGGGAAGCAGCAAATACTTTCTGATTAATTTCAAGTACCTGTTCCAAACTCAAACGATTTTGTATCCGCTTCCTCAAATACAAAAGATAATATCCTACCAAAGAAACAATCAACAAAACGAAACAAAGGATAATTCCCACTGTCTTATTAATATTCGAACGTTCCAGTTGCCGACAATATCCTTCCAATGTCTGATCTTCTCCCTGCAACTTATACAAATCTGTAAACGCCGAATTATTATAACTATACGCATCCAACTGTTTCAATGCCAAAAAAGCAACTGCCGCCTCATTTCTTATATCCAATATCACATGATAATCCGAATCAAAAAGTTCGTTCCACCACAGAATCTCAGCAGGTATACCTTCACCGACGAGCTTCATATACCGATGCGTAGCATCCGGGCGCGCATATTTCTGATAATGCTCATTCAGCAACAATATGGCAGAATCAGCATATTGCAAAGCAATCTCATACTGCTCATCCACATTAGCGAAATAAGCAGCATTGGCATAATCTGATGCAGCATCCAACAAATCTTCATAAGCAGAATCCGTAATAACCACAATCGAATCGGTATCCTGTAACATCGGAGGAATCGGATCATACAGACAAGACCCCATACCAAACGGAAGTAAGAGGCAAAGTAGCACTCCAATTACTTTACGCACTCCCGAAGGCAAACGGAAATAAAAGCGACTCCCTTTTCCAAGTTCGCTTTCCACGTTGAATACACATACTCGGAACAGTTCATTCGTTTTCTTATATTTCTCGATGATTCCCTTACAATTCATCAATCCGAAGCCACTACCCTTATTTTCCTTCAATTCATCTGCATCCGTGGCATTCTTCATACCGATAACACGTGAATCATACACTTTCTCACCAATAATCTGTGCCACATCTTCGGCTGAGATCCCCCTTCCATTATCTTCTACAGAAATCTCCACATAAGAATCCGTAGTACGTGCATACACCTTGATTACACCTCCCTCATGAGTATATTTGCGGGCATTCTCGGCCAACGTATTTATCATAAATAGGGTCAGTGCACGGTCCGCCTTCACCATAGCATGGGTCGGTTCAATTTCTAACGTCTGTTCTTTCATCTCAAAGGCACGACGTCCCTTTCCCAATAAATCGAACAACTCATTAAGACCGAATGTTTCAATATTCAGGCTAAGAGTTCCCTGCTTCATCTTGATCCAAAGAGCAAGAATGTCATTATACTCATTGATAGTAGTCACTAGTTCGTCAATATACTGATACTTCTCTTTTCTTAATCTTCTCATCGTCAATATAACCTTTCTCTGTCAACTTATGTACCTCGTTCAAAATCCGGTCAATATATGGATTGATGCCATTTACAATGGCCAGACAAGCCTTCTTTATAAGATTCTGGCGTTTATTTCCCGCAATATGCTGCTCGTACACATACCGTTGCTTTTCCAACTGCATCCGCTCGTCACTCAACGCTTCTACCATTTGTTCATTATCGGCAGCCCAAATAATATATGGCTCAAGCACATGCACCAGCGCTTTCTCGTCTTTGCTTAATCGGTGCACAGGAACAAGTGCCGCTTTCCCCTCTTCGGGTATTTCCAATGTCATCCGTCCTTTGCCGAATAATTGGTCAATTCCTTGCTGAATTAAAGGAACATTCATCGGAATAGAAGAAGTTATATCCCGACATAACGATAAAATCTGTTGTAGTCGTTCCACATCCACCTGATTTCGCATTTTGGAACTCTTATTGAAGAACCACCAAAGAATAACCACCAATACAAGTCCGACAATAACCAAAGAAAGCACAAGCGTCATTTGTCGCGAACCTGCTTCCAGTGAAAGTTTACGATTCTCCAATTCCTTATCCTGCCGTGTAAAGTTCAGAATATCCAAATAAATATTCCGGTTATAGTCCGATGCGTGCTTCATTCCCAGTCCGGCATACGAAACGCTTAACTGCTCTCGAATTCTTGAAATCCATTCGGGGACTGTTTTAACCTTCTCTTCCGTGATCCACGGCACTCCGGTGTAAGTCGTATCCCCTTCGGCATAAGGCCACAATTTATCCAGCGTATCTGCTTTATAATGGTAATAAAGCAGATGATGTTGATTCACACAATCTAGTGCTTTTGTCAACGTATCCAGCGCTTCCGGATAACAGCCATGTGCATTCAGGTACTTACCGATAGACACATACGCCCCGGCTATCTGATACAAATCATCATATTCCCGGAACTTCTCAAGTGCCAACTGCGCCATACGTAAAGGCATAAGCGAATCCACCGGAAAATCGAACTGGTCGAGTGCATGCGTCCTCCTTACCCGATAAAACTCAAAGTTGGCAGGAGAAACCATCAGATTAGCCAATCCTTGCAGACCATTTCCTTCAAAATAAGGATGATTAGTTTGAACGGCTGTCCGCCACGTATAGTAAAGTTGGTCGAACTCACGAAGCTTTCTTTCTTCCGGATTATTTGCTTCCACCAATGAAGCCGAGCCCTTGATATAATGATAATAAAGCAACTGATTGGTATCTGTCAATGCTTCATCCTCCGGAATCTGGTTGAGGGCGTCAATCGCTTCCTGCCGCTGCTGAAGATAATAGTAGTAGATAGACGAAACGATAAAAAACTCGGTAAACGCATAGTCCAGCCGAAGTGTTTCGTGCCGGTCGGCAAAGAGGTCACTTTCTTCGCGGATACGTTTCATGCGGCGAAGCGCACTGTTCCGGTAATCATAATATTCTTTGTTCATTGCCGTCCGCTGGCAGATTTTCATCAGCCCGATGTCGGCAATCAACAGTTCGAGTTCATTTTTAGTCAGCTTATAGACTTCCTTATGTAATGCTTCCGCACGGTCAAAGTCCATATTCATATACGCACAAAAACCAAGATTATTAGAAGCTTCGGCTTTTCCCGATTTGTAAAAATTTACCTGTCGATAGGCCGCATCAGCTATTTGTAGGAAGAATCAAGACTTCGGTAACGATAAGCATACGCTTTCCCGTTTAATGAATCAATCAACCGTACCTCTTTTGTCGGCACCATATCCGTGCACGAAAAAAAAGAGGCAAACAACACTATACCTATTATATATAGAGGAAAGCGTGAACTCATTTTAGTGATTTACTGTTTTCAGAAAGCAAATCTACAAATATTTCCGATAAGTTGGGAGAGAAAAATATTTTTTATACAATAAGTCCTTCTAAATAATAAGAGAAATTCCTACCTTTGCATGCAAATTAACAAATAGGTAATATCTATTACAAAATGAGCGAAAAAGCACCTTTTATGGTATTCTCAGGAACAAACTCGAGATACCTTGCAGAAAAAATCTGCGCCAGCCTTAATTGCCCTCTAGGAAAGATGAATATCACCCACTTTGCCGATGGTGAATTTGCTGTTTCTTATGAAGAGTCTATCCGTGGCGCACATGTATTCCTGGTTCAATCCACATTCCCTAACTCAGACAACTTAATGGAACTTCTCCTGATGATTGACGCTGCCAAACGTGCATCTGCAAAGAGCGTTGTAGCTGTAATCCCCTACTTCGGATGGGCACGTCAGGACAGAAAAGACAAACCGCGTGTATCTATCGGCGCCAAGTTGGTAGCTGACCTACTTTCTGTAGCAGGTATCGACCGTCTGATCACGATGGATTTGCACGCAGATCAGATTCAGGGATTCTTCAATATCCCGGTAGACCATTTGTATGCATCAGCCGTATTCCTCCCCTACATCCAGTCATTGAAATTGGAAGATCTGGTGATTGCTACACCGGATGTAGGAGGTTCAAAACGTGCCAGTACTTTCTCCAAATACCTCGGTGTACCATTGGTACTCTGCAACAAATCACGTGAAAAAGCCAATGAAGTAGCTTCTATGCAAATCATTGGTGACGTGAAAGACAAAAATGTAGTATTGGTAGATGATATTGTAGATACCGCAGGTACTATCACTAAAGCAGCCAACATTATGATGGAAGCCGGTGCTAAGTCCGTACGTGCCATTGCCAGTCACTGTGTCATGTCCGATCCGCATCATTCCGCGTACAGGAATCAGGCTTGACTGAAATGGTATTTACAGACAGCATTCCTTACTCCAAGAAATGTGCCCGATAAGGTTAAACAATTAAGTATTGCCGATATGTTTGCCGAAACTATCAGAAGAGTCGTAAGCAACGAATCTATCAGTTCTCAATATATTATTTAATAAAAGAGTTGACTGAAAAATAATAAAATGGATAATGACTGTCATGGTCATTATCCATTTTTATTTTACCCTTCAGGGATAATATACACAAAAAATAGGCCACGCAATGCGCAGCCTACTATCATTTATCCACAATTTCTATTTGTAATCTTCCGACTTTTATATGTTCCTTTTTTAATAACTTTTCCATCCTTATCTGTTTCTACAAAAGGACCATTTTTCTCCCTGTTTGAAAAATCCGTCAAAGCGATTACCATCTTTGTCGATCTGAACGCCTTGTCCTTCTTCCAGACCGTCTACAAAACCACCTTTATACTGCATTCCGGCAACAGTTTTTAAAGTTCCCTGACCGTTCGGGCGGTTATCTTTCCAGTCGCCCTCATATACGTCTCCGTTACTCCATTTATAAGTACCCTTACCTTCACGTTTATTATTTTTCCACTCACCTTCATACACAGCACCGTTTGCCCAGGTAAAAGTGCCTTTTCCGTCCTGCATACCGTCCTTGAAATTTCCTACATATTTATCACCATTAGCATGATAATAAACCCCTTCACCGGTACGCTCACCTAAGAGATAAGAACCCTCATAACGGTCTCCTGTATGGAAAAAGTAAGTCCCCTTTCCGTGTTGGATATCATCTGCCCAGTCGCCTTCATATTTATCGCCGTTGGTATATTCAAATACCCCTTTTCCGTGACGGACATCATCTTTCCAATCTCCTTCATACTTACAGCCGTCGTCCCAGTTCATGGTACCTTTGCCGTTCTTCTTGTCATTTTTCCAATGCCCGGAATATTTCGCACCGTTCGCCCAGGTATATGTACCTTCGCCCTCACGTTTATCATTCACCCAATGACCTACATATAAATCCCCGTTATGATAATACATTGTTCCTTCACCATGCTGATAATCCTGATACCACATACCGTCGTAACGGTTATTATTCATAAAATAATAGATACCTTTTCCGTGCTGCTGGTCCTGAAACCATTGACCTTCGTATTTTTTCTCCATCAGGGGAACATATAAATTCCGAATCCTTCACGTTTTCCTTTGATATATTCCCCTTCGTAGACATCCCCATTTTTAAAGACCGTCTTCCCTTTTCCGTTCGGTTTGCGTCCTTTCATCTCTCCTGTATAGACGCTACCATCTTTAAAAGTATAATTTCCAATCTTTATTTCAGTAGAGAATGTATCTTTTATTTTTCCGAAAAATCCGCTTTTTTTTCCTTCGTTATCTTGTGCCATTGCTCCTCCTTGTGCAAGGAGAGCCAATAAAAGTGTAGTATATAGATATTTCCTCATTGGTTTTAGTCGTTACTCATTAAAATTACAGTTTGGGATTTCTCTCCCAAGCCCCCTACCGGAAAGTAATTTAGATATACCTGCTATCCAAATAACGCTTTGCGCCAAATCTTGTAATTCGGCAGGCGTAACCTCACACAGCTTGCATGGATGTTGTTCTCCGTAAAGAGACTGTAACAAACTACGATGTGCCAGAAAATCCACCTTGGAGGTATTGACCAGATATTGTTGGATATTAGTATCCAAAATCGTATGCAACTCCTTTTCCGGAAACAACGGCTCTTTAATCATCGACTCCACCACTTCCAACGTTTCCGCCACATATTTATTCAATGAATAAACAGTAATGTAAGCATAGTCCGAAGAACTGGATAATTCCAGCCATGAACCATAATAGTCCAGTTTTCCGGCAATGCCAGCGTCCCCCACCGAAAAGTATATCCATGCGTACCACATCCTGCTCACCGGCATTGATTACAGTCAACGGAATACCATTAGGTAACGTAGTCCGGACAGGAGGAAGAATACGAAAATCTTTCAGGGTTTGTATTTCGGGTTGTATCTTACGATTCATATTATGACCTACTCTTCAAAAATTCTTCTGCACGTTCTAAATCCTGCGGTGTATCAATACCAATAGTTTCCACTTCGCTAATACCTACTTTAATTTTATATCCGTTTTCCAACCAGCGAAGTTGTTCCAGAGACTCAGCCAGTTCCAAAGAAGATTGCGGCAAGGCAGTTATTTCCTTCAATACGTCCGTGCGGTAAGCGTACAGACCAATATGCTTATAGTAAGTATGCCCTTTCAGCCAGTCCTGCTTTTCAGTATTACGCTGATAAGGAATAATGGAACGGCTGAAGTACAGTGCATTCCAGTTCTTGTTAACCACCACTTTCGGAGAGTTCACATTTTCCAAAACGGCAAACGGTTCATCGGCAGTGAAAGGTTTTACCAATGTGGCAATCTGTGTAGTCGGGTCTTCAAAACAAACTTTTACAGCATTAAGTTGTGAAGGCTGGATAAAAGGCTCATCACCTTGTATATTGACAACAACATCAAAATCACCTCCGATCTTAGTACAAGCTTCGTAACAACGGTCCGTACCACTTTTATGATCAACAGACGTCATTACCACTTTCCCTCCAAATGCTTTCACTGCAGCTTCGATCCGCTCATCGTCCGTAGCAACATAGGCATCGTCAAGTACCCCTGCTACCTGTTCATACACACGTTGTATCACTGTTTTTCCGCCCAAGATAGCCAATGGTTTC
>VOFI01002280.1_pt1 | contig 10468 bp, 13 predicted proteins | sample 5384131 | NCBI WGS metagenome assembly VOFI01 (sample SAMN12384728, study PRJNA508395) | human gut metagenome | isolation source: healthy gut H | host: Homo sapiens
GAATTGCTGAAAGGGTTGGATAAGGAATTGGACGAGTTCTTAAAAGAGTTGTTGGAAAAATAAAAGAAGAATTGTTGGAGAAATAAGATATCGTTCTTTTTTTGAATAGAGATCGTTCAAGATCCACATATAAAAGATAATCGGAAGCAATCAGGATATGTCCTTTATTGCTTCCGATTATTTTTATAGATATTCCCTATTGATTATTTATTATATTTGATCGAGATATTAGCAAGTCGAAGCGGCATGAAGCTGGATACCCCTGCCGGGAGTCTGACCGGTCGCAATCTGATACAGATATTATCACGGTTCAATAAGGCATCCGGCAACTTAAAGTCATAGACTTTATAACCAGGAATGTTCTTCTCCGTCTGTCCACCTGCAGCCGTTCTATCAAACTGTCCCAGAATGGTAAACTCTGAATTATCTACTTTAATCCATTCACCACTCATCGAATAAGCATATTCAACTACTGCAACAGGGCCACCTCCCCCAACTTGCATTCATTTCAACCTGAAGAGACAAGGGATGTAGAAATACCTACTGTCGATATTTTGTCTACGTAAAAATATGAACTTGTAGACCACGGTTTACTATTGAAAGCTCCTCCTCGCATACGCCCATAGTATCCATCTGTCGTGTTAAGGTTACATATCTCCCGGAAATCATCCTGGAATCCCAGAATGTAGTCTGCATAGGTTTGCTGGAAATATTTATTTCCGTCTTTGCTAAGAAGAGCATTCGCCTGCGATGCCTCGCCACCCTGTAGGATGGTAATCGTAAAAGTAGAAGAGCCTATTTCTTTCCAATCGGGTACATTACAATCCCACTCTACAAGCACAGAAGTGATCTCGTTTATATCACCGATATTGATATCTTCTCTATGAAGCGGAAGAATACACAACCGGCTTTCGGAGATGTCAAAATTGGTAAGCTTGACTTTCGCCACGATTCCGGTGATGGTTCCTGAACCTCTAGGAAGTGTTTCGTGAGCATAAGGAGCTTCAAACGCAGTAAGCATATATGTATTAGAACCGTTTTTATCTCTGATGCAGGTCGGATAGTATCTGTAGTATGCCGGGAACTTCTCCACCCAATAAATTTTTATTCGCCTTACGGTCGGCAGCTCCCGGATCGGTAGTCTTGAAATTAGTAAATGCGCCTACCGGAGAGGCAATCTCGACATCTTTCAAGGTCACAAGGCTAAATACCATATTATCCGTTAGTTCTGCGATTGTTCTTTCAGGAATCGTGAAGGTGGAAAGTTCCGAGCTGATTACATGGGCAGCAGTGATACCGCTAATCAGTCTATAGGTAAAGCTGCCCTCTGATTCTTCTCTTATCATTCCATCTTTCGACACAATGACACTTTGGCAAATTGAATTGCAAAACGTAATTAAAGATTCGGACTCAAACACAACTGTCTCTCCTGCCTCATTCTGAATGACATAGCGATTGCTCGGGAAGTTCTTCGAAGTGCCATTGGCTACGATGGTTCCTTCAACATATACATTGTTAGTAATTCCACCGACAGGATAACCATGTACGGTTGGATAGCTGACAAGTTCTGCATTCGCATATTCAGAATATGCTTGCGACAGGTTGATTGTAGCCGTGCTTTACGTTGGTATTGATCGTCATAACTCAATACGATACTTCCTGTGCGGGGTGATTGAGAATTTGTTTCCGTATTGAAATAAAGTTTTCCGTCACTTATCCGATACTCCTGCACCCATTCCACTGTCGGCGTAATCACAATATCCGTTTCAGGCACATTGGTAGAGATTTCCATTTCATATTCACCTCCTTTAGTAAACAGCTCCATATTATCACTGGCAGGAACTATAAATGGATAACGGGATAGTTGTTTTATCTTGATTACATCCGAAGTCTTCCCATCTTTTGTAAACACACGAATATCACAGAAACGTTCGGAATCACTGATATTTTCATCATAAGTCACTGTGAAATAAGTTCTTGATGACTGGGCTCCACGTATATCTGTAGAGAACCAGGTTGATTCTACAAAATCAATTCGCCACTCGGTATTGGACTTCACCTCCACCTGAACCGGATCACCTTCCGCCTGAAGAATAATCTCATTATTTGTTATTTCCAATATACCGGCTTCATGTTCGTCAGAGCATGACGGAAACATTATGATTGCCATCACAGCCAGAAAAGCTGTCCAGACTATTGAATCTTTAATTTTCATGTTCATCAATTATTAGATTTAATCTCACCTGTTTTATATAGTATCTCATAAGCTTCATTCCGATCATTTAATACAAAGATCTGAAACTTCTCTCCACCCGGATAAACACGCGTAACAACATGTCCGGCAGGCTTTATCTTCAAGCCGTCTTCACCCAGTCTGCTCTGTTACTGTCTACCATACCGGCGGCAAAACCGACCGTTCACCGGCATAAAGGCTTTGAGACAGCATCCGGCTTAGCGGAGCCGGTTGAGGGATGACATAGTAATCCCACACGGGAAACATAGACTTGTGGTTTCACTTGGGAAATGTAGGTATCGCACATAGCATCAGAATAAGCGTGATGATTGGCAACAACCACATCCGTCTCACCGAGCAATCTGGCTACCGGCGTTTCTATATCAAACCATTCCGGTGCTTTTTCTACGCCCAGAATATCTCCTGCGGAGAAATAATCAAAATTACCGTATGTGATACGAATTCCACAACTGCAACGGTTTTCGTTCAACTGTTCACTTGAAGAGGCTGTAGAAGGCACAAGCTCTTTGGCTGTTGTTCCGCTACCTGTCCAAATTTTACCATTACCCACGATATTACGTACTTCGAATGTAGGATAGGAGCCCGGAGCTTTCAAGAGTTTGATCTGTGTATTGCTTCCTATTACAAATCCCTCATTCTTTTTACCTTCCCAGTCACGAGCGGCAACATATAATTTATAGTTTGAGATATGGGCACCCGTAACTTTTAGCCGCTGTCGGATAATCGTATGTAGGATAGCCACGATCTATCAATGTGGAAATATCCAGAAGATTACCCACATGAGTTATTCCGGTAAGTTTGTAGTCCAGTCCCTACTTTTTTCGATTGCCAGTTTTCCATTCTGTCCGATATGGTCTGTATCGAAGTGAGTGAGCAAGGCATAATCAATAGCACCGTTATTTTTCAACGGCAATGAGAAATGTTTTATATATTGGGCAATCCATTCGGCAGGCCGCTTAGAGTCATTAGGCACTGCTTTCATAATCTCCTGTGTACCGGTGTGTACTCCAAATCTCCTGCATCCAGCAACATGGTAGTCCCGTCCGGGAAAATAAGATAGGCTGCATTCCCTCTTCCCGTGCTAATCTGATGAATGTCCAAATAACCAGCCTGCCACTCCGGAAGGTATTCATACACTTTATCTACTGCATCATCCGGAAAAGGCTTTTCCTGTTGGCAACTTGCGAATGTAGGCAGCATCATAACGGCTCCTAAGAAATAATATCTTGCTATTCATTGTATTATTCTTTAATGTTCTATTAATCAATTTGTTTCACACTATAGATACCGGCTTCTTCTTTAGTCATTTCATTGCCGCCTCCATATCCCGGATTTTGCTTCAAGACATTACTGACGGAAATTGACTTTTCCGGAATAGGAAAAAGCTCATAATGATCGTCATTAGTAGGTTTGTGATCCCACCAGGAACCTGTTGTATACAACCCCCAACGACGAAGATCGGTACGACGACGCTGTTCCCCAGAAACTCGACCATCCACTCATCAAGAATCCGGTACTTGTCGATATTCGTTTCGGTCACCGGATCAGGATCGGCTTTATTCTCGAAATTGCGTTTACGCACTTCATTGAAAAGATTGGCTGCTTCTTTTTATAGCCGCTTCTATATTTACATTCAGCAAGCATATAATAGATTTCAGCAAAACGAATAACCGGATAATCCGGATTAAAAGCAAGTGGTCTTGTCGATATTGTCGGGAACCGGTAGTTTGCACAAACGTATTCCCGAATTCTCTTCCCCGGTACTTATATTGGAGGGAAGCTCATTCACTGAAGAATATTCTCCGTCTTTCACTTTCTTGAATTGTGCTACCTGGTCAACAAATTCAAGAACCTCACCCGGGTATTCATACAGTCCCGTACACTTCACCTCTGTTCCACTTCTTGATATACGTTGTAATTTTCCGTAAAGAAACATTCCTTCTGTATTTCCATTCCCTTTATACAATACAATTTTTTTACGAAGATCTTTATTATTGAACTTGGCAAAAGGACGCCCGAGCTTGTCCGTATAAGGGATCGCCATTGGGTTTCAGAGACGGTTGGAGATGCATACCATTCGTAGAGGAATAGCCGCTTAGATCAAAATAGTTCTTCGCATTATAATGATTATAACGTTCGAACTGCCACTGAAACAGAGTTCCTTTTGCATATTGCGACTGAACAGACCACATTACTTCCTTAGACTTATTATTGTCGAAAGTGAAAGGACCGAACCAGTCTTCCTCCAACTCGTAATAACCGTATTTGCCATCTAATAGATCCTGGCAGACCTGCGCACATTCAGCAAAGCGGTTTTCCCCTGTATAGACTTCTGCATTAAAATATAATTGAGCAAGTAGGGCGGCGGCGGTTCCTTGACGGGGTAACCTTCTTCCAGCATATCTGCTTTTTTTTCTCTAATTTGGGAATAGCGGCAAGCAACAGTTCTTCCACATAATTAAAGGTTTCGCGTGCAGTGGAACGTGGAACTTCCTCGGTAGTAGAGCGCCGGTAAATAGGCATACCCCCATAGAAATCAAGTCCCCGCAGATAAAAATAGGCAACCAATGTCTGAAGTTGCATCTGATGATCTGCTTTCAATTCTTCCGTCATACCTAATGAAACATAGTCTACACCAGCTAAGTCTTCCTTACAAGCTAAAGCCATTGCCACTCCCATGCCTACTCCACGCCAGGTTTCTTCGTTGTTGGGGTGAAGAGGTGTCCAGTCGTGATGCTGCAGTTGGGAATATCTGACATCATTGTAATGTATTCCTTTTTGTGTGACACACATCTCATCTGTTGTACATTCTTGAAGAATGGCACGGTCGAATCCGTGAAACCAACGCCAATGTGTGAAAGAGCGTACCAAGAAAGAATAAACAGTTTCCTTAGACGTGAAATAAGTGTCCGGAGTGACTTCGGAATACCACTTCTCATCCAGATTAGTACAACCGGAGGCCACCAGAAGGGTGAGGAAGGAGATTATAATTAGAATATTTCGTCTCATATCATTTTATTAGTTTATAGGTACTTTACTATTAGAATTGGATTTTCATACCAACGGTATATCTACGAGTTTCAGGGTAAATATTATTAAACCATTCATAACCGGGATCCAGTCCGTTCACATTCACTTCCGGATTCAATCCTGAATATTTCGTGAAACAGGCAACGTTACGGACGGTCAGGTAAAGATCAATCTTATCTATATACTTCTGCCACTTTTTCATGTTAAGAGAATATCCCAGGCTAATGGCATCAATCTTCAAGAATGTACCGTCCTCAAGCCAGTAATCGCAAAGCTGTCTTTACTTCTTTGATGTGCCGGTTATCAATGTATGCGCATTGCGAATAACATTCTGGCCTGCCACTTCAGAAAGTCCATAGTACATATTTATGGTATTAAACACGTCGAAATCGATCCAGCTACGCAGGTTGATACCTAAAGAGAGGTTCTTGTAAGTGAAGGTATGATCCCATGATACCATCAATGCAGGAATAGCATTACCGATGTACCGCTTGTCATCATAGGTCTTCTTATCGCTAAGAATCACATTGTCGTTCTTATCATACAGAAGCCACCTTCCATTATCCGTGATACCGGCATATTTCCAGATGTAATAGCTTCCGATCTTTGTTCCTGCCTCAATTCTACCGGGTGATCCGTTTGTACCCGGTGACGGAAATCCTACACGATCCTGGTAAGTATTATTCCCCCACAAAGAGGTAATTTTGGAGGAAGAGTGTGATAGGCGCATAGTAGTTGTCCAATTAAAGTTTTGGTTTTGACGGGTACTCCTCCTATCTCGAACTCCCATCCGGTATTCTCAAGATTACCGTAATTCATGGTAGTTGTTTCATAAACAGCGGGAGGATTGGGTACGTTGATATTATATAGCATTCCGGAAACTCTCTCTTTTATAGATATCAAACTTACCAAAAAGACGGTTATTCAGAAATGCATAATCCAAGCCGACGTTAAGCTCTGCTTTCTTTTCCCAGTGCAAGTCATAATTGACATTACGAGCCGGTCCATAAGAGGTGATCCATGTACCGTTATAAGGCCACATTGAATTGGAGGAGTACATGGCCGTGGATGCTCCTGCAGAGAAATTGTTATTTCCCCGTCACACCATAACCGACACGTACTTTGAGGTCATCAAGAAAACTGACATCACGCAGAAAGGCTTCATTGGATATACGCCATCCACCTGATACAGCCCAGAATGTTCCCCAGCGATGATTCTTTCCGAATTTGGAAGATCCCTCATGACGGACACTTCCAGTAACCATATAACGATCTTTATAGCTATAATTCGCCCGACCAAAGAAGGAGATAAGACGTTCACGAGGATATTTGTGGGACGACATAGCCGCCTTTCCGTCAGAAAGCCAGCTACCTGTTCCCATATCCCAAGCTCCTACTCCATCCACAGGAAATCGTAGTTAGACATATCAAAAATTTTCAGAATTGTTTTCCCAATAGCTATATCCGGCCACCGCACTGACTGTATGGTCATCTGCAAAAACACGCATGAAATTAATGGTAGGTTCAAAAGAAACATTGACTGTTTTACTATATCCGTGAAATCCCTTTCCTTTATAACTTCCATTCAAAGACGTTCTGTGTAACGCGGATACATAATGCGTCTGCTGATACTGGCGATCTTCCCAGCCGAGAGTGGCTTGTGCCGAAAATCCGGCAGGCAGATTGAGCTTTACCGTTGCATCCGCCTTGAGCCATTTATCAACATTATCCGTCTGCTTGAGCATAACTTCTGCTAAAGGATTGTAATATTCACTACCACCAACCAATACATTATATCCTGTTTCACTAGTGCTGTCATATACATGTTCCGTCGGATTCATCTTCAATGCCATGTCGAAATAGGAACTACTGCTCCGCTGATCCCGGTGTGCTTCACGATATTCTGTATGTAAGCCTATTTCCAGCAAGTCATTGAGAAGATTAAAGTTTGCATTGATACGCCCCGAATAGTCTTTACGATTATCGCCTATCGCAATACCTTTTTGATCCTGTGCCATAATAGTGGCATATATTCTGGCTGTATGTCTCCCTCCCGAAAGGGTGACAACATGGCGCTGGGAAAGTGCTCCCTCATTTAAAAGTTCACCGTACCAATCGGTAGACGCTCCCAAATCTGTTCCTACACCGAACCTCACGAAAGCATCGCGATCCAGGACCTGTGGTCTTCTGGAAACTTGTTCGGTGGAGAGCTCGCCCGTATATGATAATGTGATAGGACCTTCTTTCGCTTTCTTGGTAGTCACGAGAATGACACCACCAGCTGCCCTTGTTCCGTAAATAGCACCTGCAGAGGCATCCTTCAAAACATCAATGGATTGAATATCTTTCCTGACTGATAGAACGCAAATCACCACCAGGAATTCCGTCTATCACAATCAAAGGAGAAGAGGAAGCATTGATGGACGCTACTCCACGCAGCTGGAAACTGGCAGAAGCATTCGGACTGGAAGTCTCGGAAACATTCATACCGGAGATTTTTTACCCTTTAAAGCAGTCGCAATAGTGGAGCCTCCCATTCCAGTCACTAAATCTTTTGGATGATATGGAAGTGATGGAGCTGGTCACTGCACGTTTCTCCATCGTTCCATAACCGATAACGACTACCTCATCCAGCAACTGATGATCTTCTTTCAATACCACTGACAAGCTTTGTACGGTTTCCCACCTTTACTTCAAGAGACTGAAAACTGATATATGAAATCAGTAATACAGCATTCTGACGCAACTGACAGGTTAAATTTTCCATCCAAATCGGAAACTGTACCTTTCCCGACTACTCCTTTTCCTGAATACTGGCACCAATCACCGGATCTCCATTCGTATCTACAATCACTCCTTGTATCTTTTTCGAAGTTGCTTCCGTTTGCTCTTGTTTTACCGGTACGGGAACCAGAACGATATACCCCTTTTTCTATCTTGTAAGTAAACCCCGTTCCCGCGAGCAACTTATCCAAAACAATAGAGAGTTTTTGTTTCTTAAAATCAACACTCAATGTCCGATTCACATCTATTTTAGTCCGACTATAAGTAATGCTTAATTGAGTCTGACTTTCAATAGCATCAAAAAGCTTTTCAACAAAGTTATATTTTTTCCGGCAATAGTAATCAACTGATTCTGCCCATAGATAGTACCCAAAGGGACTATAAAGAATAAGGTTAACAATAAAATACGCAAATTACTGGTATGTTTTATAGTAAAATAAGAATTAAAATTCATACTTTTGTATATTAAATGAATACTACATTTAAGGTTCACTATTTCCTAAAATTTTAAATGATAACGGTATTTATTTTCGGGTTGGACAAAGGATCAGTTTTGTCCAACCTTTTTATGGATGGGTACCTCCTTTCTTACTCTTATTCGCCGGTGAAGCAGCTGTCAGTATCACAACCTTATTGTCTGTGACCTTGCTTTCCATACCTCCAACGGTCATTGTTACAATATGAATTGCTGCTTGAAGAGGTTCGCCCTTTCTAAGCTTAATGGTATATAAATCATTTGTGTATAAATGCGGTTCTGCCTTTATTTCTACATTATAATGTCGTCCCAATGTGTTCAGAATATCCTCCAGATGGCAATCGACAAAATTCAATTCACCACGTGTCCAACCGGAAGCCATCATCACATCTATTTTTCGTTTTTCATAATTCTTAGTCAGGTGATTGTATTCAAGTTGTTCACCGGGAGTAAGAATAAAACAGCTGTCTGGTGCCAGCAGGTTATTGATTTGCACTTTTCCATTTTCAAGAGTTGTAATCGTTTTTCCTGTCTTCCGAATATGCCTGTATATTAAACTTCGTACCTAAAGCACGAACTGATAACAAAGATGTCTTGACAATAAACGGATGTTTCTTATCCTTATGGACATCAAAATTCGCCTCTCCGGAAAGATAAACAGTACGTGTATCGCCTCGAAAGCTTTTTCGGGTAAATGATACTGCTCTCCGAATTGATCTGTACCTTTGTCCCATCCGGCAAAGTCAATTCTCCCCCGTTCACCCATGGGAACAATATATTCTACCAATTTGCAAGAATCAGTATAATCATTTATATAATACCACGATAATAGCACTGAAAATAAGGGGATTAATATCATAGAAGCAATGCGAAGAAGTGGTTTGATTTCCCAATGCGGTTTTATTATCGGATTTGCAAGTCCCGCTTTACGCCGGACCTCATACCATGAACGCCGGGTGGCCTCATCAGGTTCAGCGATGATATTCATCCACTCTTCCTGTATAGCTTCTTCTTTATCTTCTGCATCAGCAGGAGAAACCAGCCAACGCCAAAACTTCATCTGCAAGGAGTTTTGCAGGGGATGGCGAACAAAAAATGTATTAGTTCTGATATGCTTTTTCTTCTTCATGATTTTATCCGTTTATTAATAAGATGCACGAGATAGAATACACACACAGTCTAAAAGCTATTTTTCTACTTTTTGAGAAAGGAGAATAAAAGAAGAGTTTTTGTCAATAGGAAGTGGTTTTATTTAGAAAAAGATAAAAGTGCTTCAGCATCTTGCGGATATCAGCCAATGCTTGTGTGAGATGGTTTTCTACAGTCCGTTTGTTTATTACAAGCAGTTGCGCTATCTCATCATTGTTTTTGCCTTCTTTACGGCTCATCTCATAAATTCTTTTTTTCGTTGGGCGGGCATTTGCTCTACCGTATGCTGTATCAACAACAGTAATTCTTCGGCAAACATATTTTCTTTCGATGTTTCCCGCACCCTCATTCTGCTGACGGGAAAGATTCTCCTGTTGCTTTTCTCCATATTCATTCACCAAAAGTATATGTCGTAAATGCTGATACACAGCATTCGGGAAGTCCGATAAAGGTAGGCATTCAGATTTTCGATTTTTGCCATCTCCTCACGCTTCTGCCATAGTTTGAGGAGAATATCTTGTGCAAAGTCCTCGGCCGTTATATCATCCTGAAGCAAACCGGATATAAAACGTTTCACTCTCGGGGAAATAACGCATAAACAAAACCTCAAAAGCTTTCTCATCTCCTCGTGACAAAGCTCTCAACAGTATTTGCTCTTCTGTAAATTCCATTTGCAACTATTGTGTTTAAGTATTAGTTGCAGCAAATATAAGAATTTTCCTATTAGCAATGAAATTAGAAATTCTTTATAGAAAGGGTTCAAGACAAATATAGCC
>VOFI01001906.1_pt1 | contig 10455 bp, 17 predicted proteins | sample 5384131 | NCBI WGS metagenome assembly VOFI01 (sample SAMN12384728, study PRJNA508395) | human gut metagenome | isolation source: healthy gut H | host: Homo sapiens
CAGCTTCCGGCCGTTCTCCAGGCTGGGCAGTACAAAGACGGATTTTCCTCATCGTAGTTGCAGATGACCATCCCCCCTGCCTGCCGCCGGCGTTCTGGTACACGGCGTAGGAATCGAGGGTTCCCCCTGTCGCCGAGCTGTACGGAACCGCCCAGCCTGCCGCAGAACCTGCCGTCCCAAAAGTACTCCCGCAAATCGGTGCGCAGGGCGTCCATCTTCTGGCCGTAATCCACGGTATCCGGGTAATCGGAAAGCATGCCCTTGAACATGTAGGGCTCGTAGCTGATGATATACCGGTTCAGCAGGCACTGGTTGATCATCCCCCGGTCGTTAAAGCCGGTAACCGCCGTCATGATATTGCCGTCGGGACGGATGTACCGGCTGACCGGCTTGTGATCCCGGCCCCAGGTACGGGCGTAGGACAGGTCGTAGTAATTGTGCTGGAAATCGTAAACAGCCTCTCCGGCAATCAGGAACTCCCTGTCCTTTACCATTTCCCGGAAGCCCTCGATCAAATCCTCGTCCCAGCCGTAGGAGGACGCGCCGTACCGGTGGCCGTGGCTGGTGTCAAAGCAGCACAAGGTGGGGGTGCAGGCATTCGTCACAAATGCCGTCCGCGCCCAGCTCCACTCACTCTTGGAACCCGCGTTGCAAATTTCCCGGTATTTTTCAGCCCCAAAGCACATGGGGATAAGCCGCCGGTATTGACGTTGGTGAGCTGGGACAGGGGTCATGTACTGGTAGCCTTTTATACACGTAATAATTTCTGGTAGGGGTCCGATGGCCAGCTCTTGTACACGTCCTCAAAGTCCTCATTGGACTGATCGGCCCACACAAACTTGGCGAATAGGACGAGCTTGATGCCCATCTCCCGATTTGCCGGATGGCCTCTTTCAGCTCCTCAAAAAGTTCCCAAACGGGGGTCCGGGGGTATGCTGGGAGGTTTCCTATCCTAACCCCTGGTTCCAGCCCACCAGCTGGATGGCCTTGACGCCGTATTTTTTGCACTCTTTCTCCTATTTTAGGAAGGTCCTTAAACCGGATGCACGCAGCTCGTCCTCCGAGAATTGATGTGGATCTGCAGCCAGGAATGGGGCTCCTTCGCCCCAGGCGGGCGTCTGGGCAGGCAGGCGGTTCCACTGTTTGCTCACCTTGTGTAGCAGGAAGCGCCGGTATGCCAGCTGCCCCGGTAGGCCTCCATGGGAGAAAGCCAGTGGGGCAGGTCAAAGTCGTCCCCTCGGGGCCACAAAGGGCAGGTGGCCGACGGCAAAACGGGTGTAAGCGTCTTTCCCGCCGCAGTGTCTTCTCAAACACTCGGAAATCATTGGAATTGCGCCACCCGGGCAGGTATTCCGCGTGCTGTGTAGCCGCCTCATCTGGCGCCTTCCTGGCAACGCCCAATACAGGCCGTTGCCATTGTTGTCCGAAATCAGCCCAAAGGGGGTTCATGGGCGGATTGATGCGATCCTCCACGCCAGGGTGGGATAACCACGCTGTGGGTTCCTGGCAGTTGGGGGAAAATGGGGTACATGGAGTAGGTCTTCATGGCAATATAGCTGCCATGTTCAAATTTCATGGATTCACAGTTGTTGGTGCGGTACAAATCCCCGATATGGGGATAGTACACGTTCTCAATCAGGCAGCCGGACCTGTTGGAAAGGTGCATCCGAAACACGGCCTGATCGTTTTCAACGGCGCACTCAGCGGTAACCTTCACATCCATTTTTCCGCCGAACTCAGTGGTAATGCTGTCCCAGGTAAAGACAATTCTTTCATCTGTGCACTCACACCGGGGCGTCCGGCTGCTTATGGCCCCAGGCCCGTTGTTGCGCTTCCCTCCAGGGGCAGCATCATCCGCCAGGACAGGCCCAGCTTGGGCCGCTTGATCACATTCCAGTTGGACGCTTTGGAATACAGCTTGACCAGGAGCCGCTGCTCCTGTCAAAGCCCAATACCAGGCTGCTTGTTTCCAGGGTGACAATCTCAGGTTTCATTTCATTTCGCTCCTTATCTATGGTTTTCCTCCGCTAAGGCCGCGCACGGTTATTTCACCACGCCCAATTTCAGAATGATGTTGGAATATTTTTCCCGTTCACCGGTTGCCACCACCGCCACTGCGGTCCTGGCCCTGGCGTAAAACTCCTGGCGGCTCAGGAAGGAGAAGCCTGTAAACGCCTTTTCCTCGTCATACCGTTCCAGCAGGTCCCGGTATTTGTTCCAGACGGCGGGTTCCCCCTTTTCCCGCCACAACGGACATGAGGACCGCGTTTTCCTCCACATAGTCGTCCAGGGGGAAGAAGGGCAAAATAGAAGCCAGCAGATTCTCAATGGTGTCTCCTTCTGCGTGAACCACCCTTTGCCCCATGGATTCCGCCGGGAAATTGGCGTCGCCGAACACAATTTCTGTCCCCATGGCCCAGTGCGCATCAGCACATCCATCAAATCGGGGGTAATGTTCCTGGGAATATGGCGCAGCATTTCAGCAGCCCCTTTCTCAGCCTGGGGCACGCGGGATGATTGGAGAAGTGCTTCAGCATGACCAGGGGCTCAAACTCCGAATGGTTTTCCACCCGCACGTCCCGGCCTGCCGCAGGGGCGCCCACATAATATTCGCCGGCGCTCAGCCGGCCGTTCATGAACCGGTGATACTGAGCGCCCGCAGAGCACAAACACGGGACAAGCCGGAGAATTCCCCTTTTTTTCGTACACGTTCCTGGTTTTATCCTGCATCATTACAAATCCTCCCTTAAATGTGTAATCTGAGCCTTCACCGAACCGCTGGTAAGCCCGCTCACAAACTGCTTTTTGGAAACCGCCGCAGACAGCCGGTTGTAGTCCGCCAATCCCCACAGCCGTCTTCTCTCTGTTTATTCTCCATCCAAAAAACGTCTGCATGGTTTTAAAAGGAGATTCTCTCCGCTTTTCCTCTCTGCTTTCCGGAAAAACTGGTTTTCTTCAAAGCTTTCTGGCCTTGAGCGCAAAAAGGTGAGGGGCAGCAGCCTTGCTCTTTGGGCCTGTTCGCTCCCCCGCCAGCAGAGCCTCCGGGCTCTTCCTCCAGGCGCTCCACGGCAAAGCCCGCTCCTGCCAGCGCGTTGATGTAGGCGGAAAGCGTCCGGTCCGATGCAGGGTCAGCTCCCCCGCCGCAGAAATCAGCGGGCACCGTATACCAGGACCCGTCAAAATAGGATTTCTGAAAGACGAACCTGTCCCCCTCCCTTTGCACGCATTTGTGGATGGGTGGGACCAGCTGAAAAGGAAAGTCCCGCCTTTTTTCAGGCAGGAGGCAATCCTGTGGAAGCGTCCCCTCCAGATCAGTGGTCCAGCCGATGGCATAAATGGAATAGACCAGGTCGAAATACGCCTCGGGCAGGCCGCATTCCTCCTCCATCGGGGCGCAGACCAGCCTTTGCTCTTCTATGCCCCTGGGCCGCCAGATTCTCTTTTTGCCCTTTCCAGCTGCTCCGGGGAGAGGTCCAGGCCCCAGAGTTCAGAAACGCCCCGCTCCCCCATATAGCACAGGGACTGCCCGTTCCCACAGCCGATTTCCAGCACCTTTTTTCCCCGCCATATCCTCCAGCAGGCGGCACTTCTCCTCCGAAAGGAACGCCCCGTACCGGGGAAGCACCACAGCCCCCAAATAGCGGTTTCCCTCCGTATCCCAATACAAACCGTTGATCCTGTGCACGGAATTCTGTTCCACGCCCCACCGCCCCTTTCTCCCCGGCCGCGCCGGACAGCTTTAGCCCGGCCCGATTTTCTTCATCGCAAAATTCGTCATCTCCACGCCCCGGCAGCGGACTGTCTGCTCCCTTTCCACCCGGTAGCCCCTCTTTTCAAAAAAGGGCTTTGCCGTCAGCGACGCGTGCACCCGTATCGCTTCTGCGCCCAGGCCGAAGCGCCTCCTTTTCCAGCGCCTCCGCCAGAGCAGAAGCCACGCCCCGGCGCTGGAAGTCCTTCCCCACGTAAAGGCGGTCCAGATAATCCGGTGGGGCCAGGTCTGCAAAACCGGCGATTCTTCCCTCCGCCTCAGCCACCAGCGCCACATGGGCCCGCAGGCTCCGATCCCAGGCCCGGTGTCCAGCTGTTCCGGCGGCGGCGCCCAGGCATCCCGCTGCTCCCGCGTATATTCCCCCGCGCAGACCTCCCGCACTGTCTCATGAAAGAGCCGCAGCAGCTCCGGCAGATCTTCGCTGCGGTAGGCCCGCAGCGTGATTTCCTTCATCATCATCCTTACCGCCCCCTTTCCCGGCAGGCAGCCAAATCACACCCTGCGTTTCAGCACCGTGATTGCCGCATAATGGAGAATCTGGAATTCCTCCGGCGCGCAGGCCGCCAGCAGCGCCCTGTGTTCCCGTTCAAACCCGGCGATCTCCTCCCCGCTCAGGGACGCGCCGATTCCCCGGCAAGCCTTGATCCGGCCGTTCCAGCTTTCCCGGGTAAAGGGACCTGCAGATCAAAGACCTGGCTGCTCTCCGCCTCAAAATACTGTTCATAGACCTGGGGCACGAAAATTTCGTGCCGTGTCTCTCCGCCGCCCGACCAGGAGGGATTGTACCGCAGCACCAGCTTTTCACTGGCAGCCGCTATGGTGTCCTCCCGGGAAGCCAGGCCATGTACAGCAGCGCCAGCCTCCCGTCAGGTTTCAGCATCCTGCTGAGCCTGGGCGCCAGCACCTGGTGGTTGAAGTAGAAAAAAACACTGGCAGGCGGTCGCCACGTCAAAGGAACCGTCTGGATATCTGCATTCCTCCGCAGCAACGCATTCGTAAGCAATATCCATACCGCCCGCAGCGGACAGCGCCCTGGCCTGCCCGATCTGTTGGGGGAAATATCCGTACCCACGAACTCCGCGCCGTACCGGTACAGATTGCGGGGCAGCACCCCTGTACCCGTGCCCAGATCCAGCACCCTCTGCCCTTTGACGCACAGGCCGGCTCCAACAATCCTTTGGTAAAACTCCTCCGGATAGATATCCCGATATTTGGCATACTCCTGGGAAGCCCGTCCCCAGTCAAAAAACCTGCCGCCGTCAATTTCCGCGTTCTCCGGCATGGCCCACCCTCCTGTTCTCTTGTGTCTCCCTCCCGGGAAACGCATTCCCGATTTTACGGGTTTCTGTCAGTATAAAGCAACCCGGCGGAAAAGTACAGGGCCGGAAGAAAAATATCTTCCGGCCCCCGCAGGCGCTGCGTAAAACCGATTGCACGGCCTATGTGCCGTATTTCAGGCATACCGTAAAAACCCGAAAAACACTGCCGTACTCGCAACGCCAAAAGGATGATAAGTTTTTACGCAGAAAGGTTCAAAAGCCGTCCGCAGAATGCACAGTAAGCCTTTGGGTATCCGTTAACCAGCGGCCGCTCAAAGGAAGCCGCATGCGCCTTCAGTGCCTCCGACACATAGTCAGCCAGCCCGGGGCGGATTTTGTCGAAATAGGCGCGGAACCTCTGGTCCGCCGCGTACATCTCCCCCAGCCCGGAAAGGATCTCCGGCGTGCATAGGTAAAACCGCCGGCTGAGATATGCCTGCAGCTCGCCGGCCCGGCCCCCTTGCCCCCTGCCGGCTCCGGGCTCTGGTCCATGCAGTCCGCAAACCGCCGGAAAATCCCCTCCATCTCTTCCTGAATTTCCGTCCAGTCCCCATCCTTTAAGCGGCAGTCCTGCGCTGGGATTCCCGGTAAGCCTCAGTATCCCCCCAGCGTTCCTGCGCCTCCTCCGCGTAGGCGTCGCGCCGCGCTTCGTATTCCTTCTTGTCAAAAGCCTCAAAATTCATGTTCCGTTCTCCTTTCATCAAGTTTTCCACCAGCCTGATCAACCCGGAAAGCCGCTCCCGCTTCAGTTCCAACAGGGACTTCTGTCTTTCCAGCGCACTGTTCCGGCCGGTCTCCGCCGCTTCCAGCAGAGGCATTATTTCTTTGAGGGGAAATTCCAGTTCCCGGAACAGCAGGATCTGCTGCAGCCGGAGGGAGCTCCGCTCCCCCATAGAGCCGGTAGCCGGCCTGGGTCACTTCGGCAGGCCGCAGCAGGCCGATCTCATCATAGTAGTGGAGCGTGCGCACGCTCACACCTCTAAGCCGGGCCGTCTCCTTCACGGTCAGCAGCAGCTCTCTGTTCCTGTCTTCCTCCATGGAAATCCTCCTTCTTTCCGGTACCGTGGTTCTATCCTACTCCCTCACGCGGCGTGAGGGTCAAGAGGGAAACTTCATTTTTTGCAAAATTTTTTTCCCCCACTTTTTATGGGGCCGTGCGCCTGCGCTTTTTCCCGCCTATCATAGCAGTCCGCTTCCCATCCCCCAAGATCATTTGGGAATTTTAAAAAATGCCCTGGCACGATCCCGCGAGATCCGCTATAATGGCAGCAAGAACCCCTTGGCCGGGAATTGCGGAAGGGACGGAAGGCTGGAAAAAAAAGGGCCGCCGCAGTGCACGGCGGTCCGTTTACAGAGAGGATGCGATCTCAAAATGACAACCGGAATCTCTTCAGAATTTGACAGGCCCCCTGACCAGGGAAGAAATGGCGGGGGTGATCGAAGGAAAGGGCCGTGCCCGCAGGGTCCCCATTGCCGTGCAGCATTGGGCCGATCCCTCTGTCTTTGGGGGAAAAGGCTCCTGATCCGGGAAATTCTGGACTCCTGCCCCTGCGATTTCACCAGGATTGATTTCAAAATCCCCGATGTTTTCAGGCTCCAAAGGACGCCCCCTCCTACCGGTGGATGAACGTGGACAATTTTTTCCCCGAGAACACCTCGCTGGATGCCGTTACAGCCCTGCAGTGGGACCAGCTGGACGCGGTGCTGGCGGATTTTCCCGACCCCTGGTTACCCAGGCCTGATTCCCGGAAACGTTCCGCCGGACGACAGGACCTACCGGGTGGGGCTCTGGTGGTACTGGCTGTTTGAACGGCTCTGGTCCCTGCGGGGCATGGAAAACGCGCTGTGCGATTTCTACGAGTCCCCCGACAAGGTGCCACCGGCTGTTCCGGGCCCCTGACAGATTTTTACAAGGTCATGCTCCGGCGCGGAAGGGAGGAGCTCCGCTGGACGCCGTCTGGACCAGCGACGACATCGGCACCCAGAAAGGGCCCTTTTTCTCTCTGGAAATCTTCCAGGAATTTTTCAAGCCCTATTACAGGGGAGCTCATCGAGTACGCCCATCAGCTGGGCATGCATTTCTGGCTGCACGCCTGCGGAAACATCGAAATGATGATCCCGGACCTCATTGAAATTGGTCTGGACGTGCTGCACCCCATCCAGAAATATACCATGCAGGAAAGGGAAATCGCGGAAAAATTCGGCGGGCAGCTCTGCTTCTGGGCCGGGTTCGACGTGCAGCAGATCATCCCCTACGGCACGCCGGAGGAGGTACGGGAAGAGGTGCGGTTTATGATTGACACCTACTACCGTCCCGAAGGACGGCTCATTTTGGCGGCGGGCAACAACATGACCCCCGACACGCCGCCGGAAAGCGCTTCGCGCCCTGCTGGACGAAGCCCTGCGCTACGGCACGGAGAAATGCAAAAAGGGCAGCAGGCGTTCCACCCATACTCTGAAGCCGGGATGTAACGCTTCCTGATCACTTCGCGGCGGCAGAGCACGGAGGCAGAACCACCTCATCAGCCGCCTCTGGCGAAGATCTCTGAACAAAGTGAGGAGATCTTTTTAGAACTTCCCCTCAAGGGAAGCCTTTGAACGTGCGCTTCCCCTCAAGGGGAGAGGGAAACAGATTCCCTGCGGGAATCTGCCGGATGAGTGGAAAGTCCCATTCTTTCATCCGCAGCGGCAGAGTAAGGAGGTAGAGCCACCTCATCAGCCGCCTCCGGCGAATCTCTGAACAAAGTGAGGAGATCTTTTTGGCAGACTTCCCTTCAAGGGGAAGTCTGTGGTCGGCGCTGGACACGTGCCACCGGCACGCGTCCAGCGCTCCTTAGCTTCTCCAGCCCGGAAGCCAGGCGCGAGGGGCTGGAGCATAAGGTTCTTTGCCAAGCTTTCTGCGAAAGAAAGCGGATTGGGGCTGGGGGGCTCAGGCAGGGATGTCCCGGCGGCAGAATACGGCGATTCCCACTCCATACAGCGCCAGCCCCCAGTATATAGGAGAAGGAAGCTCCACACTGCCGAAGGCTCTCCGCCAATCAATCCCTGGGGATCGAAAAGGGTCAGCGGTGTGGCATATTTCAGCCATTCAAATTTTTCTCCTACCCGGGAGAGCATCTGCAGCAGCACAAAGGCAATGCAGGCCCCGGCGCCCACGCCCGTGGCAAGCCTGGGTTCGCTCCACAGGCAGGCAGTGCAGAAGCACAGCCCGGAAAGGAACAGGTAGAGCCCGAACAACCCTGCGTTCAGCAGGGAAAAGGCCCCGCAGTCCAGCTCCCCGGAAACAGTGCCGCGCTTAAGCCCAGAAGCAGGCCGGTCATGTACAAAGTCAGGCAGAACAGCAGCAAAACCATGACAAAAGCCTGGGTCAGGGCAAGTTTGCTGCGGCGGTTGGGCGTGGCCAGCAGAAGGCGATGGAACCCCGGTCCAGGTAGCGGGTCAAAAGCCGGTTCGCCAGCAGGATGAGGAACACCATGGGGGAATACAACCAGCAGAAACCCGTAGAGATAGTTGGACAGGAACTCCGTGAGCGTGGCTCCGGACTGGTTCATGCCAGAAGGCGGAGAACAGGTCCGGCATGGAATCCGCCATAGCGCCAGGCTCCCCCCCAGCAGGGTCAAACATGCTGGTGATCATCCCCCCGTATAGGGTGAGCACTGCGAGAAACAGCGCCAGCAGCTTTCCGTTTATCTTCAGTTCCCTTTTTCAGCAGCGTGCCGCTCATTTCGCCGCCTCCTCTCCGTAATAGCTTAGGAACAGCTCTTCCAGGGTCTGGCTGCGGGTGGAAAGATCCCGCACCTCATAGCCTGCCAAAGCCTTGACCAGCCTGTCGGCGCTGCCGAAAGCGGCAGTTCCACCTCTGTGCCCCTGGGGACAGCCTCCGGGAACGTCCCGGCAAAACGGGCAGCCTCCTCTTCCCGGGCAAAGGAGATGCAAAAGGTCTTGGACCGGCTGGCCCGCAGCCGCTCCATATCCTCCACAGCGGCCAGCCTGCCTTTCCGCAGAATGGCGGCACGGCCGCAGGTGCGTTCGGTCTCCTCGAACACATGGGAGGAAAGGAGGATGGTCTTGCCCCTGGCCCGCTCTTCCAGCAGCAGCTCAACAAACCGGTTCTGCATCAGGGGTCCAGCCCGCTGGTGGGTTCGTCCAGCAGCAGGGCTCCGGATCCTGCAGGAAGGCGCAGACAATCCCCAGCTTTTGTTTGGTCCCCTTGGACATTTTGGAAATCCTTCCGGTTAAATCCAGCTCAAACCGTTCGGAAAGTTCCTTTGCCCTGCCCAGGTCCTTCCTCCCTTTCATTCCGGCCTGGAACCGGAGGAACTCTTCTCCCCGCATGCCGTCGGGAAAGGCGATCTCCCCGGCAGGTAGCCCAGATGCTTCTGGATTTCCGCCGCCTGCCGGAAGCAGTCCATTCCCAGAATGCGGGCCTCGCCGGAATCGGGTGCAGGAAGCCCATCAAATGGCGCAGCGTGGTGGTCTTGCCCGCCCCGTTGGGGGCCCAGGAAGCCCAGGGTTTCGCCCCGGCCCACGGAAAAAGCTCACCCCGAAAATTCCCCGGCCCCGGCCATAGTCCTTCGTCAGGCCCTTGACCTCGATCACGTTCATTCTGTATCCGCCCCTTTCTCCTGGGCCGGCTCTTCCGGCTTTCCGCCGGGGCCCGCCCGTTTTCCTCTTCCCTGTAAACCATCCTCCGGAATATTTGAGACCAGCGGCGGAATTCCTCCATCACCGTTCCGGAGTCCACCGGGATTCCCCTCTGCCGGGCCTCGTGCATGTACCCGTCCGTCATCAGGTGAGCATGCGGAACAGGTAGGCCGGGTCCGCACCCTCCCGGAATTTAGAAAAGTCGATATGGCTGAAATAGTCCGGAAACGCAGAGCCCACCTTCTGCTGGTAGAGGCGGCCACCGCCTGGGAAACCTCCTCCTGGGAGGGAGTAGAAGAGCGGACCGTAAAGTCCAGCAGATAGGGGTTTTGCTCCGGGAATCCCCGTCTTTGCCCGCGCCCCTTTTTCCAGCATCTCAAAGAAATCTGTCTCCTCCCGCAGGTTGGCCTCTTGGGCAGCCCCTGCGCACCGCCTCGTTTGCATACTCCAGCAGATAGAGATACAGCTCCTTCTTGTTGTGGAAATAGTAGAACAGCAGCCCCTTGGAGATTCCCGCCTTAGCGGCGATGTCGTCTGTGAGTTCAAATGTTTTGGACTCGGTACTCCACCTGTTGAATATTTCATTGACTCACTCATCTGAAGTAATCATGAGATATGTTGTCATTAGCTCCAACTGGTTGGCTGCGTCATGAGATGCAGTAATACCATATTGATTATTAGCCCAACCATCTGCAATTTTAATATTCTTAGCTGTTATTACAT